>LXOW01013733.1_pt2 | contig 15986 bp, 14 predicted proteins | sample 1368591 | NCBI WGS metagenome assembly LXOW01 (sample SAMN04884650, study PRJNA319009) | bovine gut metagenome | isolation source: Cow rumen | host: Bos taurus | place: Italy: Legnaro (PD) | collected 2014-07-09 | reverse complement strand
AGATGTGTATAAGAGACAGAAACAACACTTTAAGATGTCTCAGTATTTTACGGAGATAATCTTATGACTAAAACACATCCAAGGCATCAGCAGTGGCTGAATCAGTATTATGAACAGCAGAGCCGCGGTCTAAGCACCATGCAGTGGACTTCAGAACAGGGAATATCGTATAAGACTTATTTGAAAAGAATCAGCAAATTGAGAGAACTCGGTCTTATCAGCGGTGGTTCCGGTAAATGTAAAGAGTCGTCTGCTGACGATAACACTGAAGACAGAAATATGGATGAGTGAAAATTTTTCTGTAAATAGAAAAACATCCTAGGAATTTATGGGAGTGACATAAAATTCGGGTGAGACATAAAATTCGTGTATTCCTGTTAAGTCTGTTAATATGCTTTGGCGGAGTGACAAAAGCTCCCCCGGGGAACTGACTTTCGGCAGTTCCGGTATCTGTGTGATTCATGATTTTTTTCTTAAAAAGCTCCGGAGCGTCAGATGTCGCTGGCGGAGCAGTGACGGACTGCGAACCGTACGTAACGGCCCGCAGTTCTCAAAATACGCCGGATTAGCGCTTGGTGGCAGCCTTCATTTCTGAAACGAACTGCTTCAGAGCCTCGTACATGGCGTCAGTATCATCAAGGTGCTGAGCCAGAATTTTTACCAGGGCACTGCCGCTGATGGCACCGTCGGCACCGTCGGCAATTGCCTGCTTAACGTGTTCAGGCTTGCTGATGCCGAAGCCGAGAAGTGCAGGAGGAGCACCGTTTTCCTTAAGGAACTTCACGATGTGGGAAATAGGCTTTCCTGCTTCCTTTTCAACACCGGTAACGCCGGCTCTGCTTAAGAGATAGATGTAACCGTGACAGTTTTTGGCAATCTTTGACAGGGTTTCATCATCTGCATTAGGCGGAGCGAGCATAACGAGGTCAACACCGTTCTTCTTTGCTTCTTCCTGCCATACAGGTTCCATTTCAATCATCTGGAGCGGAACGTCAGGAATGAGTACTGAGTCAACGCCGCTGTCGGCGCAGAGTTTGAAGAAGGTATCGATTCCCGGTGCAAAAACCAGATTTACGTACATTAAAAGACCGATAGGGGTATCAGGGTACTTCTGTCTGATCTTCTTGATTACTTCAAAGCAGTTAACGGTATTGGCACCGCTGTTAAGAGCCCTGCGGTCGGATTCCTGAATGGTAGGACCGTCGGCACCCGGATCAGAGAATGGAATACCTAATTCAAGGGCATCGGCACCGCCGTCGATTAAAGCACTGAGTACCTTGAATGAATCTTCAACGGTAGGATCGCCAATGGTCATAAAAGGAACGAAAGCCCCTTCGTTCTTAGCCTTTAAATCGGCAAATAATTTTTCATAACGACTCATTAAAATTCTCCACGTTCCTTAAGAATGTTAGCTACTGTAAAGATATCCTTGTCACCTCTGCCTGACAGGTTAACGAGAATGGTCTGTTCCTTGTCAGGATTTGCCCTGGCTTCCTTAAGTGCCCATGCCACGGCATGAGAGGATTCAAGTGCAGGAATGATACCTTCGTGAAGTGACAGTTCCTTGAATGCGTTAAGGGCTTCTTCATCGGTCACGGAGTTGTATTCGGCACGGCCGCTGTCCTTGAGGTACGCGTGTTCAGGGCCTACTGAAGGGAAGTCGAGACCTGCTGAAATGGAGTGTGATTCGTGAATCTGACCGTATTTGTCCTGCATGTTGTATGAACGGGCACCGAAGAATATACCCTTGTCACCGTGTCCTAAAGGAGCACCGTGCTTGCCGGTTTCAATACCGTAGCCCGCAGGTTCAACGCCCACGAGACGCACGCTTTCTTCCTTTACGAAGTCGGTGAACATACCGATGGCGTTTGAACCGCCGCCAACGGCAGCCACAACAATGTCAGGAAGCTTATCGTTTTCAAAACCCTTGAACTGCTGCTTGGCTTCTTCACCGATAATCTTCTGGAAGTATTTAACGATGGTAGGGAATGGATGAGGACCTGCGGCAGTACCTAACATGTAGTGGGTGGTTTCGAAAGAACCTGACCAGTCGCGCAGTGCTTCGGTGCAGGCTTCCTTCAGGGTGGCGATACCGGTGGTAACCGGTACGACTTCGGCGCCCATGAGTCTCATTCTGAATACGTTAGGTTCCTGACGCTTAACGTCCACGGCCCCCATGTAGATGCGGCACTGTAATCCGAAGAGCGCACATACGATGGAGGTGGCAACACCGTGCTGACCTGCACCGGTTTCAGCAATGATGCGGGTTTTACCCATTCTCTTTGCAAGGAGTGCCTGACCCAGAACCTGATTGGTCTTGTGGGCACCGCCGTGCATGAGGTCTTCACGCTTCAGATAGATTTTGGTTTTTGTTCCCTTGGTGATGTTGCGGCAGAGAGTCAGCGGAGTAGGACGGCCTGCATAGTTGTAGAGGAGGTCGTTCAGTTCAGCCTTGAACACCGGGTCATCCTTGTACTGCACAAAAGCTTTTTCCAGCTGCAGAAGAGCAGGAACCAGTATTTGTGGTACATACATACCGCCGTATTCCCCGAAAAACGGATTTAAAAGAGTTTCTGTTGACATTTCTTTTTAATTTCCTTTCTGTAAACAATATTTTTATGGCTCACGCAGCATATCAGGCGTACCTGAGCCGTTATTATCAATCATAATCAGGCCTGATGGGATAAGCCGTTAACCGTCAGTATGCGGTTACGGCCTCCATGGCTTTTAGAATCTTTTCCTGATTCTTGATTCCCGGAGCATCCTCAAGCCCGCTGTTGAGATCCAGACCTACGGTTTCACTGAGATCCCTTGCCTTTGCGGCATTGTCCGGATTAAGTCCTCCGGCAACTATGATTCTGTTTCTGTGGCCGGTAATCCGGCTCCAGTCAAAGGTCTGTCCGGTACCGCCGAATCCTGAAGCGTTTCCTGTATCGAGAACAATTCGTGAAACGGCACTGTTCTCAAGATAGTCCGTGACTGCTTCTTCCGGATATACGTTGTTTTTTACCGGCAGAGCCTTCCAGATCCGCACGCTGAGACCGTGCTGTTTCAGCAGTGCTTCAAGTCCGTTTACGTATTCCTTATCCTCACTGCCGTGAAGCTGAATCGCGCTTATGCCGGTATCTTCGGCGATTCGAACGATTTCCTCTGCGGGACTGTTTACGAACACGCCGACAAATTCCTGACCGCATCCTGCCTCACGAGCTGCAATTATAAGACTTTTAGCAGCTTCAGGTGTGATGTACCTCGGTGATTTTTCCGCAAAAATCAGACCGTTGTAGTAAATGCCGGCCTCATTGGAGGCTACCGCATCCTCAACTCTGGTAATGCCGCAGATTTTGTTTTCACCGTAGATGAGTCTTCTGCAGGCTCTGTCAATGTCAGGTTCAGAGGTAAGACTGCTGCCTACGAGGAAACCGTCCGCATAATGTCTTAAATTAAGCACCTCGTCATGGGTGTAGATGCCGGACTCACTGATGATAACCCTGTCATCCGGAACCAGTGCGGACAGGGTTCTGACCTGATTAAGATCCACGGTAAGGGTTCTCAGATTGCGGTTGTTGATACCGACAATTCTGGCGTTGAGTTTTACCGCTCTTGCGATTTCGTCCTCATGGGATGCTTCGGTAAGAACTCCCATCCCCAGACTGTGGGCCAGGTCCCTAAGCTCAGTGTAGGCTTCATCGGTAAGCACGGAAAGCATCAGCAGTATTGCGTCGGCTTTGTTGTGTCTTGCCAGATATACCTGGTACGGATCGAAGATGAAGTCCTTGCAGAGTACCGGAACATCCACCGTTGCGCTTACCTCGGCAATGTATTCGTATCTGCCCTGGAAGAACGGTTCATCGGCCAGTACGGAAATGGCGCTGGCGTAGTTGCGGTAAACCGAAGCTATTTCAACGGGATCAAATACAGGTCTGATAAGCCCCTTTGACGGAGAGGCTTTTTTGCATTCCAGAATGAATACCGTTCTGTCAGAGGTAAGGGCATCGTAGAAGCTTCTTTCCGACTTTTTAAGGTTTTCCTTAAAGGAGTCCAGAGGAAGCTCCTGCTGTTTACGGCTGAGCCAGTCAACCTTCGCATTGAGAATGGTTGACAGAACGTTGCCGTCAATGGATGCCGCATTGATGCGTGGATTGCTTCTGAGAGCCTCGCACAGCGGCTGTCCTTTTGTTCTTGGTTCTGACATCGTTATTCTTCCCTGGTTGAGGCGATTACTTCGTTCAGGGTCTTAACGGCCTGACCGCTCTTAAGGGCTTCAAGAGCCATGGCAACGCCTTCCTTAAGTGAAGAAGCCTTCTTCCCGATATAGAGAAGAGCCGCAGTATTGATTGCCACGGCGGCATTCTGTGCAGGAGTACCGTTACCGCTCAGAATACTCAGGGTTATTTCCTTGTTTTCTTCAGGCTCACCACCGCGGATTTCGGTTATGGAGTAGGTTTCGAGACCCAGAGCCGCAGGAGTTACGGTTGCGTATTCAATGGAGCCGTTTTCCTTTAATTCCGCATAGTAGGTTTCGTCATGAACAGCAAATTCGTCAAGACCTGAACCGTAGGCGACGAGTGCTCTCTTTACGCCGTTCATCTTGAGTACGTTGACCATTACCTCAACCAGATCCCTGCAGTATACGCCGATTACCTGATACTCGGCATGTGCCGGATTGGTTAAAGGTCCGAGAATGTTGAAGACGGTACGGGTGGCCAGTGTTTTACGGATAGGTGCGGCGTATTTCATGCCGGTATGGTATACAGGAGCAAAACAGAATGTGAAGTTGTGATCCCTCAGGGTTCTGAATGCCGTGGCCGGAGACATGGTAATGTTTATGCCAAGGGCATTAAGCAGATCGGATGCACCGGTTTTTGAGGATACGCCCCTGTTACCGTGCTTGGCAATGTGCAGCCCCATGGAGGCGGCCAGAATGGCACTCATGGTGGAGATGTTGATGGTGTGCTGACCGTCACCGCCGGTGCCCACGATTTCACCGACCTCAAAGTCTCTGTTGAGCTCAAACGGGGTGGCTGCGCTGATCATGGCGGAAGCTGCACCGGCGATTTCGCTGATGGTTTCTCCCTTTAACTTCATGGCAGTGAGGATTGAGCCGACCATTACCGGATCAAGTTTGCCGGCAAACAGGTCTGAGAACAGTGAGAAGGCTTCTTCCTTGGTAAGATCCTTGCCGTTATAGAGCTTTTCAATAGGATTCTTTTCGCATACGTTCCTGTTCACTTCCATGTATTCGAGACTCTGAATGAGAAGGTTGGCACCGTTGGCGGTCATGACTGATTCAGGGTGGAACTGGAAGCCGAGAACGTTGTTCTTGCGGTCAAACACTGACATGATCATGCCGTTGTATTCAGCTATGACTTCAAGTGACTTAGGTACTGAAGTGGCCACGAGTGAATGGTAACGGGCAACAGGCATAGGGTTCGGGAGATTCTTGAACATGTCGGTGCCGCAGTGTCTGATATGGGAGGTTTTTCCGTGGACGATTTCTCCTGCAGGTCCGACGGTACCGCCGTAATACTGACAGATGGCCTGATGACCGAGACAGATGCCGATGATCGGGAATCTGCCCTTGGCCTTGCCGATGAGTTCAAGCATGCAGCCGGCTTCGGACGGATTGCCCGGTCCCGGAGAAAGCACAAGGATTGGATTCTCTTCGCAGGCAGCCATTTTTTCAATAATGGTATCGGCACTGATTGAGTTACGGTAGATGCTTACGGCATAGCCGAGACTGCGGAACTGATCAACAAGGTTGTAGGTGAAAGAGTCAAAGTTGTCCAGTAAAAAAATCTGTTTCATTTATCAGAGCTCCTGTAAGTTGGTGCCGTGTGAAAGGGCAATTGCGTTGAGAACGGCTGCTGCCTTCTTTCTTGTTTCGTCTGCTTCAGCCATAGGCTGTGAGTCGTATACGACGCCGCAGCCGGCCTGAACGAATGCCTTTCCGTCCTTAACAAAGGCTGAACGGATAACGATGCATGTATCCATGCTGCCGTTACCGCTTAAGAAGCCGATGGCGCCGCCATAGCTTCCGCGTCTGCATTTTTCGGTGAGACGGATGAGCTCTGATGCTTTAATCTTAGGTGCTCCGGTCAGGGTTCCCATGTTCATGCAGGCCTGATATGCGTGCAGAGCGTCGAGATCCTTTCTGAGAGTGCCTATTACTCTTGATACGAGGTGCATTACGTGACTGTAACGGTCAACGTTAAGCAGGTCCTTTACGTATCTGCTGCCCGGTTCGCTGATTCTTGCAAGATCGTTTCTTGCCAGGTCAACGAGCATAAGGTGTTCTGCATTTTCCTTTTTGTCTTGACGGAGTTCAAGTTCAAGACGGCTGTCCATGTCCAGATCGATGGTTCCGTCCTTTCTGCGTGCACGGCCTCTGGTACCGGCGATAGGGTACATTTCAACCTGACGGTTGGAGCTGCTGTATTTAACTGAGCTTTCAGGGGAGGCGCCGAAGATTATGAAATCCTCATCCTGCATGTAGAACATGTAAGGAGACGGATTGGTGTGCTTAAGCTTATGGTAGGCATTGATTGGAGAAGGGCATGGAAGCATGAAGCTTCTTGACGGAACAACCTGGAAAATATCGCCCCTGAAAATATTCTTTTTGAGTTTTTCAACAATGTGACAGAAATCCTCATCACTGATGTCGGTTTCAACCTTTGAACCTTTGATGGAGATTTCGGCAGGGCGTTCTGGTTCCTGATATGCGTCCAGTTTCTTTTTAATGGAGTAGACTCTTTCTTTTATGTTTTCAGCTTCGTTCTGACTGAAGATGACGCCGTGAATAACGGAATTCTGGCTGATGTGGTTTATTGAAACAACGGTGTCGAGGAGGTAGAAGCAGTAGTCAGGGCAGCTGTTTACGCCTTCCTGAACTTCCGGAAGTTCTTCAACCGAAGCAATGAGATCGTAACCGAAAATGCCTGCGAGGAGGTAGTCGTTAGGATCGCTGATTTCAGGAGAAAGTCTGAGAATCTGTCTCAGTGTGTCGATTACGGTGAGTGAACGCAGACGTGAATCCTCGTCAAGATTGGTATCAACCTTTGGATAGGTGAACACCAGACTGTCGGCTGATTCCCTTACGGTAACTTCCTTAGGAGCGGCGTTCTTCAGCATGGCTGCTGCAGCACGGCCGTTTTCGTTCAGAATCTTTACGGTTACTTCAAGTCCTCTGCAGCTGATTCTCAGTGCGGAACTGACTCCGAGAAGTGACTGTGTTCCTGCCTTTGTATGAATTTCCATTGATTCGAGAAGAATGCTGTTCTTGGATCCAGATGTTAATTCATAGAAGAGGGCGAGCGGATCCTGAATGTGTCCGCTTTCCGCTTTTATTAAGCTTATGGTCATAATAAAACTTCCTTTGTTCCAGATAAATCCTGTATAAAGAAAGGCCCGCATTATGCGGGCCTTTCAATGAATCTTGCTGTTATTTAAGCATGTCTAATTCCACCCGCGTTTTTATCGAGTGTGCCACCAAGAGAATGCGTTAAATAACTTTGAAAATACCATTTTTACCTAATTCCTAGTAAGGTTTAATTTACTGTGCTAATTCTACTTTCTTTAAACGTTGTTATCAAGAAAATTTTAAATTAATTTGATGAAGATCATTGTGTTGCGGGGGTTTTTGGACTTCATTGGATAAAAATCTAAAATTCCGCCCGAAACAGGCTGTTTTGTGAGCATTTTTTATGCTTTCTGAAAGCGTAAAACAGGCAGGTTTGTTTAATCGTTTAACTTCAGGTTCACTGTTATCTTTAATATGGATATAATTCAGTCATACGGTTAAAAAAACAGATTTCAGTTCAGAAAAGGTCCAGCAGGCTATGGCTAGAACAGACATGAACATGCTTAGCGGTTCATTATGGGACAAGATATTCATTTTTGCGATTCCCCTGGCGTTTACCGGGGTGATTCAGCAGATTTTCAATGCGACGGACGTAGCCATTATCGGCAGATATGTCGGTAAGGAAGCCATGGCTGCCGTGGGCTGCAATACACCGGTAATAGCCCTGATGGTCAATCTTTTCACGGGAATAGCTCTCGGCATCAACGTCACCGTTGCCGGTTTCATCGGCATGAATGACCGGGAAAGAATCAGCCGTACCATACATACGGGGTATACCGTTGTTTTGGTCCTCAGTATCCTCATTTCTGTCGTGTCCGTTTTTTGCTCCTCCTATGTCATGGAGCTTTTATCCGTGCCTCCGGAGGTTACGGATCAGGCCTCTCTGTATTTTAAGATTATCATGGCTGGTTTACCCCTTACCGCTCTTTATAACTGCGGTGCGGCGATATTCTCAAGTCACGGCGATACCAGAACTCCGCTTCTCTGTCTTACCGTGGCAGGGATTCTTAACGTGATTCTAAACCTGTTTTTCGTGACCTGTCTCGACATGAAGGTGGAGGGCGTGGCCATTGCCACGGTCACCGCATCCGCCATAAGCGCAGTGATGCTGCTTTTCTTTCTGAGAAGGGATGATTCCTTCAGATTCTCCGTAAGAGAGCTGAAGCCGGACAGAGCCATAATGAACAGGATTCTCAGGATTGGACTTCCTGCCTCTCTTCAGGGTATGGTTTTTTCGCTGTCCAATACCTGTATCCAGTCGGCCATAAACAGTCTGGGTGCAGACGTGATGGCGGCTTCCGCCGCAGCCTTCAACATTGAGATTCTGGTATATTTTCTGCTGAATTCGTTCGGACAGGCGGCAACCACGTTCATCGGTCAGAACTACGGCCGCGGCAACATAAGACGCTGCTTTGAGATTACCAGAATATGTCTGTGGCAGAACATGATTCTTACACTGATTCTGTCGGCGTTCCTGCTGTATTTTGCCGGAACGTTCCTCGGACTGTTTACCGATGATGCGGAGGTAATTGAGTATGGCAGACTGCGCCTTATGTTTATTCTGCTTCCGGAGGGGGTAAACGTTGTTCTGGAGGTCATATCCGGTGCCATGAGAGGGTACGGAAGGTCTCTTACGCCGGCCATGATGGCGCTTGTCGGCATATGCGGTATCCGTATAGTCTGGGTTTATGCGGTATTTGCCGCCAATCCGGGGTTTGACGTGCTGATGACGTGTTATCCGGTAAGCTGGGTCTTTACGACGGGTGCACTGATTGTTTCATACGTACGGTTCAGAAACAGGCATCTGATAAATCTTAAAAACCGGAGGAAGGCAGCAAGGATGCAGACGGTTTCTTCCGCAAAGTGAGAGAAACACAAGTCAGCATGGCATGAATTCGTAACAGAGGATGAGTGATTGGAAAATTATGAAATTCATAACAAGATATATGTCGGTAATTGTGGTTCTGGTAACCGTATTTGCCTATTTTGTCGATAACAGTTTTACTTCATGGGTAGGTAACGCGGGGTTTCTGCACGGGCAGATCAATGTAACCAATCTTCTGATTGTGGTGATGTGCGGAATGGGCATGACCATGAAATTCAGTGATTTCAGGATTTTGGTTCTGCATCCGCGCAATGTTGTTCTGGGTGAAATGGCCCAGTTCGTCATCATGCCTCTTGCGGGATTTCTGCTCAGTCTGGCATTTGCCCTGCCTCCGGAGCTTGCCGTCGGCGTTATTCTTGTCGGCTGCTGTCCCGGCGGCACGGCCTCCAACGTCATTACGTACATGGCCAGGGGAAACGTGGCGTTTTCAGTCGGAATGACTTCCGTGTCAACACTGCTGGCTCCTGTTTTAACTCCGGTTCTGACGGCATTCTATGTCGGGCTTTATACCCGCTCTCAGAGTCTTGGCGGGATTGAGGTTGATTCGGTGAAAATGTTTACGGACATCATAAAGATTGTAATCATTCCGGTGTTTGCAGGCTGCCTTTTCAATTATTTCTTCAGCAGGATTTCATCACGGGTGGTAAATTTTCTGCCGTACATATCGTGTGCGGCAATCTGTATCATAATAGGCGTTGTCATTGACGCCAACAGCGGCAGACTGTTTGAGCACGGAGTGGTCATTATTCTGGTTGTCATGCTCCATAACCTTATTGGATATCTGTTCGGATTTCTGGCAGGCGTTATGGTGCGCATGTCCGTTCCGGAAAGAAAGGCTTTGGCCATTGAGGTGGGAATGCAGAACTCCGGCATGGCCACGACGCTGGCTTCAACCTGTTTTCAGGGCCTTGCGCTTGCCACGGTTCCGGGGGCCGTGTTCAGTGCGTGGCATAATATCTCCGGTGCCGTTGCCGCATCGGTGATGGCTCGTTATTCAGAAGGGAAGCCTGCCGGAAAAGACGATAACGCATAATCGCCGCCGCATGCCACAAGCGAAAGAAACCCCGTCATCCTGAATGGGAAGACGGGGTTTTCGTAAACGTTCGGCATCACAACCTGTCTGCGGATGTTTCCGGTAAGTCCGGTGTTTTCCGCAGGTTAATGTTAGTCGGTAAAGAGACCAACCTTAAGATCGGTTGCGTGATAAATTGGGGTGCCGTCAACGGAAACAATGCCGTCACCGATACCCATGATAAGCTTGCGCATGATAACGCGCTTGAGGTTGATGGTGTAGGTTACCTTCTTTGCGGTAGGCAGTACCTGACCAGTAAACTTAACGTCGCCAACGCCTAATGCGCGTCCCTTGCCTGGGCCGCCCTTCCAGCCGAGGAAGAAGCCGACAAGCTGCCACATTGCGTCAAGCCCAAGACATCCAGGCATTACAGGATCCCCCGGGAAGTGGCACTGGAAGAACCAGAGATCAGGATTGATGTCCAGCTCAGCAACAATTACACCTTTGTCAAATTCACCGCCTGTATCACTAATTTTAATAATGCGATCAATCATCAGCATGTTTGGTGCCGGCAACTGGCTGTTACCGGGTCCGAATAACTCACCGCGGCTGCATGCGAGAAGGTCTTCCTTAGAGAAAGAATTTACGCCTCTGTCACACAGAGACAGCTTATTTGAAGTGTCTTCCAAAATATAATTCCTTATTTGTTTATCCCAATATGACGGGAGTCAGATTGCACTAGGGGGTATTCTATCCTATTTGACTGCATATTTACAGTGAAAGCATGTAATTTTAAAAAAATAATGAGATCACCGATGTCATAAGCCTGCACGGAATCTGAGCACCGACAGCGGCTGACGTTTCATTGTACTCAGACCCGATGTTTCGTGCGGAGACTGTTATCTTCCGAAGATTCTTGCCAGAAAACTGCGTTTTCTGACCTTGGTTTCATTTTCTCCAAGGCTGTCAAGGTATTCCCTGATGATGTTGTAAAGGGTATCAGGTTCCTCAGTCGCGGTTTCATTTTCAGCACTGTTTCCGCAGATGTCTTTCTGTTCACCGTCGGCCTGTCTGCGGCCTTCGATGAGTCCCGCCTTAACACCTGTAAGAAGCTCAATGGCCTCGTCAACCGTTTTGACGGGGTATATGTGGAAGGTGCCGTTTCTTACGGCTTCGACAACCTCATCCTTAAGAACCAGTGACTGTCTGTTGCTGTCAGGGATGATGACACCCTGAATGCCTGATATGCCCTGAATCTTGCACACGCGGTAGAAGCCTTCGATTTTTTCGTTAAGGCCGCCGACCGGCTGAACGTTTCCCAGCTGGTCGAGGGAGCCGGTGAGGGACAGATTCTGTCTTATCGGCTTGTGGGACAGGGCGGAAAGTATGGCGCAGAGCCCCGTAAGGGAGGCGCTGTCACCGTCAATCTCGCTGTATGACTGTTCAAATACCAGATTGGCACTTACCGGAATGGCTTCCTCCCGGCCGAAGGTGTTGGTCAGATAGCCGTTGATAATCATCATGGCCTTGGTGTGAATCTGTCCTGCAAGATCCGCCTTGTGTTCGATGTCGGAGATGTCTCCGTCACCGCCTGAGTGAATGGTGGCGGTAATTCTGGTAGGTTCGCCGTATTCAAAGTCCTCGGCGTAGGTGCTGATTACCGACAGACCGTTAATCTGACCTATGACTTCGCCTGCGGTCTGCAGCAGCATCTGCTTGTCCTTTACGAAGTCTGAAGAGCTTTCCTCGGACTGATTGCTGCGGAAGTTGCGGTGCTCAAGCGTTTCTTCGATTATTTCCTTTGAGATTTCCCTGAGTCCTTTTCTTCCGGCAAGCCCGGAGGCTTCACAGATAACGTTGGTCAGGGTGGTTTCGTCAAGCACGAAGTCCTTCTGACTTTCGGCCTCGCGACAGCTGAACTTAAGCAGACGCAGCGCAGCCTCGTCATTTACCGGCAGGAATCCGTTGTATGCGGAAAGGGACTTTATGAATGAGAGATAGTCCTTTCCGTGTTCCTTAACCGAGAAGAACGTGGAAATGTCGGTTCTCAGGTAGAATGATTTTGCGCATAAAGGATCAATGCTGTGGAGTTCCGCAATTTCAAAATAAGAACCGACAATGATTACCTTTACGTTGATTGGGGTTGGTTCAGGATTGAAGAACGGTACGACGTTTGTAGCCATTTCCGCAGGGTTTTCCCAGTCAAGAAGTCCTGAATCAAGACTGCTCTTAAGCTTGAACCACAGAATAGGATTATGAATGAGCTCTTCGGCCGGAATTATGAGAAAACCTCCGTCCGCCTTTCGCAGAAGACCGGCCTCAAGCAGATGGTGATGCGAATAGGTAGTGCCGTTTTCCGTCAGGTAGTTGACGCCGCCGAACAGCTTTTTCCAGGTAAGATCCCTGGCATAGATGACGGGGGCCTTGCCTTCGTCATGACACACCATGAGATTCATGAGTACCGGGTAGGTGAATTCACCGCCCTTGGCCATGAAAATAGAAAGATCGGAAAGATAGGTTTCAAGCTTTTTGTTGCCCGGCTGCTTCTTCATAATCTGAAGAAAATCTTCTTCCGCATTGACCTTATGGTTTATTTTGTTTAAAAGCTCGATGATCTGTTTGTTGAATTCCTCAGCGGTGCCGGAAAGAATGTGCAGCCAGGTCGGGGCCAGTTCGTTATTCAGATTTTCGGCATAGATGATGTCGTTAAGCTGTCTGTCCGGATGTTCGCATGCAAGAAGCAGATCCTTGACGCATTTCTCCTGATTGCATCCTGCTGTATTGAGCAGCATGATGGGATTCGGTCTTGAGGTGTAAACCAGCTCCTGCACGGCATTCTGGGCTCTCTTCTGGAAAGAGGCGAAGGTTATGCCGTCCGTTTTTTCCGTGTTCTGAAGTTCCTGAAAGTTGGGTAATAATTCTTCGTATTTTAATTCTTCCATGATTATCTGCTCTTTCTTATTATTCTGCTGTTCAGGAATATCCCGGAGTCCGAGGTTCTGACCGTTTCTCGTATGCCGGGAGTGTTCTCTTCCGCATATCATTACATGAAAGAGAAAATTCTTTCTCTAAAGAGGATTAACTGCTGAGACTCCTCTCTGATGATTGCATATGACTGACTTTACCATTTTACAACAGAGAGATAAAACATTAAAACCGTTTGATGAGACGGCAGGCTGTTTTCAGCGTTTTAATCGAAGAAAGAATCAACGTTGAATGATGCATACAGCACACCATTTAAGGTGTAGATATCCACCTCTCCGTTCGACGGTTCGATATCAAGCTCAGGAGAATCTTCCTTCAGAGTGCCGTATTCAATGTAAAGCTCACCGCAGTACATGATAAAATACGCATTGGGATATTTTTCATAGACTGCTCTCAGGTTTTTATATTTTTCCATTTCAGAACTGATTCCTGTCTTTTCATCATTTTGCCGGCAGATGCGGTACTTTCCGGCAGCGGAAAATTCCGTCTCGGCCGCTCTTTGTTAAACGCAACTGTCTCCGTCAGTTTTATGCGGTAAAACTCAGTTTTCGCATTTGTCTGCGGATAAGGAGCCTTACATTTCATCATACAGACTTACGTTGATAATGTCAGAGAAAATTGCCATGAATGCGCAGTCTGTATCTTAAATATGACAGGAAGGAGAGATTTCTGTCGCAATCAGTCCGTGCTGGCTGCAAAATTCCGCGCACAGAGCCGTTTTTCCCATTGCTGTTACGGCTTTTGTATGACGTGACACTCATAAAACGCATGCGGCACTTTGTAATGAGCCCGTTAGTTATTAAATTGAAGATATGGGGGAATGCCCCGTTTAGGCGTAACGGCTGAGCCTGTCAGCACGTTTTAGCAAAGGATCATGGCGGACAAAGCTCTGGATCCGGTGCCGGAAAGCATAAACAGAAGAACGATACAGAAAAAAGCGGATGGCGTTATGTTTTTGGAAAGAATTGAGATAACGGGATACCGCGGTATTTCCAGACTGGCGGTAAACCTTAGCAACCAGACCGTTCTCATCGGTGAGAATTCCTGGGGTAAGAGTTCGTTGCTGCGTCTTCTCTGGTGTGTGCTCGGTAACGGAGNNAAGGACACCAGACTCCGGAGGCTGTATCCTGCCTGGGTGAGATGTCGGGATTCATATAACAGGGTTTTTTACTATCTTCACGGTCACATGAACCGTAACGGTTCCGTGTTTACGGATCATTCATTTCTTGATGCCTCCGGAGATCCCCTTAATCAGAACATCAACATGATGAAGCAGGTAGTGGCTCTGCTGGCCATGAATCCTCTTTTCAGAATAAGGGACAGAAGACGCGGCACTCACGGGCTTGATTATCCNNCTTCGAAACGGCAATTATGAGGCCGAACCGGATTCGTTCGGTTTCAGAAACGGCAACGGGGAGGAAGGCTCATCGGGAGATTTGGGTAATCCGCCGGGGCTTTTCGGAAAAAAATATGCTGGCAGGAAAGACTGGGATGCCCTTGAAAGAAGGCTTCCGAAATTTCTTAAGAAAATTATTTCTCCTGACGGAGAGGTGCTGACAAACGGCAGACTTTCCGAAAATCTCGAGGCAATAAACACTCTTCTGGAACACTATTTCTCCATCGTTCCTCCTCTTTCAAGACCTGTTCGCAGCGGTAAGAACAGAAAAACAGGCCGTGACATTCAGGAAATAGTGCTCAAGCCCGTGTCAAATGATGCCTTCAGTTCCATAAGCAATCTGCTCATGCATTCGGGCAAGCGCAGCATCAAGATAATACTGGCAATGATTGTGGCCTCCTTCGTCGATGATCTGGAAGGACGAAGGATAGACAGTCAGGCAAGACCGATAGTGGTTTTTGAAGATATAGAGTCACGTCTTCATCCGACGATTCTTCTGAATGTGTGGAACATTATAGATCTCATGCCGGTGCAGAAAATCGTCACCACGAATTCCGGCGATCTGCTTTCAGCGGTTGCTCTCGGAGACATAAGGCGCATGCGCAAGCTGGTCAGCGGCGTGGACTGCCGGTTCATTGATGAAAAAAAATTCAACAGTGATGAGCTTCGCCGCATAGCCTTCCATATCCGCATTAACCGTCCGATGAGTCTTTTTGCCCGTGTATGGATATTCGTGGAGGGGGAAACGGAGATATGGCTACTAAATGAATTCGCTTCAATCCTCGGTATCGGACTGCAGGCTGAGGGTATAAGGCTGGTTGAATACGCGCAGTGCGGTGCCGGCCCGCTCATAAAGCTTGCCAATCAGCTGGGGATTTCCTGGCATCTTCTGGCTGACGGTGACGAGGCAGGAGTGAAATATGCCAAAAGTGCCGGTTCCGGAGATGCAACGGATAACGTAACCCTGTTGCCTTCCGTTGACATAGAACATTTTCTCTATGATTTCGGTTTTTCCGATGTCTACAGACAGAACTGCGGAGTCAGCAATACCAGAAATCTCAGTCGTAATAAAATCATCGACATGGCAATCAGAAGACGCAGCAAGCCCGGTATGGCACTTGCGGTGGTGGATGAGGCCCGCAGACGCGGTAAGAGGAGCGTTCCGAAACTCTTCCAGCGTATACTCCTCAAGGCGAGAAGCGATGCCAACAACAGGCACTGATAATATTCTGTCCGTTTTTTATCCCGGAAGATTTTCTCTTTGTCGGAGCCGTTCGGAATGCTCAGTTTCTCATTTATGAAAGTAACCGATTTACGTGGTTAAAATGTCCGTTTTCTCATGGCATTTAAT
>LXOW01089888.1_pt1 | contig 15997 bp, 15 predicted proteins | sample 1368591 | NCBI WGS metagenome assembly LXOW01 (sample SAMN04884650, study PRJNA319009) | bovine gut metagenome | isolation source: Cow rumen | host: Bos taurus | place: Italy: Legnaro (PD) | collected 2014-07-09 | reverse complement strand
TATACAGATACAAAATTTGAAATTACCGCTCATCAGACAAAAGATGAGGTTTGTGTGTTAAATTACGAAGATCCGATTTTGAGAAAGAAGGCAGACAGTGTACCTGCAAAAGTTTTCTACTTTAGTAGTATGCAACCTTTGGAAGAGGGAATTTATCTTGATGAAGAGCAGAATATAATTTTTGCTTACGAAGGAAAGAAAGAGAAAGTTTGCCACATTTCAGAACTTAACTTGCTTGGAAAACACAATTATGAAAATGTAATGGCAGCCGTTGCTATCGGATATTTCATGGGTGTTCCAATGGACCATATCCAAAAGGTTATCAAAGAGTTTACAGCTGTAGAACATCGTATTGAGTACGTAACAGAAAAAAATGGTGTGAAATATTACAATGACTCTAAGGGAACCAACCCTGATGCAGCGATTCAGGGAATCCGTGCCATGATTACAAAGACCGTGCTTATCGGTGGAGGATACGACAAAGGTTCTGAGTATGATGAATGGATTGAGGCATTTGACGGAAAAGTAAAACTTTTAGTACTTCTTGGACAGACTGCAGATAAGATTGAAGAATGTGCCAGAAGACATGGATTTAATGATATTATCAAAGTAGATTCCTTAGAGGAAGCAGTTAAGGTATGCGCACAGAACGCTGAGCCGGGAGAGGCGGTATTGCTTTCACCTGCCTGTGCAAGTTGGGGCATGTTTGACAACTATGAGCAGAGAGGAAACATGTTCAAAGATATGGTGCGCGCCTTATAGTAGAGTTAAGAAAACAGGTTGTTAAAGAATTGAAAATTGTAATTTTAGAATGCGAAATACAGTGGGGACCTTGAGTCTCCCAATAAAAAACATTTAGAAGTGAGTTGAAAAAACATATTTAAATGTTTGGAGCATGAAAAAGAAATGAATGAAAGAGAGGAGAGAACAATGGCTAGGCGAAGAAAAAGAAAAACAGGACCTGTCAAAGGTCTCTTTCTGGAAGCATTTCGTGCAGGTGGCGGATATTATGATTTTAGTTTACTGTTCATAGTGCTGTTGCTTGTTGGAGTTGGACTTATCATGGTATACAGTACCAGTTATTATTCGGCAGTGCGATTTAAAGGCGATTCCATGTATTACCTGAAACGTCAGGGCGTTCTGGCATTTGCGGGAATTATCGCTATGATTTTCGTATCCCGGGTTGATTACAAAATACTTTTAAAACGTGTAAAAAACACAACGGTTCGAATGCCATCGCTTTTATTGGCACTTTCCATCGTGTTGCAGTTTTACGTTTTAATTAACGGTGTGGATTTTAACGGTGCGAAACGCTGGATTTCCCTTGGACCACTGGGAACGTTCCAGCCTTCCGATTTTGCAAAGGTAGCTGTTATCATCTATGTGGCGTATATGATACATATTAATCCTAGAGCGTTGGACAGAGTTGGCGGTTTCGTAAGAATTATGATACCGGTTATGATTGATGTTGCCCTTATTGCAAAGGAAAATGTAAGTACCGCCATTGTAATCACATTGATTTTAGGTGGTATGTGTTTCATAGCCAGCCGGAATAAAAAATACTTTTTATTCTTTATATTGTTGGGCGTTTTGGCGGTNNAGAGGGATTTCGTATGGCACGCTTTAACAGTTGGAAAAACGTTGAGTCTGATGAAAATGCATTTCAGACCTTGCAAGGGCTTTATGCCATTGCTTCCGGCGGATTGATGGGAAGAGGATTGGGACAGAGTACCCAGAAACTTGGGTATGTTCCGGAGGCACAGAATGACTGGATTTTCTCGATTATTTGTGAAGAATTAGGATTGGTTGGTGCCTGCGTAATCATTCTTGCATTTTTGATCCTGTTATGGAGAGTATTTCAAATCGCAGTAAACTCCAGAGAATTGTTCGGTGGAATGATTTGTGTTGGTGTATTAGTACATGTGGCATCGCAGGTACTATTAAATGTTGCAGTAGTAACCAACTCAATTCCTGCTACTGGAGTTGCGTTGCCTTTTATCAGTTATGGTGGAACTTCGGTTGCCATGATGCTTATTGAAATAGGATTGGCATTATCCGTATCCTACAGAATTGGAACAGAGCAAGAAGGTGCTGTAGGATGAAGCAGATTATGAAAAAAAAGAAAGTCTGGATGATTGGTGCAGCGGTTTTAGTTATTATTTTGTTTTTGACTGTTGTCATATCCGGAAAAATAAGAAAAGTAGATATTGTGGGAAATACCTACTACACGGACAAAGAAATAAAAGAAAAACTGATGGATTCAGCAGTGACGAGAAATATGTATGGCTTGTACGCCAAATATGGAGCGGGAGTGAATCCCGGAATTCCGTTCATTGAAAAAGTATCCGTAGAAATCAGTGGTTCCCATGCAGTGACCATTTTAGTATCAGAAAAACCTATCATCGGCTGTATTAAATACATGAGCCAGTATTTGTATTTTGACAAAGAAGGCGTAGTGGTGGAAAGCAGTCCGGAGTATCAGAAAGGTATACCGGTAATCGAAGGTGTGAAGTTTACGAAGATGACACTTCACGAGCCGCTTCAGGTAGCTGATGCCGGTATTTTTGAGGAAATCATGTCTGTTTCACAGTCTTTGGAAAAATACGAAATTGCCACGGATAAAGTAGTGTTTGACATGGACCGTAAGGTTACGCTTTATGTCGGTGATATACGTGTAAAACTTGGACACCGTAAAACGTATGACATACAGATTGCAGAAATATCAAATGCCATTAAAGAAGCACAGAAAAAGAAGCTGAAAGGCGATTTTGATATGGAAAATTATGTGGAAGGTCAGGGACAGATATTGTTTAAACAGACGGAAGAATAGAAAAAATGACTATAGTTATCCGTGATTGCAAGAACTTTCATGTGACGAAGTGAGTGATGGAATATATTGAAATTACGGCAGATATTTGTAATATATATAAAATTTCACTTTAGGACTTTTGTACTAAAAAAAACATGAAATTCTGACGTAAAAATATAAAAAATACACGAAAATATAAGTTGTTACCAAAAATATACAAAAGGATGAATATTCTTTTTAAAAATTGCAAAAAAAACTTGCTATTTTATGCAAAAAAAAGTATCATAGAAAAGGTAAAGATTTATCTTAATGTGCGAAAAAATGAAGGAGGAAATGACCTTGCTTGAAATAAGAACAAACGATGCTGACGCAGCAGCAAAGATACTTGTTGTTGGTGTTGGTGGTGCTGGAAATAACGCAGTTAACCGAATGATTGAAGAAAATATTATTGGCGTGGAATTTGTTTGCGTCAACACAGATAGACAGCATTTACAGACATGTAAAGCTCCAACTTGTGTACAGATTGGTGAGAAGTTGACAAAAGGACTTGGAGCCGGAGCACAGCCTGAAGTTGGAGAGAAGGCAGCGGAAGAAAGCCGTGAAGAATTGACAGACATTATCCGTGGTGCAGACATGGTGTTTGTAACATGTGGTATGGGTGGTGGAACAGGTACCGGAGCTGCTCCTGTAGTTGCTTCCATTGCAAAGGAATTAGGTATTTTAACAGTAGGTATTGTTACAAAGCCTTTCCGTTTCGAAGCTAAGACTCGTATGAACAATGCCATTGGCGGAATTGATAAATTAAAAGCAAACGTGGATACATTGATTGTTATTCCAAATGATAGATTATTGGAAATCGTTGACCGTAGAACTACAATGCCTGATGCACTTCGTAAAGCTGATGAAGTGTTACAGCAGGGTGTTCAGGGTATCACAGATTTGATCAACGTACCAGGACTTATCAACCTTGACTTTGCTGATATCAGCACAGTTATGTCAGATAAGGGTGTTGCTCATATCGGTATCGGTATCGGCAAGGGAGACGAGAAGTGTGTAGACGCTGTTAAGCAGGCGATTACCAGTCCACTTCTTGAGACTACCATTGAAGGAGCTTCTGATGTTATCATCAATATCTCAGGTGACATCAGCTTGATCGAGGCAAATGAAGCTGCCAGTTATGTAGAGGAGTTAGCAGGAGAAGATGCAAACATTATCTTTGGTGCTATGTATGATGATACAGCTCCAGACTCAGCAGTTATCACAGTTATTGCTACAGGATTGGAAGGAGAAGCACCTGTACGTTCTTCAAGCAGCTTATTAAATAGCACTTTGAAGTCAAACTTTGGTGCATCATCTAGACCAAGTTCTACACAGTCTACAGTTAAGCCAGTATCGACAGTAAAGCCGGTACAGACTCCAAGCAGACCAGGTGGAAGCATCAACGTTCCTAGACCTACATATGAGACACAGAGATTAAATTCTGAAGCTACATCAGCTACAAGCTCATATTCATCAACAGCTTCATCGTCATTTGGCTCAGATAGTAGTAGCGGAATTAAGATCCCTGATTTCTTACAGAGAAAAGGAAGTAAAAAATAATTCGAGACTTACTTGAAAGTTATAAATTTCGGAACATATATCTTTGTTTGAGATATAAGATTGTTTAAATAAACGGAATGATATAAAAGCCATCGTGCAGGTTTTGCACGGTGGCTTTTTTTGTCGAACATTTCTATGCTTTCGACAACCCGAAGTGACAAATTCTGCAAGCAGTTTGTCTTACAATAATATCGAGAATTGACATATGGAGGTGACAATGGAAAGAAAGGAAACAGGATATTATTTTCAGCAAATTGCAGGAAGGTTTTGGTACATATTATGAATAGCAAATATTGTTATCACATTGTACTGGAAAAGAATGGCATACAGAAAGAAGAGATTGGCTTTTGGGATACAGGAAATGGGTTATATACTCCCTGGACAAGGGAGCCGGTATGTATAACAGAGCATAAATATGTCAGAGAGTTTTTCTCGGAAGAGGAATATAACAAACAGGAGTTGCTACTACAATTAAAGGATCATGTTCCCACGTGCAGAGAAAAAATTGTATGGATACCGTATCATTCCATCGGAAAGACACAAGGCATACTTCCAAGTATGTATTTTGATCGGTTGGAAATCAAAACAGAAAAACAAACCATTCGATACGACCATTTGCTTATAGCATTTTGCAAAGAAAGGATATCCCGACAGAAACAGTATCAGTTAATACTACATAACAGTTATATACAGGAATGAAACGATGGAGGGTAATTCAAATGCTATTAAAAGTGTCAGTAGATAATAAATTTCAATTCCGGATGTTCCCGGATTTAAAAAGTGTAATTTTTCCGCCAAGAGGAGACATTCATTATATTGGAGGAGTTGATGTTCTACCATCTCCTTTGACAATCGAAGATGAAAGAGCATGTGTAATCGCTTTGATGGAAGGAGGGGAAATGGCACAGGAAGCAAGAGCAACATTAGTGGAACATAATCTGAGATTAGTAGTGTACATATCCAAAAAATTTGATAATACGGGCGTTGATGTGGAAGATTTAATCTCTATAGGAACCATAGGACTTATTAAAGCAATTAACACCTACAATATCGAGAAAAATATCAAACTTGCAACCTATGCTTCCAGATGTATTGAAAATGAAATATTGATGTATTTAAGAAGAAATAGTAAGACAAAACTGGAAGTATCCATAGATGAACCGTTAAATGTGGATTGGGATGGAAACGAATTGCTATTGTCAGATATCTTGGGAACGGAGGAGGATGTGATTTCTCAAAATATAGAAAATGAAGTGGAAAAAAGCCTGTTATTAAAGGCGTTGGAACAATTGTCAGACAGAGAGCGATGCATCGTAGAAATGCGATTTGGTATCAATAGTCAGGAAGGGGAGGAGATGACACAAAAGGAGGTAGCGGATATACTCGGTATATCACAGTCTTATATTTCCAGATTGGAAAAGAAAATTATGAAACGATTGAGAAAAGAGATGATACGTTTGCAGGCATAAAAAATAAAAAAATGGTCATCCTAGTAAGGAATGAGAAATACTCTCGAAAGGATGGATGACGATGTCTTTGTATAAAGTGGAAATTTGTGGAGTAAATACGGCAAAATTGCCACTACTAAAGAATAAAGAAAAAGATGAGTTATTTCAAAAGATTTTAGATGGAGATACACAAGCGAGGGAAGAGTATATAAAAGGCAATTTAAGGCTTGTTTTAAGCATTATACAGAGATTTTCCGGCAACAATGAAAATGTAGATGATTTGTTTCAAATCGGCTGTATTGGCTTAATGAAAGCCATAGACAATTTTGATATCACCCAGGGAGTAAAATTTTCCACTTATGCAGTTCCTATGATTATCGGAGAAATACGAAGATATTTGAGGGACAATAACAGCATAAGAGTCAGTAGGTCATTAAGAGATATTGCCTACAAAGCGATTTATGCAAAAGAAGCCATGATGAAGCAGAGTGATAAGGAACCTACCGTACAGGAAGTGGCAGATAAAATCGGTGTAAAATGTGAAGATGTAGTATTTGCCATGGATGCAGTGCAAAGTCCAGTATCCCTTTATGAACCGGTATATTCGGAAGCGGGAGATACCTTATATATTATGGATCAGATCAGTGATAAGAAAAACAAAGAAGAACGTTGGGTGGAAGAAATTTCAGTGAGAGAGGCTTTAAAGAAATTAAGTGACAGGGAGTATCACATTGTGAAGCTTCGGTTTTTTGAGGGAAAAACGCAAATGGAGGTGGCAAAAGAAGTGAATATTTCGCAGGCGCAGGTTTCGAGACTGGAAAAAAATGCGCTGAAAAGTATGAAAAAATATTTGGCGACGGATGAAAAATAACAGATTTTTATTGTTACATTGATTTGGCACAGAAATAACGGTAATTATAGTTATGGTATGAAGGACACAGAATACGTAAAAAAGAAACAAAAAAATAGATAAAAATAAGATAAAAAAAAGAAAAAAATTGATTAAAAATATACACGAAATATGAGTAAACTTTCTTTACACTTCACAAGGATGATGGTATAATTTTATTTGATAGGTTTGAAATTGGGAAGAATTCCTAATTTTATAATAAATAGAATAAACGTGAAGGAAAGAAAGGCAGGATTCGGATGGGAAGGTTTAATAGAGGTGCAAGCACGAATTTGATTTACATCATGTTTGATATCTTATTTGGCTTGTTAGCGTATATTTTGGCCGGTCTGTTTTCTCGCATGGGTACGACATTTCTCGAACAGAGTTATTTCCTGATATGTGTGGCTTTTATGCTGATTTTTGTTTTGGCAAATAAGGAGTCTCGTTTATACAACGTTACCACATTTTTCTATGTGGATCGTATTATAAAACGAGTGACAAAGTCATTTATCATTGCAGGAGGAGTAACATCGACCTTACTTTTTTATGTAGGAAGGGCTAAGGTTGATCAGCGATTTTATATCATTTATTTGGTGACATCTTTTGTGCTACTGCTTGGCAATGCTTTTTTTGTGCGATATGTTTTGATGAAACGATTGGCAGATGCACCTAGAACACTGATTATTGGTAATCGTGAGAGGTTTCAGAAGTTTGAGCGATTTGTCGGTCAGAGTAATTTAGAGATGGAGATTGTAGGTTACGTGTGTATCAGCGATGATGATTTTACGGAAGATGAGTACGTAGGAAAGTTGAGTGAACTTGAGGATGTTATTCATCAACTAGCGATTGATCAGGTTTACATCATGCAAAGAAGAAGTAATCAGATAGACATTCAGCCGTATTTAAATATGTGTATGGAGATGGGTGTTACGGTTCGTATCATTATGAATGCGTTTCGTGCCGGAGCTGCACAGACATATGTCAGCAGCGTAGGAACATATCCGATTTTGACATATCATATGGTATCGTTAAATACTACAGAGCGTTTTATCAAGCGTTGTATTGACATTATAGGAAGTTTGTTTGGTATTATTTTATCTTCGCCGGTTATGTTGATTACAGCGATACTGATAAAGATTGAGTCAGAAGGTCCTGTGATTTTCAAACAGGAGCGTGTAGGACAAAATGGACGACATTTCTTTATGTATAAGTTCCGAAGTATGTGTGTAGATGCAGAAGAGAAGAAACAGGAACTTATGGAACAAAATGAGATGGATAGTTCGTTTATGTTTAAGATGCAGGATGATCCCCGTATTACTAAAGTAGGAAGATTTATTCGTAAGACAAGTATAGACGAGTTACCACAGTTCTTTAATGTACTAAAGGGCGATATGAGTCTGGTAGGTACCAGACCACCTACACTTGATGAAGTGGAATTGTACGAGCGCGGACATTGGCGCCGTATGAGTATCAAGCCTGGTATCACAGGAATGTGGCAGGTGAGTGGTAGAAGTTCCATTACGGACTTTGATGAAATTGTTGAGTTAGATACCCAGTACATAGATCGTTGGAATGTGTTATTGGATTTACAGATTCTTATTAAGACTGTATTGCAGGTGTTCCGAAAAAAAGGAGCATATTAAAAAAGAGATTGCGAAAGCAATCTCTTTTTGATTCTACTTTTTTTCGATTTAAATTGTTTGGTTCTAACTTATTTTGATTCTAATCTCTTTGTGTCTTGTGTAGTGCCTCTTGGCGCATAGTATCATCATCTTCTAAAATATAATCTCCAACAGAATCTCTACGAAGTGCAGAACCCTCCTGCATAACAGGAACAACAACGAAACTTCCTGCAATCTCTTTAATAATGTATCCACTCGTCAATGTCATAATGCATCTTCCTTTCTGTAGTATGTAATAGTTCACAAAATAATAACAAAAGTTGTATTTTTTATATACAAAGTATACACCTGCAAAATGATTACGTCAATGGATGTATTGTGAAAATAGTGTGAAATACACGAATTGTAAGAAAAGTTACTTGAAAATGCACGAAAAAGGAAATTGCGTAAAAAATGTAACTTTGAAATGTATAAAAAAAGAACCAGGGTAACAGTGGGTGATACATTGATGCGCACATATTTGTTACCATGATTCTTTTAGAAGTATCAACTTTGTTTTGGTGATTACACAGTGAAACTTAGTCTAAATTACATATCTCCAAGTGAAATATCGTGAATTTTTTTGTTTTCAATCTTAATTTCACGGTCACAGTAGTCAAGAACAGAACGACGGTGAGTGATTAAGATACAGGTTGGTTTTGGTGTTAACGAACGAATACCTTCCAAAACCTTAAGTTCTGTCTTTTCGTCAAGAGAAGCAGTAGCTTCGTCAAGAACTAAGAACGGAGCGTTTCTTATAAGTGCTCTGGCAAGAGCAACACGCTGAGCCTGACCTTCTGAAATACCATGTCCACGCTCTCCGATAACCGTTTCAATACCGTGTGGCAACTTCTGAACAAATTCGTAGGCACTGGATGCTTTCAATGCTGCAATAACTTCCTCGTCTGTGGCATCGCTTCGCCCCATACGCACATTGGAAGCAATGGTTCCACTAAATAATGTATTTCCCTGTGGAACATAGGAAATAAAATGACGGGAACTTGCCGTAGAGGCTTCCGAACCAAATTGATTGAAAAAGTTAATATCGCCGTTATTTGATGAAAGGAAAGACATCATCAAACGGATTAAAGTCGTTTTACCAATACCGGATTCACCAACAATAGCCACGAAATCTCCAGGATTGATTTTTAACGAAGTATCTTCAAAAATAGTATCTTCATTGTATGAGAATGATAAATGCTCTACCTCAACACCGATTTCATCCGAATGTTTCACAATCTCACCGGTTGTCTCATCTTTTTTAATAAGTTCTGAACCGGGATACGATTCGTCAGGTAAATTCTGCAATTCAATTACACGTCCAGCGGATGCCAAAATGGATACCAACTTAGGAATGGTCTGTGACAATCCTAACAATGGTGACTGCACTCTAGATGCCATTGCAAGGAACAAAGACAATGTTCCGTAAGTAATTTCGCCTTTGTACATCTGGGTAGCACCCCATGAGAAAGCTACAATGTATCCGAGCTGGAAACAAAGGTTAATAGCACTTGATGCAGCAAGACTCATGCGGCTTTTTTTCAAAAACCAGTACAAACGGTCTTTTCGGTAATAATTTAACTTTTCAGAAGAATCTGCTTCATTTCCAAATGCCTTGATAATAAGGATGTTACTTAAACTCTCCTGGAAAAATGAACGGTATCTTGCTTCTGATTCCTGCACTTTTACCTGAAGTTTCTTTAATTTACGTCCGAGAATAAAACTTGCTAATGCAGCAATCGGAGCAATTAACAAAGAAACGTAAGCTAAAAAGTGATCATAACGGTACAATATGTAAAAGTTATATAACAACGAAAAACAAAGCTGAATAATAGAAGGAATGGTTCCGGAAATACCGGTAGCAATCGCATCTGCATCACTGGTTAATCGTGTGTTTAAATCACCGGTGTGATATTTGGTGATGGCATCCCACTTACTTCTAAGAATCTTGTCGTAGACATTACGACGGATACCAAAGGCAAAACGCTCACCAAGTACAACACTTACTAATGACACACCGATATTAATTACGGTATTACCAAGCATAATGCTGATAAAAAGAACAATCAGCATAACGATGGACTGACCGTTACCTGCCTTATCAATAATCTGTTTTCCAATAATATTAAGCTGGGTTGCTAAAACTTCGCAAAGCATACCCACAATAGTAAGAATAATCAAGGATGGAAGAAATGGTTTGGTGTATTTTGCTAACCATCGCATATACTTCTTACTTTCATCCTTGTTCTTCATCATTTTTTTGATTTCGTTCATTTGAGACAAAATCTATCACATCCTTCGCTAGAATGTCCTCTCAGAGTCTTCCTTATACCTTTATTTCGGCTATATTTTCCGTGGATTTCCTCCATTTCCTCGTCGTACACACCGTGTACGCACTGCGGGAATGTCGTTATCCAAGAAAAATATATCTCGAAATACTGGTATAAAAAGACTCTGAGAGAACATTTTAAATTTTTTGTTTTTTTAGGGAGAAATATTTTTGTTATTATTCCTTACCTTCGCATGGTAAGGAAATATAAAAACATGATCCTTCTCCAAGTGTGCTTTCACACCAAATTTTGCCATTGAAATGTTCTATGATGGACTTTGTAATGGCAAGACCAAAGCCTGTGGAAGAAACTCCCGGTGTTCTGGCAGTTTCCACAATAAAACAACGTTCAAACACTTTTTCAATGTTTTCCTTGGCGATACCGATGCCGGTATCCTTAACAGAAATGATTACTTCGTTATCTTTTAAGGTAGCATCTAAAGAAATAGTTGCGTCCTTATCAGAATATTTATACGCATTTGTGAATAAATTGTCAAGTACCCGTTCCATTTGTGCGGGATCCATATTAACATAAACATCCAAATCTTCGGGAACTAATAATTCCAAATTCCTATCCTTGTAAAGGCTGTCTTCCACTCTGGAAAAGAAAAAATCTTCCAAGAAAAAGCCTAATTGAATTGGCTTTAAATCCATCTTTGCACAGTTATTATCCAGTGATACCAATAGAAAAATATCGTTGATCAAATGCTCTAACGTATCAATGCGGCCCGCCATCATTTTTAAAAGAGAACTGACTTTTTCTGATGAACATTCCTCCATGCTGGAAAGTAATTCCACCGCATTCTTTATAGCAGTAAGAGGAGAACGCAAATCATGGGAAATACTGGTGAACATATCGTTTCTGGCAGCCTGTTCTTCTCTGAGACGTTGGTTTGCCTGAGAAAGTTTCAAACTGGTGAGTACCAGTTCCTCTGATAATTCTTCTACGTTTTTTAATTGTGGTCGTTCAAACTTCTTTTTTGCCATAGGAAACCTCCAATTATTTTTTCTTCTTTAAAGTAAAGGAATATCCTTTTGACCATAAACTTTCGATGATATTGTCAAGTCCGGTATGTGTTTCCAGTTTTTTTCGAAGACGACTCACATTTACCATAATGGAGCGACGGTCACTTTCGCTGTAGGAACCCCACACTTCCTTTCCGATAGCTTCATATGTGCAGGCGTTTCCCGCGTTTTTTGCAAGAAAGTGAAGCAGTGTAAATTCCTTATTTGATAAAGGGATTTCTTCATCTTCCCACAATACCTTGTGATTAATCAAATCAATGGACATAGGTGGAAATTCCAATAGAGAAGAATTTGTAGTAGTCTTTTTACTTGCTTCGTGACGTTTGATGTTGATTTCGATGCGGACAGCCAATTCACGTAAACTGTAAGGTTTCGTCATATAATCATCTGCACCGATGGTCAGACCTTCGATACGGTCATCCTCACTGACTTTTCCGGATAAAAAGATAATCGGCACATCGGAATACTGTCGAATGGATTTACAAAAAGTAAAACCATCTGTCTCCGGCATCATAACATCAAGCACGATACAGGCAAAGGTATTTTTCTTCATGTAAGCTAAAGCCTCTTTGGCAGAAGAAGCAGTAGCAACCAGATAACCTTTGTCTTCAAAATATTCTTTGTTAATCTGAAGTACTTCTTTGTCATCGTCTACAAGTAATAGCTTATGTCTCAACCTAATCAGCTCCTTTTCTATAAAATCAATCCCGAAATACCAGTAAAACATTTCGAGAGAACTTAATGTTACTCTACTTCATATTATAAACGATAATGCTTTGAAAAAAAACATTTTCATTGAATTTTAGGTGTTATTATGATAGTATTAGCTTGAAAAAGTATGCGTGTAAAGAACACACTTACTAGACGACCTGACCAGTATGAGCAAGTTGATTACGGGATCAGGGTGGATTGAGAGTGCACGAAAAAGAACGGAGGTAGAATATGTCTGCTATTTATGGTATGTGTCACTGGGGTACAGCAGGATTTGAACCAGTGATTCATAATATGGAAGAAGAATTACATAAGTATAAGATTGACCGATTTGATACAAAAAGCATAGAACAGGTAGAGTTTGGATGTGGACTTCAGTATTTTACCTCAGAAGCGGATAGAGAAGAACTTCCTTACTATGTTAAGAAAAAACACGTTTTAATGACAGCGGATATCGTGCTTGACAATCGAAAAGAATTGTTACAGCAGCTTGGAATAGAGAAGACAAATGTGCCGGATGGAACGATAGCATACGAAGCCTATTGTAAGTGGGGCGAAGAATTTGTTAAATTGCTTCGGGGTGTATTTGCTATAGCAGTTTATGATTTCAATAAAGAAACATTGTTTTTATTTACGGATCATACAGGAAGCAGATGCGTAAATTATTACAATGGCAAAAAAGGATTTGTGTTTGCTACAACATTTGCTCCAATTTTGAAAGTTTGTCCGGAAATTAAGTTGAGTGAGAAATGGTTAGTTGCCTGTGGAGCATTGCAGACACCAGATATGGAGATGTTTGAAGAACTGACTCCATACGATAGAGTGTTACAGTTGGATGCAGGATGTTACCTTAAAGTGACGGAACACAGTTTTGAAAAAGTTAGCTATTGGAATCCTTTGTTACGTGCGGATACTATGGCGTTTTCGGATGATATGTGCAAACAGCTATTTTTGGATACTTTTAAGTCCTGTGTAAAAGATGTACTTCGTTCCTCAGGAAATACAGCAGCGACAGTAAGCAGTGGACTTGATTCTACTAGTGTTGCATCTGTGACGGCAGGTTTTCTTGAAAAAGAGGGTAAGAAGTTATACAGTTATACTTCAGTGCCGGATGGCAAGATGGAGGAAGATGGCGGAGATATTTATGACGAGTCCTGGGGACCACAGATATTGGCGGAAAAATACAAAAATATTCGGGTACATCTTGTTCCTTGTGAAGGCATGGACGGCTTTACAAAATTGGAGCGCCTGGTGGATGAATTGGAAGTTCCCACAAAATCTGCACCAAATATGATGTGGATTGATGAAATATACAAAAAGGCGGCCCAGGCAGGGTGTAAGCTGTTGGTAAAAGGACAGTACGGAAATGCTACCATTTCTTTTGGAAAACTGTTTACGACCATGCGCTGTCAATTGAAACGAGGCAGTTTTATACAGGCGTATAAAGAAGTAAGAGCCTTTGGTTCACGTCATCATGTGCCTAGAAAAAAGATTATCAAGCAATATATGATTGAACGTAAAGAGGAAAATAGAAAAGAAGACTGGCTTTTAGACAGCTATGTTCATGAGCAGTTGCTTCAAAAATACAGTATCGGTTGTGTGATAGACCAGACATTTGAAACTTCTGGAAAAGGTCAGTGCCTTAGTATGGAACAGATTCATAATTTCCAGTTTGACCGTGTAAATCTGGCACAGCTTGGAATGTATGATACTCGTTTTAGTCTGATACATGGTATTTTGGTCCGTGATCCGACCAAGGACAAGCGTTTGATTGAATTATGCATGAATTTTCCGGTAGAGTGTTATGCTCATGATGGTATCGAGAGAAGAATTGCCAGAAATTACATGAGAGGTATTGTGCCGGATGACATATTAGACCAATATTACCGCAGAGGATTACAAAGTGCGGACTACGCCAGAAGAATCCAAACAAATTGGGATAAGATTTCGGAAGACGTACTAGAAAAACTTTCTGATCAAAAACTGTTAAAATATTTTGATGAGGAAAAATTGCAAGTGTTAAGAAAAAAACTGGCAAATATGTCAGAATTGAGTAAAGAGGAACAAAATGCAATATGCGCTTGCGCATTAAACATGTATTCATTTTCGGTTTTGTTAAACAAAAATGGAGCAGTAAGAACGAAAGTAACACAGTAGTAAGAAATGCACTTTATAAGAAACGTTATCGTTAGCGTATGGGTTGATTATGGAGTGCATTTGTTGTGAATAGAAAAAGAAAGAGGTCGATTATGTACTATTATAAATTGTTTGGATTGACAGTGAAATCAGAATTTGAGATTCCGGAAGCAGTTGCAATTGATGCTTTGGATACACCGGATGTGTTGATTGAGAGTGGAATGCCACCAAAAGAGGATTTTGATGCTGCTCAAAGTGGTGTAATAGATCGTTTGGAAAAAGATGTGTGTTGGTTTAATCTTGCAAAGTATGGAATGTTTTATGTAGAAAATGGAAATCATGTGATTATTCATTCTTATGGTGATGAAATGACAGATCTTCAGAGAAATTCATATCTTACAGGCTCTACCATGGGACTCGTAATGTTTCAGAGAGGTATTATTCCGATACATAGCGGTGCAGTGGCTAAGGATGGAAAGACTGTGCTTGTAGTTGGAGATTCTGGATCAGGTAAATCTACAAATACAGTACGATTAAGAGAAAAAGGATGTCTTTTTGTCAGTGATGATATGTCACCGGTTTCTTTTGTAGATGGAAAAGTAATGATTAGTCCTGCGTTTCCACAACAAAAGTTGTGTAGAGATGCAGCGCTTCGTCAAGGGTATCAGTTGGAAGATTTAATCTATATTGATGAGGACAGGGATAAATATGCAATCCGCTTACAGGATGGATATGAAACAGAAGATACGGAACTTAGTATGATATTGGAGTTAGAAGCAACAGATACGGAAGAATTTTCTATCACAGAAGTAAGAGGACTGGAAAAAATCAAGCTAATATACCGTAACATTTACCGTGGTTGTGTATGGAATGTCATCGGTATGCAGGAAGAGGTACAAAGACATGTATTGGAATTGGCGCAAAAAGTCCCAATGTATAAGTGTATGCGTCCAAATAAGGGATTTTACACAGAACAGATTACTGATTGGGTGTTGCAACATATGTAATGTCATCTATTTGAATGGAAAATATCCTAGTAAATTCCAAAAAAATGCAACAAAACCGTAAGATTGTTTTAGAATTGTGCGTTACAATACGCCTGATAAAATTTGGAATAAAAGGGAATTTGTAACATAACTTTACAATAAATGTAACAAAGTTGTTAGATTGTTTTACAAAGTTTAACAGCGGTGATATAGTTATGATTGTAAAACAGCTCAGAGAGTTGTAGATGAAAAAGAAAAATAGTTAATAGGAGGAATTTATTATGAAGAAGTGGATGACACCATCAGTAGAAGAATTAGACATGACATGTACAGAGTACGGTACAAGATATGCACAGGCATTTGATGAAGTAAGAGTAGACCCTGTCTCTTATACACATCT
>LXOW01149985.1_pt1 | contig 16004 bp, 15 predicted proteins | sample 1368591 | NCBI WGS metagenome assembly LXOW01 (sample SAMN04884650, study PRJNA319009) | bovine gut metagenome | isolation source: Cow rumen | host: Bos taurus | place: Italy: Legnaro (PD) | collected 2014-07-09 | reverse complement strand
CCGCCCGTAAGTATTGCTATGCTCTTCATAAGATAAATGTTTATAGGTTTATATCCAATTGTCTGTTTGCTTGAACGTACAAATGCCTCAATTATTGTGCGGGAATTTTAACTTTTTTTACATTTACCAACCATACGTTGGCACATTTTTTGCCGTTAAGAGAGGGTTGAAATGTTAAAATAAAAAACCTTAAAAACTAAATATCAAACAGATATGCATATTCAAAAAATAATACTCCCCTTGCTACTGACACTAACCGTAGGTGCTAGTGCCCAAGAGCATCTCTCGCTCGACACCTGCCGCGCCCGGGCACTACGTGCCAACCGCGGGTTGAAACAGGCCGAGATGAAAGTCACGGAGACCGACGCCCTGGAGAAGGCCGCCCTATGCCAGATGCTGCCACGCGTCTCTGCCAACGGCGGTTATATGTGGATGGAGAAAAGCGTCAACCTGCTCAGCGACGAGCAGAAACAACGCCTGTCTACAATGGGCGACGAGATAGAGGCCGATATCAGCGCCGCCATCCATCAGGAGATGTCGGGCTATAATATAAATGTGGGCGGCACCACCATCCCTGTCGGCGATGCCATCGCCGGTCGACTCGACAATGCGCTCTCCAACGCCAACCTAAGCGGAAAACTCAACGGTGTGGGCAACGATATTATCGAGGGTATGACCACCGACACGCGCAATATGAGCGGTGTGATGGTGACGTTAACCCAACCCGTGTATCTGGGCGGCAAGTTGATGGCAGCCCACCGCACGGCGGCTTTGATGCACTCGCTGGCGGGTGTGGAGCTGGACAAAAAACAACAGGAGACCCTCATCGCCGTGGACGAGGCCTATTGGCAGGTGGTGAGCGTGGAATACAAGAAGGCGCTGGCCGAACAGTATGCCGCCCTGCTGGATACCCTGGAGCACAATGTGGAGTTGCTGATGGATGCAGAGATGGCCACCCAAGGCGATCTGGCCAAGGTGCGCGTGAAACATAACGAGGCCCAGATGAGCCTCACCAAGGCCACCAACGGCCTGATGCTGTCAAAGATGCTGCTGGCCGAGCGCTGCGGCATGCCGCTAGACAGCGACATCGAGGTAGATACCAATCCGAGTACTCAGAACACTCAGAGTACTCAGAACACTCTGATAAACATGGACGACGTGTGGGCCCGCAGGTCGGAGATGCACATGCTGCGCATTGCCGATAGCATAGCGGGACAGGGGGTGCGTATGGCCGCAAGTACGCTGAAGCCCAACGTGGCCATCAGCGGCGGCTACCTGCTCACCAACCCCAACGTCTTCAACGGATTCAGCAACTCGTGGGGCGGCACGTGGCTGGCCGGCGTGGTGGTCAACGTGCCGATAGTGCACCCTTCGGGCATCTACGCGGTGAAGGCCGCCAAGGCCAAACGCAAGGAGGTGGCCTATCAAATGGAGGAGGCCGAAGAAATGATTGCTCTGCAGGTGAAGAAACTCAGCTGCGAGCTGGAGCTGGCCTACAAACATCTGACGCAGGCTGAGAGCGACCTCACCGTAGCCGAGAACAACCTGCAGTTGGCCGACGAGAGTTTCAAGGCTGGCATGTGCAGCAGCAGCGACCTGATGGCCGCCCAGACTGCCTGGATGAAGGCGGAGAGTGAGGTAATCGATGCCCGCATCGAGATCGAAATGGGTAAAGTATACCTGAAGCAAGCGTTGGGAAATTGAAAATTGAAAATTGATAATTGAAAGATATGAAAGAGAACAGCAAATCGTTGTTGGCCGGATTGGCCGTGATTATCGCCACAGTGGTGATTGTAGCTCTGGTGGGCCTGTTTGCCATACATCCGCAAAAGGAGATTATCGCCGGCGAGGCCGACGCCTCAGAATACCGTGTGAGCAACATGGTGCCGGGACATATCGACTCGCTCTATGTGCATGAGGGAGACCGCGTGCGCAAAGGCGACACCCTGGCACATATTGCCAGCAAGCAAGTCGACGCCAAGATGATGCAGGCCACCTCGGTGCGCAGCGCCGCCAGCGCCCAGAGCATGAAAGCCCAGCACGGTGCCCGCGACCAGCAGGTGCAGATGGCCTACCAGGTGTGGCAGAAAGCTCAGGCCGCCGAGGAGGTGTACCGCAAGAGCTATGAGCGTGTGAAGGGCCTCTACGAGAAGGGGGTCGTCAGCGCACAGAAGTTCGACGAGGTAGACGCCAAATATAAGGTGGCGCAGGCCGATTGCGCTGCCGCCGAGCAGCAGTACCTCATGGCCAAAGAGGGTGCCCGCAGCGAGGACATCTCGGCAGCGGCCGCACTGGTGGGTCAGGCTAGCGGCGCCGTGGCGGAGGTGCAGAGCTATATCGACGCCAGCTACCTCATCGCCCCCTGCGACGGCGAGGTGGTGGAGATTTTCGCCAAGATAGGCGACCTTATCGGCACCGGCAGCCCGGTGATGAGCGTGCTCGACATGAACGACAGCTGGTTCTATTTCGCCGTGCGTGAAGACCTTCTGAAGGATATCAACACCGGCAGCACCGTGCAGGTGCGCATCCCCGCCCTCGGGGAGCAGACCTACACCTGCAATGTGCGCAAGGTGCAGGCCATGGCCAGCTACGCCACCTGGCGCGCTACCAAAACCAACGGGCAGTACGATGTAAAAAGCTTCGACGTGAAAGTGGTGCCGCAAGAGAGCATCGAAGGACTCAAACCCGGCATGACTGCCATTTTGATACAATGATCAGAGTATTCTATAGAGAGTTGCGGAGGATATGGGAGAGGCCGCGTTACGTCATCATACTGACACTGGGCATCGTTTTCTCCTTTCTGTTCTTCGCCACGCTGATGAACGACGGGCAGCCGCAGAAACTACCTGTGGCAGTAGTGGATATGGATGGAACCTACCTCTCACGCCGTATCTGCCACGAACTCGACGCCACACAGGGGGTGCATGTAGCCGCCGTATTTGATAACCACACCGAGGCACGAAAAGCCATGCAGCGGGGTGAAATATTCGCCTTCTATGAAATACCCCAAGGCACATACAACGAGTTGCTGCAGTTCCACGCACCCCATTTCGGCCTCTATACCAACACCGCCTATCTGCTGGCGGGCATGCTCAGCTACCGTCAGCTGGCCACCATGGGCATGATGGCCGCCGGTGCCGTGCAACGCGAGGTATACCGCAAGAAGGGCTATACCGACGATGCCGCCATGGGATTGATACAACCCGTGGAGTTCGACACCCACCCCATCGGCAACCCCTGGATAAGCTACAAGATCTATCTGATGACTATCATCATCCCCGCCATCATCGCCTTCCTGGCATTGGTGCACACCTCCTACCTTATCGGACGGGAATGGGAGGAGAAGACGGTGCGCAGCTGGATGCGCAAGGCCGGCGACAACCCACTGAAAGCCATACTGGGCAAGATACTCCCCTACACCTTCCACTACAGCCTGCTGGCGCTGATAGCCAACCTCATCATGTTTGGACCCATGCATTTCCCCATGAAAGGCAGCTGGCCACTGCTGATGCTCTTTACCGTGCTGCTCATCTTCGCCGCCCAATGTGCCGCCGTTTTCATCGCCGGCAGCCTCGGCGACCCACAGCTCTCGCTTGGCATCACTGGCGTATACGGGGCTCTCTGTTTCTCGCTGTGTGGATTCTCCTTCCCAGTGGAGTCGATGCCCAGAGTGCTCACCGCCGTAAGTAATATCTACCCTATCCGGCATTATTATCTCGCCTACCGCGACATAGCCATCTTCGGCAGCGGACTGGAGCATTGCTGGCCCCAGCTCTGCACCCTGCTGGCATTCGGCGTGGCGCTGATTATTGGCACCTACATGTTCAACCGCCACTATCAAGAAATGGAAAGGAGCTCGATATGATAAAAAAACTGACGCGTAACCTGCAGGATATATGGGATGTCTTCAGTGCGGAAGTGCGGCGTGTCTTCAGCGACCGACTGGTGATGCTGGTCTTCTTCGTTGCCACTGTAATCTACCCCCTCATCTTTTGCTGCATATACCTCAACGAAGTTGTGGTCGACCTGCCCGTAGCCGTGGTCGACGAGAGCCGCTGCGAGGCCTCCAAAAGGATGATACACAAGATTGACGCCACCCCCGAGATATCGGTACAATACAAGGCTCTCTCGATGGCCGAAGCCGAGCAACTGATGCGCGACCACAAAGTGCGTGCCATCTTCTACATTCCGCGCGACTACGGCATCCGAATCGCACACATGCAGACGGCCCGTGTTGGCGTATTCTGCGACATGAGTTCCTTCTTCTTCTACAAAAACGCCCTGCTGGGCGGAAGCAACGTGCTTATCGATGAGATGCATACTATAGAGTTGCAGCGCTATGGGATGGCCGGCATGACAGGCCGGCAGGCCGACGACATGGTGCAGCCCGTGGTCTACGACGACGTGAAGCTCTACAACCCCAGCGGCGGATTTTCTTCGTTCTTCCTGCCGGCCTTGCTGGTACTGGTGGTACACCAAACCCTCTTCATAGGCATCGGGGTGATGGCCGGCGACGCCAACGAAAACCGCAAGGCGCTGAAGATGATACCTCCGAGGCTGCGCAGCCACAGCACCTACCGAGTCACCCTCGGACGTGCACTATGCTTCATCCTCATCTATATCCCCATCACACTGCTAGACCTATGGCTTATTCCCCGATGGTTCCATCTGCCGCAACTGGGCGCCATATACGACCTATTGCTCTTCCTGCTGCCGTTTGTCCTGGCGGTCACCTTCTTTGGCATGACCTTCGGCAACCTCTTCGTGCGCGAAAAGACCTCGGGCATCCTCTGCTGCGTATTTTTTAGCGTGATGCTCTTCTTCCTCAGCGGCGCCGTGTGGCCGCAGAGCGCCATGCCTGCCTTCTGGCGTGCATTTTCATATATCTTCCCGTCGACACCCGGCGTAGAAGGCTACATCAAGATTTCCTCCATGGGCGCCTCACTTGCCGAAATACGGCACGACTATCTCACGCTGTGGGTGCAGGCCGGCCTCTACTTCATCACTGCATGCCTATCACTGCGTTTCATCAAGCGCTTCAAGGGTTAGAAAGAGTAGACGATCAAACCTGCGAGGCCCGATGCTACGATAAGCAGTATCGGGCTTTTTTTGTAGCGCCAAGAAAGTAGGAATACGGTGAGGAAGACGAGCAGGCTGAAAATTGAAAATTGGGAATTGAAGATTGAGATATTCCCTGCCGGTGTGGGGGCGAGAGCCAAGGGCATGAGCTGGAGGGCGGCAGCGGCGATAAGGCCTATGACAGTGAGCCGCAGCACACGCATGACCGTGGCCACGCGGGGGGTTTCTTTGTGTTTCATCAACCATCTGCCAGCCAGCATCATGAGCGTCACGGGGATGATGATAACGGAGAGGGAAGCCAGCAGGGAACCACCTATGGCTGCCCACTGGGGGTAGCCGGCGTTGATGACGGCGGTGTAGCCGGCATAGGTGGCGGTGTTGATTCCCACGGGGCCGGGGGTCATCTGGCTGACGGCGAGGAGATCAGTAAATTCGGCTGCCGTCATCCAGCCGTGGTGCGTCACCACCTCGTTCTGTATGAGCGCCACCATCGAATAGCCGCCGCCGAAGGTGAAGGCGCCAATGAGGAAAAAGGTGTAGAAGATCTGGAGGAAAAGCATAGCGGTTTGCAATTAGCGGTTTGCAATTAGCGAGTAGAGGTAGCCGAGAAGGGCGGCGGCGAGGACAACCAGGACGGGGCTTACGCCGAGCAACCAGATGAGCAGCGCACTCACCACGGGAATCCACACATTGCTCCAAGTCACACGGGCACTCTTGGCCATGGTGAAGACGGGTGCTACAATAAGGGCTACCACAGCAGGACGAATACCCATGAAGATGCGTTCAATGATGACATTCTCGCGGAAGGTGCGGAAGAAGACGGCCAAGAGCAGGATAAAGACGACGGGCATCATGATATTGCCTACGATGGCTACTGCGGCGCCACTGCGGCCACGCAGCCGCTCTCCCGTCATCGTGGCCATGTTGACGGCGAAGACTCCCGGCATGGCCTGGCTGAGGGCCACACTATCGAGAAACTCCTCTTCGCTCATCCACCTATGTCTATCCACCAACTCGCGCTGCATGAGCGGTATCATTGCATAACCGCCGCCAACGGTGAAGGCGCCCACTTTGAAAAAACTCCAGAAGATGTCACAATATTTTATCATAAAACGAGTTATATGCTGTAAAACTTAAAACAAACTTATTTATTGTACTGATGAACAATCTTTTCTTTGTGTGTTTTATGGTGTTTGTGGTGGTGATGCTGGGGTTGGATCTACTGGTGTTCCACAAGAAGGACCATGTAGTGACGGTGAAAGAGGCGGCGTTGCAGACGGCGATGTGGGTGGCGCTGGCGATGGGTTTTGCGGCGCTGCTATGGTTCCACGCCGAGTGGGTGCACGGGGTACCTATGACGACGGCCGAGAAACACGAGACAGCCTCGCAGTTCCTGGCCGGCTATTTCCTCGAAGAGAGCCTCTCTATCGACAATATCTTCGTGATGATCATGATTTTCGTGAGTTTCGGTGTGAAGAAGGAGTATTACCACCGGGTGCTCTTCTGGGGTATCTTCGGTGCCATAGTGCTGAGGTTCATCTTTATATTCGCACTCGGGGCGCTGGTGACGAAGTTTGGCTGGCTGCTGGCGGTGTTCGGGGTGATATTGGTTTACAGCGGTGTAAAGATGTTCCGTCCGCAGAGCGAGGAACAGATAGACACGGCGAACCACCCGGTGGTGAAATTCGCCTCGAAGCATTTCCCTGTGACACGCGAGAGTTATGGTCACGATTTCTTCCACCGCGGCGAAGAGGGAAAGCTGATGATCACGCCGCTCTTCCTGGTACTGCTGGTCATCGAATTCTCGGATATCATCTTTGCCGTGGACAGCATACCAGCCGTCTTCTCGGTAACCACGGACCCTGTGATAGTATACACCTCCAACATCTTCGCCATCATGGGGCTGAGGAGCCTCTTCTTCCTGCTGAGCGACATAGCCGACCGTTTCTGGCTGCTGCACTACGGCCTGGGGGCGCTGCTCTGCTTCATCGGCGTGAAGATGATTGGTGGCGAGTTCCTCGGCTGGCATATGCCCACGCTGGCCTCGCTGGGTGTCATCCTCGGTATCCTGGTGGTGAGCGTTCTTTTATCCATAATTATAAAAAAAAGCTGTAAGCTGTGAGCTGTAAGCTGTAAGTGGACAGCACAAGCCACTTAAAACTTAAAGCTTAAAACTTAAAACTTAAATTTATGAGACTGATTTTTGCGACCAACAACAAGCATAAGGTGGAGGAGGTGCGTGCGGCACTGGGCGACACCATTGAGATTATCACCTTGGCCGATGCAGGGTTGGCAGGCGAGATACCCGAAACCGCCGATACCCTTGAAGGTAACGCGCTTCAAAAGGCCGAGTGGGTGTGGGATAAGGTGAAAGGTGAAAGGTTAAAGGTGAAAGGTGAGTTCGACGGGGTGTTTGCGGATGATACGGGGTTGGAAGTGGAAGCCCTGGACGGCGCGCCGGGCGTCTACTCGGCGCGATATGCCGGCGAACACTGCTCGTTCGACGACAATATCGACAAGCTGCTCGCCGCCCTCGACGGCGAGGAGAACCGCCGTGCATGTTTCCGCACGGTGATATGCCTGATAGAAAATGAAGAATTAAGAATTAAGCATGAGGAATCCGCCAAGTTTTTCGAGGGAAGAGTCGACGGGCAGATCCTGACGGAGAGGCACTCGAACGGCGAGGGCTTCGGCTACGACCCCGTGTTTATGCCCGACCGCTTCGCGGTGAGCTTCGCCGAGATGCCCCTCGAGGTGAAGAACAGCATCAGCCACCGCGGCCTCGCCGTCGCCAAACTAGTAGAGTATTTAAGGGGAATACAAGGAGTGCAAGGAGTACAAGACAAATGAAAAGCTATTAGCTGTAAGCTGTAAGTGAGCTGCGCAAACCACTTAAAACTTACAGCTTAAAACTTAAAACTAAAAAAAGCTGTAAGCTGTGAGCTGTAAGCTGTAAGTGGACAGCACAAGCCACTTAAAACTTAAAGCTTAAAACTTAAAACTATAATATGAAACAGGTCTTTCCGACAACCATACAGAGCGGAGCTTCGCAAACGGGCAACTACATTCTGATGCTGCAAGAGCCCGAAAGCGGCTCGCAGGTGCCCATTATCATAGGGCCTTTCGAAGCCCAGAGCATACTACTGGCACACGAGAGCGACAATATACGCCGCCCGATGACCCACCGCATGATGCACCAGATGATGGAGACTTTCGGATTGACATTGCAGGAGGTTACCATCGACCGCGTGATGGAAGGTGTATTCTACGCGACGCTGCATGTCAGCGACGGATTCAACCGCAAGCAAATCGACAGTCGCACCACCGACGCCATCGCCTTGGCACTGCATGCCAACGCCCCGATACTGATGGACGAGAAGGTGCTGGAGGAATGCGGTGTGAAAGTGGAGAGTAAGAGGGATGCCTGTGGCATCCCGGGCAGAGCCGGTGAGGGGGCGAAACGGAGAGTGGAGAACGGGGAACGGAGTGTGGCGGAACTGGAAGAAGATCTGCGGCGTTGTGAGGAAGCCGAGGACTATGAGCGTGCCGCCGAGATACAGAAACAGATAGAGAAGGTGAAAAATTGTAAGCTGTGAGCTGTAAGCTGTAAGTAAGCTGCGCAAGCCACTTAAAACTTACAGCTTAAAACTTAAAACTCAAAATTATGAATTATTCCTATACAGCAGAATATCTGAAAGAACGCATCATTGCGGCGGGGAAGAGCATGCCCGAGACGGCCATTGTACTGGGCAGCGGACTGGGCAAGTTGGCCGACTGCATCGATGACCCGCTGGTGATCCCCTATGGCGAGATACCCCATTTCAAGACCTCCACCGCCGTAGGGCATAAAGGCGACCTCATCGTGGGCACCTTGGCGGGTAAAATGGTTATGGCCATGCAAGGACGTTTCCACTACTACGAAGGCTACACCATGCAGGAAGTCACCTACCCCATTCGGGTGTTCTCCCTGCTGGGTGTCAAGACCCTGCTGGTAAGCAACGCCGCCGGTGCGGTGAACCCCGACTACCGCGTGGGCGACCTCATGGTCATCGTCGACCATATCAACCTCATGCCCAACCCCCTCATCGGACCCAACGACGACCGCTTCGGCCCCCGTTTCCCCGATATGACAGAGCCCTATAGCCACCGCCTGATAGCCGCCGCCGACCGCATAGCCGAAACGACAGGACTGCAATTGCGGCACGGCATCTATGTAGGACTTACGGGTCCCACCTACGAGACTCCTGCCGAATACCGTGCCTACCGTGTCCTTGGGGGCGATGCCGTCGGCATGAGCACCGTGCCCGAGGTAATCGTAGCCCGCCATTGCGGCATGGAGGTATTTGCCCTCAGCGTCATCACCGACCAAGCCAATGATTTGGGCAACGGCGTGGTGAACGACGAGAATGACGTAGTGCTCCAAGCCGACCGCGCCGCCGACAAAATGACCGCCCTCTTCGCCCAACTCATCAGCACCTTGTAACCCATGCAGCGATTCCGCCCCTACGTTTTGCCCGTCGCCATCATACTTGGACTGCTGCTCCACCGCTGGTGCGCCATGTTCTCGTTCCTGGTGCCCTTCATCATCTTCTGCATCCTACTACTCACCTTCTCGGCCGTCGACCTGCGCAGCCTAAAATTCCGCCCGCTGGACCTCTGGCTGATGCTTTTCCAGATAATTGTAAGCATTGGCAGCTACCTGCTCATACATCTCCTGTTCGGCAACGACATCATTGCCGAGGGAGTGCTCATCGGAGTGCTCTGTCCCGTAGCCTCCTCGGTGGCCGTCATCTCGTGCCTCCTCGGAGCCAACCGCGCCACGGTGACGACCTATACCATCGTGGGCAACCTCATGGTGGCCATGGTGGCTCCTGTCATCTTCACCATGATAGGACACCACCCCGAACTGGGACTCTGGGAAAGCCTGTGGATGATGTTTGCCAAGATTGGCTCCACCCTGGCCCTGCCCTTCATCCTGGCACTGATACTGCAACGCTGGTTTCCAAAGGCAAAAAATGCCATACGGCGTGTTAACATACTAGGTTTCTACCTTTGGTCGCTGGCCCTCCTCTTCACCCTGGGCCAAACCATCGACTTCATCTTCCTGCATGGCGAGGGCAACTGGAGCAGCATTATCTGGCTCGGCATACTCTCACTCTTCTTCTGCGTGGTCCAGTTCGGTACCGGCCGACTCATCGGTCGCCGCTATGGCAATCGCATCGGAGGCGGACAACTGCTGGGACAGAAAAACACAGCCATGGGCATCTGGATGGCCAACACCTTCCTCACACCCCTCTCGGCGGTATTCCTCGCCTTCTATAGCATTTATCAAAACATCTTCAACGCCTGGCAGATGGCCAGAGCTAACCGCTAAAACATGATCAAAGCAGCCTTTTTCGATATCGACGGCACACTGCTGAGTTTCACCACCCACCGCGTCAGTGAAGGCACCATCCGCGCCTTCGACACCCTGCACCGCCACGGAGTACGCACCTTTATCTCCAGCGGCCGTCCGCCGGCGCTCATCCCCCCCATGCCCGTGGACTTTGAAGGGTATATCACCATGAACGGAGGGTTGGTATATGTGAATGATAGCGCTACCCAGCCACCCAGTCACCCAGTCACCCAGCTACTCTCCAACCCCATACTTCCTGAAGACCTCATTACATGGGTCAACTTCGCCAAACAGCACAACCTCTGCACCATGGTCTTCACCGCCGACAGTATGATGCTCGCCCAGCCCAACGAGGTGGGGATGAAGCTGCGCGACCAACTGGAATTCACCATGCCTCCTGTGGTCGAGATTGACACAATGCGCACCGTAGAGGCCTATCAGATAATAGCCCTCATGCCCGCCGCACTCGACGAACAGGTGGGTGCCCTCCTACCCCACTGCCGTATGCCCCGCTGGCATCCCGCCTTCACCGACATCGTGGCCGACGGCAACAGCAAAGCCCGCGGCATGGAGGCCATCTGCCGCCATTTCGGCATCCGCCAGGAGGAGACCCTCGCCTTCGGCGACGGCGCCAACGACATCGAGATGCTTGAATGGGCCGGCATCGGCATCGCCATGGGCAACGCTGACCAGATGGTGAAAGAGCATGCCGATATGGTCACCACAGACGTCGACCACGAAGGCATAGAACAAGCCGTAAATAAACTCTTCCAATGAACGATAAATCACAAGAACTCGACGAAACACGCCGCCTGTTGGCCAGCTATCAGGACCTCGCCGTCGATCAAGACGACGACGACGCCTTTGTGGCCCGCGGCAACGGCTTCTGCGACCGCAAATACAGCGACGACTTCCTTCAGATGCGCATCGCACAGCTTACCGCACGCGTCGCCGAACTGGAAAAAAAAACAAAAAGTCAATAATGTCCCAAAGGGACAACCTTTCAATAACACTGTACGCAAGTGCGGTGACGAAACAAATAAAGATATGAAACAGAGAGAAAACTTTGGATCAAAACTAGGCATCATCCTGGCCACTGCGGGTTCCGCCCTCGGATTGGGCAACATCTACCGCTTCCCCTGCGAAGTCGGCACCAACGGTGGGGGTGCCTTCCTCATCGTCTACCTTGTCATCGCCCTGCTTCTCGGCACACCGCTGATGGTCAGCGAATTCATTATCGGCCGCCGTTCCCGCAGCAATCCCATCGGCGCTTTCCGTCTGCTGGGTGGCAAAAAGAGCGTATGGCCCGTGGTAGGCTATCTCGGCGTCCTCTGTGCCTTCCTCATCCTGGCTTTCTATACCACCGTAGCAGGATGGACGCTGGGATACCTGGGCAAAAGCATAGCCGGCCACTTCAACGGACAGGACCTCGGACAAATACAGCAGCAGTTCGCCGCCTTTACCAATCACCCATGGATGCCCGTCGTATGCCAGATTATCTTCCTCGCCCTCACAGCCTTTGTGGTGGCCCGCGGCGTGAAGGACGGTATAGAGAAATGGTCCAAGATATTAATGCCCCTGTTATTGGTCATCATGGTGGTGCTCTGCATTAACTCGCTCACCCTCAGTGGTGCCCGTGAAGGGTTGCGATTCTTTTTCACCCCCGATTTCAGCAAGATTAACGGCAAAGTGCTTATCAGCGCCATGGGACAGGCATTCTTCTCGCTCAGCATCGGCATGGGCGCCCTCATCACCTATGGATCCTATATTGGACAAAAAGACAACATGGTTACCTCGGCCGGCGGCGTGGTGATAGCCGACACACTGGTCGCCGTGTTGGCAGGTATTATTATCTTCCCAGCTGCCTTCACATTCGGCATCCAACCCGAAGCAGGTGCCTCGCTGGCTTTCACCACCCTGCCCATAGTCTTCCAACAGATGCCTGGCGGTTACTTCTTCTGCCTGATATTCTTCCTCTTGCTGGTTATTGCCACCCTCACCTCGACTATCTCGTTGCTCGAAGTAATCGTGGCCGCCATTACCGAGGAGACCCACCTCTCGCGCCCCTGGGCGGCCGTGGCGGGCGCCGTGGGCACCGGCATCATCGGTGTGCTCGCCACCCTCAGCTTCCGTGAGGGAAGCCAACTTTATATCAGCGGACGTACAGTATTCGACCTCCTCGATCACCTCACCGCCTCCTACCTCATGCCCATCGGCGGATTGCTCATCGTACTCTTCTTGGGATGGAAGATGAAAAAGGCCGACGTGCTGGACGAAATGACCAATGGCGGCACCCTCAAGGCGGGTATACGCAAATTCATCTACTTCATCATCCGCTACATATCCCCCATCGCCATTACTATCATCTTCATTAGTCAACTAATACAATAGGATAACACCGACTGTAGACCTGCTGTTCTTTCATTGTTCTTTCATTGTTCTTTCATTCTTCTTTCATTTTAATGAAGGAACAATGAAAGAACAATGATAATACGATAAAAATCATGTCGTAGTTATCTCATTTAATTTAGGAAATCAAATAAATATATTATCTTTGCATTCAATAAAAAGTTAATTAAATCACACATATTATTCTGAACATGAAGAAGATATTATTACTATTATTTGCGTTATTGTCAGGTTTCTTGACAGTTTCGGCTCAAAGCACACAGTTGTCGCCGCGGGCAGCAATGCTATTGAGCGAGATACGTGGCAAAAAAACAATAAATGAACTAGATGCCCGCTATCATTTTGTGAAGAGTCAGGATGCCACATGCATATCGGCTTTCGCCATACTAACCGAAGGGGTGGATGCCAAAAGGTTGGACTCCTATGGCGTAAAGTCCCTCTCTAAGGTGCATGAAACATCCACCATATTGATTCCGGTGGAACGTTATGCAGACTTTGTTGCTTCAGGACTTTGTTCCTATGTCAGCTTGGGCCGCGAGGTGCATCTCCTGCTCGACAAGGCGCGTGCCGATATGGGCATCGACTATATCCACCAGGGTCTGAACCTTCCGCAGGGCTACGACGGCACCGGCGTGGTGGTGGGCGTCATAGATGTCGGATTTGAATACGGCCATCCCTCATTCTACGACACCACGGGCACCACCCTGCGCATCAAGCGCGTCTGGCAGCAGCAAGATACCACGGGCACGGCACCCAACGGATTTGACTACGGTTCTGAATACACCACCACTGCCGCCATTCTGGGCGCCATCACCGACACCCCCCAGCAGGGCCACGGCAGCCACACTGCCGGCATCGCCGCTGGCTGCGGCGCACCCGATGCGCATGGCCGCCGCTACCAGGGTATGGCCCCGGGAGCCGACATCGTGATGGTGGCCACCAACATGAGCGAACCCGGCATCTTCGACGGCATACGCTATATCCACCAATATGCCCGCTCGGTGGGCAAACCCTGCGTCATCAACATGAGCCTCGGGTCGCTGTGGGGTCCCCACGACGGATTGGACGCCATGGATGTGATGATCGAGAACTATGCCCATCAAACCGACAGCCTCGTGCTGGTGGCTTCGGCATCCAACGACGGCGACTCACGGCACCACCTTCTCCATCAGTTCTCGCTGGCCGAAGCCGACACGGTGGCGTGTACCTACATGCTGATCACCAGTTCGGACGAAAACTTCAAAATCAGTGCCGACGCATGGGGCGAGGTGGGCGATGAATTCAGCGCACAGATTATTCTTCGCTTGGCATCGACCTCTGCGGTGGATACTGCACTCCCCATCGTGTCGAGCGCCGTGGATTCTACCTACAATCTCCAGATTGTCAATAGTAACGACAGTGTGTACGACTGCATGATTACCGTCAACCACGCGTCGCCGTACAACCAGCGTCCCAATATCAGCATAATTATTTCCAAACAGGGAGCAGCGGGCGCCGACGACGTTTTCGATCTCACCCTTCGGTCCTCCTCGGCGCACGTGCACTTGTGGAGCGACCAGTGCAATTTCTTCGACAGATACGACGGGCAGCACGTGAGCGGCGACGACGACTACACCATCGGCGGTGTGGGAGCCAACGGCGATGCCGTGATTTCGGTGGGCAGCTATGTCACACGTAGCAGCAGTGTAAATGCCGACGGTTCTATCACCAGACTCGGCAACTACTTGGAGGGTGACCTCTCCTTCTTCTCGTCGCATGGTCCCACCAGCGACGGCCGCGTGAAACCCGATATCTGCGCCCCGGGACAGTATCTGGTGTCGTCCATCAACGCCTACTATCTGCCTTATTATCTAAGATCCTATATTTTCGACTCTACCACCTTCAACAATCAGACCTACTACTATGCCCTGATGCAAGGCACCTCGATGTCGTCGCCCGCAACGGCGGGTATCGTGGCCCTGTGGCTGCAGCAGAATCCGGGTATGAACGTCGACTCGGTGCGCGCCCTTCTCCATGCCAGCGGCCGTCACGACCGCTTCACCGGTAACATCCCTGCCACCGGCAGCAACATCTGGGGCTGGGGCAAGGTCAACCCCTATGGCGGATTGCCCACTACGACGGTGCCGATGTACTATCTGGATGTCTACCCGAGCAACTTCATGCAGGGGTATGTCACCGGCCGCGGCCGGCATCCCCAAGGGTCGTACACTATCGAGGCCTTTAGCGCACCAGGCTATGTCTTCGCCGGATGGAACGACGGCGTGACGGACAATCCCCGTGTAATCAACCTCACCTCCGACACTGTGCTGTCGGCCCTCTACTACGTGCCCTGCGATACCATCAGCGAGTTTCCCTGGGAAGCCGAGTTTACGGGAGAGGAGCTTCTTTGCTGGGAGCGTTTCCACCATGCAGGTATCGCTGACTGGCTTCCCGTAAATGGAGAGATGAACTCTGTCGCCGCAGGAGGGAATGTGGACAATTGGCTTATCACCCCGCACATCATTCCCGGCAACCAAGCCGCGCTGCTATATAGCGCCAAAAGCTATGGCAGTGACAGCATGTCCGTAGTAGTCATCACCGCCGCGGGCGATAGTATTGTGCTTGCTGACGACAACTTTGTCGCCGGCAACTACCAGGAACACCAAATCGACATCTCCTCCTACGCCGGCCAGACGGTACGCTTCGGATTCCGCCACCACGCTTCCACTAGTGCATACAGCATGCTATCCCTCAGACCCATCAAAATCGACCTGCTGCAGGGCATCGAGAAGCCTGAAAACGTAAATAATCCCATCCGCATCTACACCCAAAACGGCCGCATCGTGGTCGACAATCCCGGGAATGCGAACCTCCCCGTCCGCATCTACGATGTGATAGGCCGCAGAGTCCGCAACGAAGCATTGCCGGCCGGCATTTATATCGTCAGCGTGGGCAACCAGACACCACAAAAAGTGGTGCTTACAAGATAACCCTACCTACCCTTCCAAATTAAAAGACTCACCATTTTTGGTGAGTTTTTTTTATAAAAAGTGGCAGAATGTCATTTTTATTTTGTATATTTGTCCCGTCATACGTGAGCCGAAACTCGTGTATGCTATTGATAATTAGTTAAATAAATATA
>LXOW01213017.1_pt1 | contig 16007 bp, 8 predicted proteins | sample 1368591 | NCBI WGS metagenome assembly LXOW01 (sample SAMN04884650, study PRJNA319009) | bovine gut metagenome | isolation source: Cow rumen | host: Bos taurus | place: Italy: Legnaro (PD) | collected 2014-07-09 | reverse complement strand
CTACAAGGAGACTTGTTCGATTTGTATTGTGATATTTTTAAAAAAAGAAACGAAATTTTAGGAAAGGAAAAACAAATGAAAGAACAATCAAAAAAATTAGAAGAATTTATTGCTTTATTAACAAATTCCCACAACATAATCCTGCACGGTGCGCCGGGGACTGGCAAAACATATCTTGCCAGACAAATTGCGGAATCAATGGGGGCTGAAACCTGTTTTGTACAATTTCACCCTTCGTATGATTACACGGATTTTGTAGAAGGCCTGCGTCCAAGTCCAAAAAAAGGAAATTTAGATGAAATAGGCTTTGAGCGAATGGACGGAGTTTTCAAAGATTTCTGTCAAACTGCATTAGATAACTGCAATAAAAGCAAGAAAACTTTAAGCGAATTGGAACAAGAACAGNNTACACTTTATATAGAAAAAGATAAAATTGAAATAGCATCAGATGTCACTAGTTTTGTGCACAAAGCAGGAAAAGGAAAAATAGAACCTGTTTCAAGACAAGTTGATTATTATTATTTTGGCGTTTTGCAAAAAATAAAGGATTTGATAGATAGCAAAGCAGTAAGTGTACAGCCGACAAACGAAATAGAAAATGAAAACAAAAAGAAAAATTTTGTCTTCATAATAGACGAAATAAACCGTGGGGAAATGTCAAAAATCTTTGGAGAGCTTTTTTTCTCCATTGATCCGGGATACAGAGGCGAAAAAGGAAAAATCTCAACGCAGTATCAGAATCTTGTTGATGAGGACGATGCTTTTTATGACGGTTTTTATGTGCCGGAAAATGTCTATATTATCGGCACAATGAACGACATTGACCGCAATGTTGAAAGCATGGATTTCGCAATACGCCGCCGCTTTGCTTTTAAAGAAATAGAAGCCAAAGATACGCAGGAAAGCATCCTTGCCAATATGCCGAATAAGGGTGAACTTATAGAACGCATGAATAACCTTAACAATGCGATATCCGGTATAGAGGGTCTTTCCTCCGCATATCATATCGGGGCGGCATATTTCCTGAAATATGATTCCAAATCAACCACACCTTTTGAAGATCTTTGGAATTATCATTTAAAACCGCTTCTGCAGGAATATCTTCGCGGAATGGACGGTGCGGAACAGAAATTAAAAGATTTGGAAGCCGCATATAATCTCCAAAAACAATACGATGAAAACGGAAAGGAAAAAGAGCAAAATCAACAAGGACAAGTAGTAGTTTAATAATCTTCTTTTCGTTTGATTAATTATTTTTTCATCAAATCCCCTTCGCCCCTTGTGGGAGAAGGGGACACTAAGGGGTTGAGGGGAATAAAATACAAAAATGCCAAACCTTATAACAACAGACAATAGCGGAATAGAATTGCAAAACTCGTATAAAAAGGGGAATAATCTGCAAAAAGATCAAGATCCAGATTATCAGTCCTTATATGACACCCTTACTCTTGTCGCAAATGTTCAACTGAAAGATATTGTCAGCGAAAATCTGCTGATATTTCCTAAAAAATTAGGCGAAAATGAAGACGAAATAGGCGAGTTAAGCATTATTGAGTTGTCCGGCTCTCGTGAAAACGCCAGAGAGGCGAAAATCAAAACCGGCAATCTTATGGGTTTTGCCGGCATAAGGCCTAAAGGCCAAAACAGCGGGGACAAAAACGTTTATCTTACAATACGCTCCCGGTTTTCAAGCGGCAATAACGACTTTTTCATGCAGTATATTCTGCAAAAAGTGTTTTCCATAAATCTTGTTGACTTTAAATTCACCACAGGGCAGGATTATATCTTCAACCTGATGATGTTCCTGTTTCCTTATATGCTCAAAAAAGCCATGCGGCAGGGAATTTACAGAACATATCAGACATTCCGCCGCAACGATGCCAACATAAAAGGCACAATAGACATAAGCCGCCATATACGCGTGAACATTCCTTTTGCTGGCAATGTGGCATACAGCAGCAGGGAACGCACGGCGGACAATCCTGTCATTCAGCTTATACGGCATACAATAGAGGAAATAAAGGCAGGCACATTTGGCAAAAACATTCTTAACTGCGACGATGATATGCGTAGGAATGTAAGCATGATTGTTGAGGCAACGCCGTCTTATAACCGCATGGCCAGGGAAAAGGTAATAAGGCAGAACATAAAGCCTTTCAGTCATCCGTATTATACGGATTACGGGCCGCTGCGGAAACTCTGCCTTGCCATATTAAGGCATAAGAAAATCTCTTTCAGCCAGTCGGACAAAGACGAGGTTTACGGTATTCTTTTTGACGGCGCATGGTTATGGGAGGAATACCTTGACACCGTTCTGCACAAATGCCGCTTTAAGCACGCAAAGAACAAGACCCGTAAAAATGGCATATCGGTATATGGAAAACATAAGAATAAATTATATCCGGATTTTTACAGAAAATCAGGAGAAAATGCTGCTAAAAATATAGTTTTGGATGCAAAATATAAAAAAATTGACAAAACAGACATTTCCTCTGAGGATTTGCATCAGTTAATTGCATATATACATATTTTACCTGCCTGTAAAGGCGGCTTGATTTATCCGTATGAATGTAGCCAACAGAATGCAGAAATAAAACCAGATATAAAAGTAAAAGGAACACTCAACGGCTACGGCGGACAAATATTCACAATCGGAGTGCCAATTTCCAAAGAAGAAGCAGATTTCAATAATTTCCGCAACGATATGCAGCAAATAGAAGAATCCCTTGCAGAACTGGCAAAAAAAAATTTTCCGTAGGTAATGTATAGGGGAAATACGGATAAATTTCCACAATTGCTAATTACTCATTGCTAACTGCTAATTGGAAACGCAGAAAAATGTACTTTATCTGCGTTTCCATCATTGATTATATGAAATTTTCCTCGTAAAATTTCATATAATTTACTTATGTCCCCTCGTGCCAAAGGAGTTGCTTGCGGTATTGCGGCAGCGGTCAGTTATGGAATGATTCCACTGTTCACGCTGCCTCTTTATTCTGCCGGAATCGGAGCAAATTCCGTATTGTTCTATCGCTACGCCATAGCCGTAATAATCTCATTCATTCTGCATAAGATCATAAGGAAAAACTCATTGGGAATAAGCCTGCGTGAGGGACTTTGCCTTTTCGGAATGGGATTGCTTTTTTCCATGTCCTCGCTTACATTGTTCATGTCATTCAAGCATATAGACGCTGGACTGGCCTGCACGATGCTTTTTGTCTATCCCGTAATGACGGCCCTGATAATGGCTGTATTTTTCAAGGAAAGGCTGAATAAATCCGCAATAGCCGCGATAGCAATGGCAACCATCGGAATATTCCTGCTTTATAACGGTGGGGACAATGTCCGTATGAACGTGAAAGGGGCGGCATTGGTTATCGCATCCGCATTGTCCTATGCGGTTTACATGGTTGCCATAAGACAGTCAAGGACGCTGAAGGCAATGGACGGTGCGAAATTAAGTTTTTACGTCATGCTATTCGGACTTGCCGTATTTGCCGCCAATCTGTCTGGTACAGGATTGCAGAAAATAAGCCGTACCGCATTATGGCTTTATCCGATGGCATTGGCATTGATGCCGACAATACTTTCCCTGGAAACACTGACGGTATCAATAAAATTGATCGGCCCTTCGTCAACGGCGNNCCTTATTTGGCTTTTGATTCTTAACAATAACAATTCAAAATTTATAAAATATAAAAGGCAGTTGAAATTTTTGATTAAAATTTTCTAAAAGAAGGAATGTCGCGATTGCCAACTGGCGGTTGCGTCAAGCAGAATATGATAGATTTGAAATTCGTCAGAAACAATATAGATCTTGTTGAAAAGAACTGCATAAGCAGAAACGTCAAAATTGATTTTCAGAAACTTGCGGAACTGTACGATTCCCGCTATGAGCTACAGCAGAAAATAGAGGCCATGCGGGCGGAACGTCGCAAGAAATCCGCAAAAAAGCCGACACCGGAGGAAATAGCGAAGATAAAGGAATCCGGCAGGCTTCTCAAAGAGGCGGAGGCGGAATTTGCCGAAAAGGACGCGCAGCTCAATGCCCTGTCCTTGCAGATTCCAAACCTTAACCATGAGACAACCCCGATAGGCAAGGACGAGACGGAGGACGTGGTCGTCCGTCTCGTCGGTACGAAGCCGGAATTTGCGTTCAAGCCCAAGGAGCATTTTGAGGTCGCATCCGTAGTGCCGATGATGGATCTGGAACGTGGGGCAAAGGCCAGCGGCAGCCGTTTTTACTATCTGAAGGACAAGCTGGCAATTTTGGAACGTGCGATAATGCAGTTTGCCATTGACCGCACCGTCGCAAAAGGCTTCCAGCTGGTACTTCCTCCGATAATGGTCAAGGAAGACGCGATGTTCGCCACAGGTTTCTTTCCGGCGGACAAGAATGAGATTTATTCCGTGAATCCCGACGATGACAAGCTGTTCCTTGTCGGTACATCGGAAGTGCCGTTGATATATATGCATTCCGGGGAAATACTGAAGTCGGAAAACCTGCCCTTGAAATATGTCGCAATCACTCCGTGTTTCCGCAGGGAATCCGGCAGCTACGGCAAGGACACCAGGGGAATGTTCCGTGTACATCAGTTCTACAAGGTTGAAATGGTTGTTTTCTGCCGTCCGGAGGATTCCTGGAAACTTCATGACGAGCTTCTCGCACATGAGGAAAGCATATTGCAGGAACTTGGAATGCATTACCGTGTCCTGAACGTATGTTCCGGGGATCTGGGCTTTCCTGCGGCGAAGAAATATGACTGCGAGGCATGGTTTGCCGGACAGGGCAAATACCGCGAGGTGACCAGCACCAGCAACACTACGGACTATCAGGCCAGAAGGGCAAAGATACGCGTCGCAATGCCGGATGGCACTAAATGCCTTGCCCACACCTTGAATGGAACGGTTACCAGCGATCGTCCACTTCTTGCCATAATTGAGAACAATCAGACCGAGAACGGCGATGTGAAAATCCCTGAATGTCTGGTCAGATATACAGGCTTTGACATAATAAAGGCAGTAAAATAAGACCTGTTGCTTTTTATCAAAGGGGAAATTTCGGAAAACCGAGGTTTCCCTTTTTCTGTTTATGAGATTTTTCCTCAATTGCTAATTTCTAAGAAAATGCGAATAAAATCTACCATCCGTCATTCCCGCAGGTTGTTGGCGGGAATCTCCACAGTATTTACCGAAGAGATGCCCGACTACTAATTTCGGGCATGACGTATTGTTTTTCAAAAATCATTACTCTTTCACTGTTTCCCTAAAGTCCTATTATCTCATGGGACTAAGATCCTTTACAAAAAGGAAAGAACTGTATTATAATTTTATTAACGGCTCTGTCCGTATAGATTTTTATGCTGTTTTAAGAGCCAAGAAAATTTTAAGGAGAGATCTATGAAGAAAGCCATGTTGTTTGCGGCAATATCTGCACTTTTCCTCGCTACAAATGCGAATGCCGCCAGATACATAGTAAGCTACGATGCAAACCGTGCCGACCAGGTACGCTCCGCCATAGCAAATGCTGGCGGTGAGATTACAAGACAGTTTGAAATAATAAATGCCGTTGTCGCGGAACTTCCCGACGTAAGAGGTGTTGAGAAGATTTCCAAGGCCAAGGGCGTTCAGGCGGTTGAGGAAGACAAGGTAATCAACTGGCTTGCCGATGAGGCATCCACCCTTCGTGCTTCCAATGAGCTTCCATCTCTTTCAGAGATCCTTTCCAGAATACAGAACAGCAATGAGGAAGGAATAACAGTTCCTGTGCCGGCTTCCATTTCGGAAGATAACACTGTACGCCGCAGCGAGTTCCCCTGGGGCATAACCCGTGTAAACGCAAAGGGTGCGTGGAATTTCACGGAAGGTGCTGGTGTAAAGGTTGCCGTGGTTGACACTGGCATAAATTACAATCATGCCGATCTCAAGGACAATTATGTTGGCGGATACAATGCGATCAATCCATCCGCCACACCGATGGACGATCAGGGACACGGTACACATGTGGCTGGAACAATTGCCGCAGTTCGCAATAACACTGGCGTTGTCGGCGTAGCCCCCAAGGCAAAACTGTACGCCGTCAAGGTTCTCGGTGGAGACGGCAGCGGCTCATACTCCTCAATCATAGCCGGAATAGAATGGGCCGTCAAGGAAAAGGTCAACGTTATAAATATGAGCCTCGGTGGCGGCGGCTATATGGCTGCAATGCACGATGCCGTAAAGGCAGCCGTAAAGGCCAATATAACTGTTGTCTGCGCGGCAGGCAATGACAGCGGCCCGGTAAATTATCCTGCAAAATATCCGGAAGCGATAGCCATATCCGCATCAAATTCCTATGATGGTCTTGCTTATTTCTCCAGCCGTGGTGCTGAGATTGAGTTTATCGCCCCTGGCGTAGATGTTGAATCCACGTCAATGCGTGGCGGATACGAGAAGATGTCAGGCACATCAATGGCCTGCCCCCACGTTGCCGGACTGGCGGCTCTTGCCTACGGTGCTGGACACAGGACACCTGCGGCAGTACGCAAGGCCTTCCAGAAGGCCGCTTCAAAACTGCCCAACCTTACAGATCAGCAGCAGGGCTACGGTCTTATAGATGCGTCCTTGCTGAAATAAGCAATCTTTTCACCGGACATGAAAAAACGGAGGCCTGAAACCTCCGTTTTTTCATTTTAGGCCTTTTGGCCTATGATTTGCCGTTTTTTTCCTGTTATAATATTATGTAAGGAGAACATTATGCGAAAATTATTACTTGCCTTTATAAGCGTAGCGATGCTGTCAACCGTGGCAGATGCGAAACGCTACATTGTTACCGTTGAAAACAATACCCGTGCCCCTGTAAACTGGGATGCCTTTGTCACCAGGGCAGGCGGAGAGGTCGTAGACAGATTTGATTTCATAGACGGAGCCTTGCTGGACTTGCCAGAAGAGCAGGCCCAGCGGCTTATGGATCGTCGTGCCCCCGGCATGACCATTGAGGAGGACTTCGTAATAAACTGGATAAAGGATTCCTCCGCACTGAACAGTCTTAACAGACATGCCGCACAGTTCGGAACGAAAAAGACCGTTCCTGTGGCATCGGAAGCCGCTCCTGCCGATTCCGGCGTAAAACAGGAATTGCAGACCACCGTCCCGATGCAGGGAGAGTTCCCGTGGGGAATAACCAGGGTCAATGCCTCCGGCCTCTGGAACATAACCGAGGGTGCTGGCGTAAAGGTTGCCGTAATAGACACTGGCATAAATTACAATCATGCGGATCTGAAAGCCAATTATGTTGAAGGTGCGAACTATTCCGGTCTGCTGAAAGGTCTTCTGGGGATCAATTTTGGCGACCCGATGGACGACCAGGGGCACGGCACACATGTCGCCGGAACAATCGCCGCCGTAAGGGATGGAAAAGGCGTTGTCGGCGTAGCCCCCAAGGCCAAACTGTATGCCGTCAAGGTAATGACCAAGGATGGCCGTGGCTCGCTTTCCGCAATAATAAAGGGACTTGAATGGGCAGTGAAGAACAAGATGAACATTGCCAATATGAGCCTCGGTGGCGGCCCTTATGTCGAAGCAATGCACAAGGCGGTAAAGAACGCCGTAGAGAACGGTGTTACGATCATAGCCGCCGCAGGCAATGATTCCGGACCGGTAAACTATCCTGCGAAATATCCGGAAACCATAGCGGTTTCCGCATCCGCCCCTAATGACAAGATCGCCCCATTCTCCTCCCGTGGTGCGGAAATTGACGTAATGGCTCCCGGAATGTGGATTATGTCAACTTCCTTTGACGGCGGATATGTGGAGCAGCATGGCACTTCAATGGCCTGCCCCCATGTGGCAGGGCTTGCAGCCCTTGCCTACGCCGCAGGCTACAGGACATCGGAGGAAATCCGTGCCGCGCTCAAAAAGGCAGCCGTTCCTGTAAAGGATCTTACTCCTGAAGAGCAGGGTGCTGGAATACCGGACGCTGCGAAATTAAAAAAATAAGTTTTGTCATTGTCGCACAAAATGTATTGAAATAAAACGTCATTGTGGGCCGTATTGCCCACAATGACTGTTTTGGATTTTCCTGCAAGCAAAATGTGATATAATGTAAATATAATACACATAAATCTATGCGGAGCTGTATTATGAGGAAATTTCTTGTATTCTTCTTTATGATCTGCGTGTTCGCTTCCTATGCCGATGCGAAGCGTTATATAGTTACCGTTCAGAATGATACCCGTTCCCCGATAAACTGGGAGGCATTTGTCACCCGTTCCGGCGGAGAGGTTGTCAAAACCTACGATTTCATAGACGGTGCGTTGCTGGATATGTCCGAAGAGCAGGCAAAACGCCTTATGGATCGCCGCGCTCCCGGAATGACCATTGAGGAGGATATTCGCGAATACTGGCTTGAGGATTCCCAAGCTGACAATTCCGCACTTGGACTTTTGAAGAAATATGCGTCAAAACTGGGACTGGGAATGTCTGGTAGCGACGAGAAAAATATAGTAGTTCCCGTTGTGAGCGATTCTGCCGAGGTTTCCGCCAAGGCAGACGGCAAGAACGATGGCAAAAAGGAAGCCGAGGAAGTTCCCTGGGGAATATCCCGCATAAATGCCTTTGACGTTTGGAAGAGGACTGAAGGCAAGGGTATAAAGGTTGCCGTAATAGATTCCGGTGTAAATTACAATCATGAGGATCTGAAGGCAAATTATGCCGGTGGTGCGAATTTTACAGACGAGGGTGATAGCGATGACCCGATGGACGGACACGGACATGGCACACACGTCGCAGGAACAATCGCCGCTGCGAAAAATGGAATCGGTGTAGTAGGCGTTGCACCGCAGGCAAGGATTTATTCCGTCAAGGTTCTTGAATCTTCAGGATATGGCGACAGATCCTATGTAATAAGCGGCATAGAATGGGCAGTGAAGAACAAGATGCAGGTCATAAACATGAGCCTTGGCTCACCTCAAATGACAGAGGCCCAGCAAAAGGCCATACAGGCCGCCCATGCCGCAGGCATAATAATCGTATGCTCCGCAGGCAACAGGGGGCCGGAAGGCCCTATGAGCTATCCTGGGCGTTATCCTGAAACCATTGCGGTTGCAGCGTCCAGCCGCACTGATGCCGTGGCTAGTTTCTCATCAAGGGGCAAGGAAGTGGACGTTATCGCTCCCGGTGTGAGCGTATATTCAACCACGAAGGACGGAAAATACGGATATCAGTCAGGCACGTCAATGGCAAGCCCCCATGTCGCAGGACTGGCCGCCCTCGCCCTTGCGGCAGGATATCCGGCAGACCAGGTTCGCAATCTGATACAGGACAATGCCATTCCATTGCCAAATCTGAGCAAGGATGAGCAGGGCAGAGGCCTTGCCAATGCCTTGTGGCTGAAAAAGAACAGAAAGTAAAATTTCTCGTTGTAAGATAAAATCTGGTTGAAATCATTTTTTACAATATTTCAAACAGTTCTGATAAAGGGACAGTCGGAAAGGCTGTCCTTTTTATTTTGAATTAGCAGTTAGCAATGAGCAATTGAGGAAACAGCTTTTTCGTCGTCCTGAACTTGTTTCAGGATCTTTCTATAATGATAATGAAACGCAGGTAAATTACCTTTTCTGCATTTCCAATGAGCAATTAGCAATTAGCAATTGTGGAAATTCCTAATTGCCCTCGCCCCTTGCGGGAGAGGGAAACTCCAAAAAAGGGTGAGGGGAATTTAGGCTTAATAGACAAAATTGTTGGTATGGACGACGAGAAAATGATTTGATTCATTTGGCAGGAAAATTTCAAAAAAAGAAAAAAATCCTAAATTTTAAATTTTTGAAATTTTTAGACGTTTTTTCAAAAAACGAATTTNNAAATTTTGTTGTTTCAGACAACATTTTATTGACGAAAACCGGAAAAATTCAAAAAATTGACAAAAAAGCCTCTATAATATAATATATAATAAGACAAATTGTCTTCTGAAGGTGAAATTATGGAAAAAAATGAAAAAAAACCAGGCATAAGTATATGGATTCTGATGTCTCCATTGTATCTGCTTTTGCTCATACCGCTTTACAAGATTGCCGTCAAGAACAATTCAAATGATCTCAATGTTGACAAGAATGCCTTTGCCGTTGATGCGGAAGTAAACAAGAGATCGTCCAAGTCAAATTATCAGCCCATGCTTAACAATGCAGGCGGCTACCATGTTGACTATGCCTCAGCCGATGAGGAAACCAGATGGGGAATGACGGAAGGCTGGCTTTTGGAAAGATTGTCAAACCTTGCCAATGACCCGGATTTTCCAAATATTGTTCAGGAGCTTTACAACAGTGAGAAGATGATAAACGGCTTTATGAGCCGCGAGGACGCACGCTATTATCTGGAATCGTCTTACAATATCTCTACACTGCTTTCAAACAAGAAAAATGTGAGGGATTTCATCAAGGAACCCGGAATACAGGGATTGCTCAAAAACGGACAGGCTCTTGAGGCATTGCTTGACAGCAAGTTTACCGATGCCCTTCTGAGCGCGGAGGCATCACAGGAGTTTATGAAGGACGAGGAAACTGTTTTGAAAATACTGAAAGGCAATCCGCAGCTTGTAAGTATCTTGAAAATGCCAAAGATAAGAAAATTCATTGCGAATAATGAAAAAACAGAGAATCTGGCGACAATTCTAGGCGTAAAGTAAAAAAGTCGCCGCAGCGGCGACCCCAAGGCTTAAAAAATTTGATATAAATACTGTAAGTGCCGTAAGCTGTTATCTGAAAACGATAAAAAGGTGAGCGTTATGAAGAACAACAACCGGTCAGATTCAATGTCCCTTTGCCAGCCATCATGCGGTTATTATTTCAGCAGTGGCTTAGTCGTAAGTGAGACAGTTTACGGCAGTGCCAGTCATGGGGCGATTTACAATGCCACAAGCCGTATAATCGTAGACGGTGGACGCAAGGCCGTGGCATATATGGCCATGGCCGGTATGCTCGCACAGAATATGGAGGCCGCCGCCTATGCCGAAACAGTCGCTCCGTCGGCAGGAATATATCATGCTGTCACCTCGTACAGTGCCGGTGCTACTGTTTCCGGTTTCAACAAGGACGGCTATCAATGGTTTATTAATGGCAGTAATGCTTCCAATTTCACAATAACGAATGGATGGTTCAATGTAAGCAATGGGGGAATTGCGGATGAAACGGCATTGGACCGCAATGGAACACTTAATGTATACAGCGGTGGGTATGCCCTTAATACTACGGTAAGTAGCGGTGGAACGGTCAACATACGTCTGAGCGGCTATGCCAGTGGAGCAATAGTCAGCAGCAAGGGAAATTTCAACATATATGCCGGATCTGCTTATAGTACCACGGCAGACGGCGGTACAATCAATATTTATCAGGCAGGATTTGCTGAATACGCCACGCTATCAGGCGGCGGAAAAATCAATGTTCAATCACTGGGATTGTTATCCAATGCGAATATCGAAAATGGCACAATGACCGTCTATTCCGCCGGAACGGCAAGGGAAACCGTAATTGCAACCGGTGGCCTTGGCAAGATATACGGAAATGCCTCTTCAGCCACGGTGGACGGCGGAGCATTGAATATTTTTTCAGGTGGGACTGTATCAATAGCAACTGCGACGGCAGGTGGCGTCATAACCGTAAGTTCCAGTGGAACATTGGACAATGCGTATGCGAATGAATCCGGAACGATAACCGTTCTCGCCAATGGTTCAACATTCAATAACATCGTCAATGCCAACGGTACGCAGAATGTGTACGGAAATGCCGAATATACGATTATAAGAAATCTTGGCAGCCAGGTTTTGTATTCAGGTGGAATGGCCGCCTCGGCACAGGTTTTGAGTGGCGGAACGCAGATAGTTTCTGCGACGGGTACGGCAAACAATGCGATGTTGTACGGTGGTACGCAGAGCGTCCTGTACGGCGGAACAGCGAATAACACGGAAATATACAAAGACGGTGTTCAGACAATAGCAGAGGGAGGTTCTGCCAACAACGCCATAATCTCATCTGCTGGCAGCCAGATTGTATATTCAGGTGGAGCTACTTTTTCAACCAATATAATGATCGGCGGTGTGCTGACGATATTGTCGGGTGGCTCTGCTACTGGAATATCACAGAATTCCGGTGCGAACATAAACATTCAGGCAGACGGATCTGATACAAGTACATTGATAAGCGGAACAAATGCGGAAAATGGAAATTTCCGTCTTGAAGATGGTAATGCCTTAGGATTCGTAATCAACAGTGGTGGCTTGATGGAAATCATCAATGGCGGCTCTGCGGATTATACTATGGTAAACAACGGTGCCAGTCAGACAGTAATAAGCGGCAATGCGGATAATACGACGGTAAATTTTGGCGGAACACAGATAATTTCTGCCAATGGCATAGCCAATATTGCTATATTGAGCGGCACATCGGTAAATTCCGCAGTACAGGACGTATACGGACAAGCTATTTCCGCCACAATAATGAATTATGGAAAACAAACCGTATATGATGGTGGTATTGCCGATACCACGACGATAATTAGTGGCTGGCAGGTATTGGAAAATGGTGCTACGGCAAATAGCACGGACATTACCAGCGGGACACAGACAGTCGCAGGAGTTGCGAATTATACTTCAATATACGAAAGTGGTTATCAGGAAGTATACGGCAGTGCGAATGGCACGACAATAAACAATTTGGGCAGCCAGTATGTACTTGATGGCGCGACAGCGACGGCGACAACAATCAATCTTGGTGGAGTACAACAAATTATCAATGGCGGTATTGCCGATACTACGACGATAAACGCTGGCGGCTGGCAGAACGTATCAAGAGGCGGCAGCTCATTGAATGCCGTAATAAACAACGGTGGTACAGTCAATGTGTATTCAAACGGATATACAAGTGATACCACGGTATACAGTGACGGCACAATGGATATATACTCCGGAGGCATTGCTGACACAACCACTGTTAACGGTGGAACTCTGAACATAAAATCCGGCGGCACAGCGAACAAGCCTATAATAAAATCAAACGGAATTATGTATGTGAGTGGCGAAGGAATAGCAGCAAACGCATATATACATTCTGGAGGAATAGCAGATGTGTCCAGCGGTGGTTTGGTTAGCAAAGTGTCTGTAGTTGGAGGAACACTGAATATTTCAGATGGTGGATCAGCATTGTATGCTAAAGTAGGAGCGTATGGAACATCAGGACTGCAATATGTAGGTCTGCAAAATGTGGAATATGGAGGCTTTACTGAATCAGGGGAGATTTGGGTTGGCGTACAGAATTTGTATGGCTCATCCCATGAAACAATGGTTCTTTCTTCAGGTGTTCAAAATGTATATGGCAGTGCCTTAGACACTATGATGTTTGGAGGAATGCAAAATGTATATGGCAATGCTTCAGGAACTATTATGTCTGGAGCAGGAGTGCAGAATGTTTATTCTGGAGGTATTGCTAATTCAACAATTGTGTATGATTATGCTACATTGACAGTGTATGCCGGAGGCGTTGTTTCAGATACAATGATTAGAGGAGGTGGATACCAGACAGTTCATGGTAGTGCGGCTGGAACAGTAATCATAGCAGGGACACAGGTAATTTCTTCTGGGGGAATTGCAGACAGCACATATTTCTCCGGCAACGGCACACAGAGAATCTCATCAGGCGGAGTAGCGTATAATACTGTAATGTCTAATGGCAATCAGATTGTCTTATCGGGTGGATATGCAAGCAATACGCTTATAGAAAATGATACTCCAGTGGGAGTAGCGCAGACAGTTATTGGTATTGCTGAAAATACTGTGTTGTCTGGTGCTGCAAAATGGCAGTATGTATCAGGAACGGCCATAAGCACTGTTTTAAACAAATCTGCCGTACAGTATGTGTACAATGGCGGAACAGCTGAATTTACGGAAATAAATGATAGCATACAGAAAATTTCCTCCGGCGGATTGGCAAATTATACCGTAATCAACGCCACAGGAAGACAGAATGTATACGGCAGTGCGAATGGCACGACAATAAACAATTTGGGCAGCCAGTATGTACTTGAAGGTGCGACAGCGACGGCGACAACAGTCAGTCTCGGCGGCGTACAGTATGTTTCCAATGGTGGCAAGGCAGAAAATACTACGGTAGACAATGGCGGAACGCTGATGGTTTCCTCCGGCGGTTCGGCAACAGGCGTGCAGCAGCTCTCAGGCGGTATTGTAAATGCCGTTGTGGACGGATCTGACACAAGTACATTTATAAGCGGAACAAATGAGGCAAAAGGATCGTTCTCTCTGGCAAGTGGAAATGCAACTGGATTCATAATCAACAGTGGCGGCTGGATGGAAGTAGTGTCCGACGGAATAGCTATGGCAACAACGGTCAAAAATGGCGGCAGTCAGAATGTATATTACAGCGGCCTTGCGGACAGCACAACAGTGCTTGGTGGCGGCGTACAAAACGTAAATTATGGAGGATTTTCCAGCGATACAGTATTGTCCAGTGGTGGAACACAGAATATAAATGGAAATGGTATATGGGGAGGCTCAACATATAATACTGTCATAAAAAATGGTGGAACACAGAATATTAATGGATATGCCAGTGCCAGAGAAACTGTAATAAGTTCTGGTGGAACTCAGAACATCTATGAGGGTGCATCTATTAGTGCTACAGTGTATTCTGGTGGAATCCAAAACATTGATTATATAAGGGGATCTGGAGCGTATGCCGGCAGCACAGTCTTAAGTGGCGGAACGCAGAACTTATACAGTGGGGCTACTGAAAATACGGTAATAAACATCGGCGGAAGACAAAACATTTTCGGAGGCCATGCTTACAGCACAACCATTAACAAGGATGGCCAGCAGCACATAAGCGGCGGATATGCCAGTGGCACTACTGTAAACAATGGCGGAACACAAACCGTATATGAGGGCGGTGTCGCCGATACAACGACAATAAATACTGATGGCTTGCAGAAAGTATCAGCAGGTGGAACTGCGAATTACACATCCATTGACGGTGGTACACAGACAGTTCACGGAATAGCGAATTACACGTCAATATATGAAAGTGGAAAACAGCATGTATACGGCAGTGCGAATGAGACAACAATAAACAATTTGGGCAGCCAGGTTTTGGAAAGCGGAGCTAGTGCGACGAATACATTGATAAATTCCGTCGGCAACCAGTATGTTATTTACGGAGCAACCGCTACCACGACTACTGTAAGCAACGGAGGCATACAATACCTGGGCAGTGCCGAGATTGGATCTTCCGCTACGGTTGTAAGTGCTGGTGGCAGTGCAAGCAATACAATCCTGGACGGCGGCATCCAGCATATATTCTCTGGCGGAAGAGCGGACGAAACCACGTTGAGAAATGGCGGAACACAGATAATAGAATCGTCAGGATTGGCAATAAGTACCGTAATTGAAGAGGGGGGAGAGCAGAATATTTCCGCTTTCGGAAAGGCACGTCTTACGTCTGTATTTAGCGGATTTCAGATAGTATCCCTTAACGGATCGGCTGATAGTACCACTGTTTATGCCAATGGCAGCCAGTATGTTTCTGGAAATGCGAGCAATACGACTGTAATAGGAACACAGATAATTGATTCCAACGGCATAGCCAATATCACGACATTGAACGGCACATCGGTAAATTCCGCCGTACAGGACGTACACGGACAATCGATTTCCACTACTGTAAATTCCTACGGAAAACAGATAGTATATGATGGCGNNGCTACGGTGGCACTGCTGATTTTACTACGGTAGAATCCGGCGGAACGCAGAAAGTCCATTTCGGCGGAATTGCCGATACAACTACGATAAACGCCGGAGGCTGGCAGATATTGGAAAGTGGCGGCAGTGCGTCGTCTACTACGGTAAATGGTGATGGCAGCCAGTATGTAAATTATGGTGCTACAGCCACTGCGACGACAATCAGCCTTGGCGGTACGCAGACAGTTTCCTCCGGCGGACTTGCGGATAGTACCACGGTTTCCAGTGGCGG
>LXOW01049513.1_pt1 | contig 16010 bp, 11 predicted proteins | sample 1368591 | NCBI WGS metagenome assembly LXOW01 (sample SAMN04884650, study PRJNA319009) | bovine gut metagenome | isolation source: Cow rumen | host: Bos taurus | place: Italy: Legnaro (PD) | collected 2014-07-09 | reverse complement strand
TGTAGAGGGTGCATCCGGCATTGCAGGAAAATTTGGCATACCACAGTTGGTTATCGGACTTACCATTGTTGCCATGGGAACCAGTGCACCGGAAGCAGCTGTTAGTATTACTGCGGCTCTTAGCGGTGGTGAAGGAGTTGACCTTACCGTAGGAAATGTTCTTGGAAGTAACATTATGAATGTACTTGTAATTCTAGGACTCACAGCAGTAATTGTGCCAGTTGCAATCCAGAAATCAACATTGATGATTGAATTACCTTTCATGATTGTCATTTCAGGTGTATTTTTGGCAATCGGATTAGCGGGAAATGTAATCAATCGCGCAGACGGAATACTTTTAGCTGTATTGTTTATCATATATATGGTGTATCTTTTGTATATGGCAAAAAAAGGAAAAGAAGAAGTGGAAGAAGCTCATGCAAACAAGAATATTTGGCTTCTCCTTCTTATGACGGTTATCGGTGCAGTTTTGATCGTCTTTGGTAGTGATTTTGTTGTTGATTCAGCATCGGAAATCGCAGGAGTATTAGGTGTAAGTCAGCGTATCATTGGACTTACCATTGTTGCTTTTGGTACCTCACTTCCTGAACTTGTGACATCAGTTACAGCAGCAAAAAGAGGAAAAGCAGACATTGCCATTGGTAATATAGTAGGAAGTAACGTGTTTAATATTTTGTTTGTAGCAGGCATCACTGCACTTATTACACCGGTTGCTTTTAAGCAGAATTTTATGGTAGACGGTCTTGCAACCATCGGTGCAGCTGTGTTATTGCTACTTGGTGTTGTTCGTAAAAAAGAACTTCGTCGTCCGGCAGGAGCTATAATGCTTGCTTGTTATGCGGGATACTTTGTGTATTTGATTATGGGATAATCGCAGGAATTAAAGATGCTTTAAAAGAGAGTAATTGTTTCTTGGAAATGATTGCTCTTTTTGCGGTACATAAAAAGAGAAGAGAGGATTAAAATATTGCAAAAATAGAAATGTGCTTTCGAAAAATACAAATACAAATGTAAAAAATAATAAAATAGAAAAACAAATGCTGCAAATGTGATGATATGTAAAAAATGTCAAAATTAAAAAGCATCCATTTAAGTTAATTGTAAAAAACTAGAACATAATTACTAAAAAAGTCAAAAAAATAATTAAAAAAATGACTAAATATCACAGAAAACAATACTTCGATGTGCGAAATAAATGGGTTTTGATGAACTAGAAATTAATAAATATGTATGATAGAATGACAGAGTTGTTACAAAGAAATTAAAAATTTTAAAGGGAGTGTGTGAAATGAAAACGCTTAAAAAAGCGATGGCGTTTGTATTGGCATTAGTTATGGCAGTAACAGTTTTTTACGGAACTGACATGATTATGAATGCAAATGCTGAAACAGGAACAAAAGTTGTATATTATGACAACGCAAAGACTAAATGGAGCAAAGTATTTGTTTACATTTGGGATGGTTCTCAAGGAACTCAGACATTAAAAGGAACAAAAGTAGAAGGAAACATCTACAAGATGGAAATCCCTGCTGACTATTCAAAGATTCTTTTTAAGAATACTCAGAACGGATGGGATAAGCAGACTGCTAATACTACAGTTCCAACAGACAAGAATAATTGCTTTAAGCCAAGCAGTTCGTCAAACAAGACAAGTGGTTCATGGTATTACTATGAAGATGTAAATGTTGTAACTCCTGAACCATTAGATTACATTCCAGTAGTTTTCAATAACAGCAATACTATGTGGAAAGAGGCTTATGCATATGTTTGGAACAATCCGGAAGATTATGCAGTTTTTGAGGCTCAGGAAGTACAGGATATTACAATGTGGAAGGATGAGCATGGCGGATGGCAGCAAGCAGATAGATATTTTATCTACAGTATTCCTAACAAATATTCGCATATCTTGTTCAAAAACACAGCAGGAATAGATAATTGGGATAAACAGACAGTTGATTTAAATATGCCAACAGATAATAACAATATGTTCTTGGCAAATATGTATGGAGTAAATGGTGAAGGAAAGTATGAAGGTACATGGGGACCAGTGCCAACATCAACACCAACACCAACAGTTAAGCCATCAGAGACACCAACATGTCCAACAATTACACCAACAGTTAAGCCAACAAAGTCACCAAGACCGGCAACAGCAACACCAACGGTTAAGCCAACAAAGTCACCAAGACCGGCAACAGCAACACCGACTGTAAAACCAACAAAGTCGCCTGCTGTAACAATAGTACCAACAAAATTACCTGAAAATTATGTTAAGGTATATTACAAATCAAGCTATTCATCAACATATATCCACTATGTTACATCAACAGGAGTATGGACAACAGTACCTGGTGATAAGATGTCTAAGAGTGGAGACTATGCGTATTACGTAGTTGATTTAGGAAATCGTTCAGAATCAAAGGCATGCTTTAACAATGGTTCTGGAAAATGGGATAATAACAAAGGAAATAACTATACTCTTAAGAGTGGTAATGATGTTTACATTGAAAATGGTAGTGTAAAATATGTAAAACATTCAGAGGATGTTAAAGTTAAGAAGATTGCATTTAGAGATAGTGCATACGATGATAATAACAATTATATTTCATGGCAGCAAAAAGTCTATGCATATGTGTGGACTTCACCAGAGGATTATGCAGTATTTGAGTCAGTACAGGATATTGAATCTTGGTCGAAGAATGTTTGGGGAACATGGTGCAGACATGATACATTTGTGTTTGAGATCCCAGTAAGATATACACATATCTTATTTAAGAATATAAATTCTACAACAGAATGGGATAAGCAGACAGTAGACTATGAAATGCCACAGGATGATAATAGATATTTTGATAAAACTGGTGTAAATGGTGAAGGTAAGTATGTTGGAGTATGGGAAAAATACCCTTATGATGAAGATACAACACCAACACCTACAGTAACACCAACAGTAACACCAACAACAGCACCAGACAAAAAAGTTGTGTATTTCTGCAATGAATATTATAATGATTGGTCTAATGCATATGCATACGTATGGAATAACGAACAGGATGCCAATGTTTTTGAAGCTGTAGGAGTAACTACATATGAAGCTAAAAATTCTTATAAGATTTACAAATTTGAAATTCCGGGAAATTACTCAAATATCTTGTTTAAAAATACTGCAGGAACAGTAAACTGGGATAAGCAGACAAGAGATTTAGAAATGCCAACCGGTGAATATGATTTGTTTTTTTACGGTACAGGAGGAACAGGACATTTGCAGGAGTTTTGGATGAATTCAAGGCTCATGCCTGTTGACAATGTAACACCAACTCCTTATGTTGAAAAGAATGTTGCAACTGTTTACTATACAGGTACAGATAAAACTGGTTCAAAGAACTGGACATCAAAATGCAATATTCATTTCAAAGTGAATGGTACATGGACATCTGCACCAGGTGTAAAAATGACAGCAGTTGATTCTTCAAAAGCTATGTATGTTTATACAATTGATTTAGGAGATGCAACAGAAGCAACTGTATGTTTCAACAATGGTTCAGGAAAATGGGACAGCAATGATGGAAAGAACTATGTTGTGAAAGCTGGAACAAACTATGTTGCAGGTAAGAAAGTAACATACGGTCAGGAAGAAGTCCTTATTATGGATGCTGCAGCTTAATTAATATAATTAAATAGAAGAAGAAAAATGAGGAATAAGAATCTCACTTGTGGGGTTCTTATTTTGTTGTGCGCCATTGCTAACAGTATACTTTCGGCTGTAACATTTTGTGTTCCTCGGCTCAAATACCTTCGGAAAGACATATCTTGTTTTAATTCTCCAAAAGATCCTTCTGCTTGAATACTCCGATTCATTCGTAACATGCAACCCTCTTCTGTTAAAATACGTTCTAAATCTTCTTTTTCTATGCTTTTTTGCAGAGGACTTTTTCGCTTTCCAATGCCATGGACAAACACTAGTCCTTCCTGTTCTTTTAGTGCGACAGCCCCTCCTACTCGATTTAAAATACATGAATTGTGTATGTTTTTAAATGGATTTACAGAAATAAAAAAGATAATCTTTTTTTGCATATTATTATGTAAAAAATAACGAGTTAGAAATGCAATGTTTATGGATGAAAAAAAATATCGAAAATGTCATAAAAATCATATTTGGAATCTGCTTTAGAAAAAAACAGTGTACATAATGACTAAAATAGTGAGTAAAAATGAAAGGAAAATATTGAAACTGTATAATGAGGATAAAAAAGGGTGCGAAATAAGTGGAGTCAAGTTGTTGGAAATATGTAAATAATTATGATAAAATGTCAAAGTTGTTACAAAAATATTAATAATAAATGAAAAGGAAGTGTGTGAAATGAAGATGCTAAAAAAAGCACTAGCGTTTGTATTGTCATTAGTAATGGCAGTTTCTGTATTTTACGGAACTGATTTACTTATGAACGCAAATGCTGAAACAGGAACAAAAGTTGTTTATTTTGACAACGCAAAGACTAAATGGAGCAATGCATTTGCTTACATTTGGGAAGGTTCACAAGGAACATTGACAGTTAAGGGAACAAAAGTGGAAGGAAACATCTATAAGATGGAAATTCCTGCTGACTACTCAAAGATTCTTTTCAAGAATACACAGAGTGGATGGGATAAGCAGACAGCAAACACAACTGTTCCAACAGACAAGAACAACTGCTTCAAACCAAGCAGTTCATCAAACAAGTCAAGCGGATCATGGTATTACTATGAGGATGCAAGTGTAGTAACAGAAGCACCTGTTAATTACATTCCAGTAGTTTTCAATAACAGCAATACTATGTGGAAAGAGGCTTATGCATATGTTTGGAACAATCCAGAAGATTATGCGGTTTTTGAAGCTCAGGAAGTTCGCGATATTACAATGTGGAAAGATGAGCATGGCGGATGGCAGCAGGCAGATAGATATTTTATCTACAGTATTCCTAACAACTATTCGCATATCTTGTTTAAAAACACAGCAGGAACAGATAATTGGGATAAACAGACAGTTGATATGAATATGCCAACAGATAATAACAATATGTTCTTGGCAAATATGTATGGATTAAATGGTGAAGGAAAGTATGAAGGTACATGGGGCCCAATGCCAACTGAAACACCATATGTAACAGCAACACCAACTGTTAAACCAACAAAAACACCAAAGCCAACAAAAACACCAGTTGTTACAAAGACACCAAAGCCAACAAAAACACCAAAGCCAACAAAAACACCAGTTGTAACAGCAACACCAAAACCAACAAAAACACCAGTTGTAACAACAGAGCCAACACCATTACCTAAGAACTATGTTAAGGTATATTACAAAACAAGCAATTCAACAACAAATATCCACTATATTACATCAACAGGAGCATGGACAGTAGCACCTGGTGTTAAGATGTCTAAGAGTGGAAACTATGCTTATTACGTAGTTGATTTAGGAAACCGTACTGAATCTAAAGTTTGCTTCAACAATGGTTCAGGAAAATGGGATAGTAACAACGGAAATAACTACCTTATCAAGAGTGGTTATGACGCTTACATTGAAAAAAGTAGCGTAAATTATGTTAAACATGATGAGCCACAGCCAGATAATACTATTGTGAAATTTGATAACTCATTAGCAAGATGGGATAATGTATACGCTTACGTATGGAACACCCCAGAGGATTTCGCTATATTTGAAAAGACAAATGTAGAAGGGAACATGTATACATTCACTATTAGTGGTTCATATTCTTCAATCTTGTTCAAGAACACACCAGGAACAGATAATTGGGATAAGCAGACAAATGATTTGCAGATGCCAACAGACACAAAGAATGCTTTCAAACCATATGCTTCATATTCAAGAGCAGATGGTGAATGGTATGATCCTAATCAGCCAACATTTACACCAACAGTAACACCAACAACAACACCAACAGCAACACCAACAGCAACACCAACAGCAACACCAGGCGGTGAAAGAATTATTTATTACTGTGATGCATACCCTTCTTTATGGGATGATGCAAATGCATATGTATGGAATAATGAAAATGATTTTGCTTGTTATGAAGCAATTAGTGTAAGAAAACTTGTTGGTGATGCAAGTTATGGAAATACATTTAATCTTTATAAATTTGTAATTCCTTCAAGATATGCAAATGTTTTATTTAAGAATACAAAAGGAACATCAAATTGGGATAAAAAGACAGGAGACATTGTTATTTCAACAGATATTAATAAGAATGTATTCTATGGTGGAGTAAGCGGAACAGGAAAACAGCAGGAATATTGGACTGGTTTAGAAAGTCTTTTAGCTGCTCATCCATATTATGTTGAAGAAACACCATCACCAACACCATTTGTTAAAACTACTGTAATGTTTGATAACTCAATTGCAAAATGGAATAGAGTATATGCATATGTATGGAATAATACATCAGATGCTAATGTATTTAGTGCTAACTCAATTGCAAATAACATGTATACATTTGAAATTGTTGGATCATACAGCAAAATCTTATTTAAGAACACAGAAGGTACAGCAAATTGGGATGTTCAGACAAGTGATTTGAATATGCCAACAGATTCAAAGATTGCTTTCAAACCATTCGCTTCATATTCACTAGCAAATGGTGAATGGTATGATCCTAGTTTTGTAACTCAGGGACCAACAGCAACACCAACAGCAACACCATATGTACAAAGAAACATTGCAACTGTTTACTACACATGTTCATCAACAGCTGGTTCAGGTAATTGGAGCTCATGCTACATTCATTTCAATGTAAATGGAGTTTGGACAACTGTACCAGGTTACCAGATGACTAAAGTTGAAGGTAATAAATATTCTTATAACATTGATTTAGGAAATTCAAGCCAGGCAACAGTATGTTTCAATAATGGATCAGGAAAATGGGATAGCAACGGTGGTAAGAACTACGTTGTTAAAGCAGGCGTAAACAATGTTAAGGATAAGAAGGTAACATTTGGTGGAGATGTTGTTACTACAAACACAACAATCTTATATAACAACGATTCAGACTTTACATGGACAAATGTATATGCTTATGCATGGAACAGTACAACTGATTATGCAATCTTTTACCCAACTAAGACATATGGAAGTAAGTCAGTAATTGGTAAAGATGGACAGCCTGTAGATGTTTACACATATTATCAGTTTGATATCCCTGTAACATATGCAAATGTTTTATTTAAGAACATTGGAAATACAAATGAATGGGATGCTCAGACACAGGATTTGGTAATGCCAAATGTAAATAACAGCTGCTTCATCGTAGATGGAATGGACTGGGAAGGAAAGCTTTACGGACATTGGGATGTAGTTTCACAGGAAACATTAGCTTCATGTGGAGATATGCCTGAGTCAGAAGAAGTTGTAATTGCTACAGGTTCTGCTTTAGTTGAAGACATTGCAGCTTAATGAAATAAAAAGCTAATATATAGCAAAAAAATACCTCTGCCATTTGGCAGAGGCATTTTTTATGTAATAGGAAATTGCGATGCAATTGTCCTAATTTATGCAAACATGTTTAAGATTGCTTCAAGAGCACCGTAAGAAACGATATCCATAATTGCTGTAGCAAGAAGAAGTCCTAAAAAGATAGCTCCCATTGCTTTCTTTAAATCAAATTCCATAAGTGATGCAATAAGTGAACCTGTCCATGCGCCGGTTCCAGGAATAGGAATACCTACAAATAACAAAAGGAATATGAATTCGCCTTTTTCTGCAAGTCCGCCGGCTTTACTTTCGGCACGGGCTTCAAGTTTTTCTACAAGACCTTTCATAATATTGTGATCTTTCATAAACTTAAAAATCTTCTTAATTAAAATCAAAATAAATGGAATTGGTAATAAGTTACCGATAATACAAATAATATTTGCTTCCACAATTGGAATGTCAAGCATAGAAGCAATCAATACTCCTCCTCTTAACTCAATGAGTGGCAACATTGATACGAAAAATACAAATAATTCTTTTGGCATAAAACTTCCAAGGGAACTATTGTACCAATCTACAAGTGTTTGTTGTAAATGTTCCATTTCATAAACCTCCATAAAAACTGAAATTATTTGTTAATTGTTACAAGTTTATCACAAAAATGTGAACTATGCAAGGATTTCCTAAAAAATGGAAAAAATAATCACAACATTGTAATGATTGAATTTGTGGAATGGATACTTTTTTGGATAATTTGATGGTATTTTTCTTGACACAAGGTGTGATTGTGATAAAATGGGAATAGTGTATGTTTCAAGGAAACATAAAATTGTAAAAGACTTTGATGGTGCAGTAGGGAGACTTACACAGAATACTATTTTCGTACAGAGAGGAGATGCCTTGGTTGGAAGCATCCTACGTTCAGATAGTGTTTGAATTTCACACCGGAGTTGCAGCTTTGAAACTTAGTAGGAGCTGACGTTTGTGCACGTTACGCATTTTGAGTGCATGTCACCAGACATGAATATGGGTGGTACCGCGAGATAATTCGTCCCCAAAGTTTTGAGTAATCAGGACTTTAGGGATTTTTTTGTTTTATAGGAAATTGCGATGCGAGGATGCACAGACTGCGGAAAGGAAGTTAATAGCTTTGCAATACCGCAGTCGCGCTAGAGTTTTGCAAGCAAAACTCTTTGCTAAAATAAAACTTCGTTAAACCACTTAAAATATAGAAAGGGTGTAATTATGAAAGAAAAATTACAAAGTATCAAAGACAAAGCGCTACAGCAGATTGGTGTAGCAGAGGGATTGGAAAGCTTAAATGATGTTCGAGTTGCCATCCTTGGAAAAAAAGGAGAACTTACAAGCGTTTTAAAATCAATGAAGGATGTTGCTCCTGAAGACAGACCAAAGGTTGGTCAGATGGTAAATGAAGTAAGAGCAGAAATCGAGAAGGTTTTAGAGGAAAAGAAAACTGCTTTTGAAAAGAAACTTCGTGAAGAAAAAATGAAAGCAGAGACAATTGACGTAACACTTCCTGCAAAGAAGCCAATGGTTGGACATCGTCATCCAAATACCATTGCATTGGAAGAAATCGAGAGAATTTTTATCGGTATGGGATACGAAGTAGTAGAAGGACCGGAAGTAGAGTATGATTACTACAACTTTGAAGCATTAAATATTCCTGCAAATCACCCTGCAAAAGATGAGCAGGATACATTCTATATTAACAAGGATATCGTGCTTCGTACACAGACATCATCTACACAGGTTCATGAGTTGGAAAAGGGAAAACTTCCTATCCGTATGATTGCACCGGGACGTGTATACCGTTCAGACGAAGTAGATGCAACTCACTCACCTACATTCCATCAGGTAGAGGGACTTGTAGTAGATAAAAACGTAACATTTGCTGACCTTAAGGGTACATTGCAGCAGTTTGCAAAGGAAATCTTCGGAGAAGATACAAAAGTTAAATTCCGTCCGCATCATTTCCCATTTACAGAGCCAAGTGCCGAAATGGACGTATCATGCTTTAAGTGTGGTGGTAAGGGATGCCGTTTCTGTAAGGGAGAAGGTTGGATTGAAATTTTAGGATGTGGTATGGTACATCCACACGTATTGGAAATGAGTGGCGTAAACCCGGAAGAATACGTAGGTTTCGCTTTCGGAGTCGGACTTGAGCGTATCGCACTTCTTAAGTACGAAATTGATGACATGCGTTTATTATACGAAAACGATGCTAGATTTTTGAAACAGTTCTAGTGTTAGAAATGAGCCGTGCTGTTTAAAAGCAACAACCTTTGCGCAAGCAAGGCAATGATTTTAAGTTATTTATAGGAGGCAGATAGAATGAATACACCATTATCATGGATTAAAGCTTACGTTCCGGAACTTGAGTGTACAACTCAGGAGTACGTTGATGCAATGACTCTTTCCGGTACAAAAGTAGAAGGATATACAGAATTAGATAAAAACCTAGAAAAAATCGTAGTAGGAAAAATCTTAAAAATCGAAAAGCATCCAGATGCAGACAAGTTAATCGTTTGTCAGGTGCAGATTAACGAAGAGGGCGAAGAAGTTCAAATCGTAACAGGTGCATCAAATGTCAAAGAAGGAGATAAAGTTCCTGTTGTACTTGACGGCGGAAGAGTTGCAGGAAGTGCCCATGACAATGAGCCACATCCAGACGGAATCAAGATTAAAAAAGGAAAGCTTCGTGGAGTGCCATCATTTGGTATGATGTGTTCTATCGATGAATTAGGTTCAAGCGTGGATATGTATCCAGATGCTTGTCCAGACGGAATCTACATTTTAAGCGACAATGAAGCATACAAAGACGCTCCAATCGGAACAGATGTACCTGAACTTTTGGGAATGCGCGATGTTGTTGTAGAATACGAAGTTACTTCAAACCGTGTAGACTGTTTTGGTATTTTAGGAATTGCCAGAGAAGCAGCAGCTACTTTTAGAAAGCCATTTGTTCCACCGGTAGTTACCGTAAAGGAAAATGATGAAAAGGCTTCAGACTACATTTCCGTAGAAGTGAAAGATACAGACCTTTGCTCTCGTTATGTGGCAAGAATCGTAAAGAACATCAAAATTGAGCCATCACCAGAGTGGTTAAAGAGAAGATTGGCAGCCGTTGGTATTCGTCCAATCAACAATATCGTAGATATTACAAACTACGTTATGGAAGAATTTGCACAGCCAATGCATGCATATGATTTAGATACCATTGCAGATAAGAAAATCGTTGTAAAACGTGCGGAAAATGGAGAAAAGTTCACAACTCTTGACGGACAGGAAAGAGAACTTGACAATAGCATTTTGACAATCTGTGACGGACAGAAGGCAATCGGTATTGCAGGTATCATGGGTGGAGAAAACACAATGATTACAGAAGATGCCAAAACATTGTTGTTCGAGGCTGCATGTTTTGATGGAACAAATATCCGTTTGTCAGGAAAGAAACTTGGAATGCGTACCGATGCTCAGGCTAAGTTTGAAAAAGGATTGGATCCAAACAATGCAAAACTTGCCATTGACCGTGCATGTCAGTTGATTAACGAACTTGGAGCAGGAGAAGTTGTTGGAGGATATGTGGATGTATATCCGGAAGAAAGACAGCCGATCAGAGTTGCTTATGATGTAGAAAAGATTAACCAGTTATTAGGAACAGATATTGATGAAGATACTATGGTTGGATATTTTGAAATGATTGATCTTCCGGTTGACCGTGCTGCAAAAGAAATCATTGTTCCAACATGGAGACAGGACGTAAAATGTCTTGCTGACGTTGCAGAGGAAGTTGCCCGTTTCTACGGATATGACAACATTCCTACTACCCTTCCAAGCGGTTCTGCAACAGCAGGTGGATTGTCACTAAAACTTCGTGTGGAAAATATTGCAAGAGATGTAGCAGAGTCATTTGGATTTAGTGAGTCAATGACATACTCATTTGAAAGTCCAAAAGTATTTGATAAATTGAAGATTGATGAGAATGATGAACTTAGAAAAACAGTAGTTATCACAAATCCTTTGGGAGAAGATTACAGCATGATGCGTACCCTTCCATTGAACGGAATGTTGACTTCATTGTCAAATAACTACAACAGAAGAAACAAAGATGTTCGTTTGTACGAAATCGCAAATGTGTACATTCCAAAGGCACTTCCTGTTACAGAGTTGCCAGATGAGAGAACACAGTTGACACTTGGAATGTTTGGCGCCGGAGATTTCTTTGACCTTAAGGGTGTAGTAGAAGAAGTTGTTGAAAAAATCGGTCTTAAGAACCTTAAGACATACGATCCAAATGCAGGAAAGAACTTCTTACATCCAGGAAGACAGGCAAACATCATGTACGGAGATATTGTTCTTGGATATATGGGTGAAGTTCATCCTGACGTGGCAGATGCATATAATATTGGAACAAAGGCTTATGTGGCTGTTCTTGATATGCCTACTATCATTGAAAATGCAAACTTTGACATTAAATATACAGGTATTGCTAAATATCCTGCCGTAAGCCGTGACCTTAGTATGGTTATGAAGAAAGACATCATGGTTGGTCAGGTTGAGGAAGTGATTCGCAAAAATGGCGGAAAACTTCTTGAAAGCTGCAAATTGTTTGACGTTTACGAAGGTGACCAGATTGCAGAAGGATACAAGTCAGTAGCATATTCTATTTCTTTCAGAGCAACAGACCATACATTGGAAGAAAAGGAAATCACAACAGTGATGGATAAAGTTCTTAAGGGACTTGAAAATATGGGTATTGAGCTTAGAAAATAAACCCGCGTGTCAGTTTTTTGAAATAATTAAAAAGAATGTTCTCTCGGAGTTTCTTTGGTAAGGATTTCGAGAGAACATAAAAAATATAGTAGTTCGCAGAAAGGTGAATGGATTGAAGAATTCAAAAAATAGAAAAGGAAAACGCTTCCTACTTGGAGTACTCTTTCTTGGGTATCTTGCCGCGCTGATTTACTTTTTATTTTTCAGTGAACATTACGGAAGAGTAGAGAGTGAAGAGTATCATTATAATCTGACGGTTTTCAAGGAGATTCAAAGATACATCCAATATCGGGAACAGCTTGGATGGGAATATTTCTTTGTCAATATTTTTGGAAATGTGTTAGCATTCGTGCCTTTTGGATTTTTCCTGCCTTTGTTCAGCGAGAAGAACCGAAGTTTTATCTATGTGACTGTATACACTTTTGAGGCAAGTCTTGTGATAGAGTTATTGCAGTTAGTTTTTCGGGTTGGAACATTTGATGTGGACGATTTGTTAATGAACACAATAGGTGGGGCAATAGGGTGCATTTTGTTTTTTATGTTTCGGGGGAAACTTAAAAATGTATTGTAACTTTGCGTATTTGAAAGGAAATGGAGTATGAAAAAATTTGTACCAAGAGATGGTGAGGGAATCTTAACCGAAAGTGAGTCCTATTTGAATATTGATCAGCATAAATCACTTCAGGGATTGGTATCTATCATTATGGGTATCATAAGTTTGATACTGTTAATTGTACTTTTTGTATGTTCTTATACCCAAAGAGGAGAAGCCGGCGTGTGGATTGGATGGAGCGGTATCGGTGTGTATCTGATATCTCTCACAGGACTTATATTTGCTGCTCTTGGCTTAAAGGACAAAGAGGCAAAAAATGAGCGTTCCTATGTGGGATTAGTGTTAAATGGTATCGTATTTGTCTGGTTGACCGTGTTATACTGGGGTAATTTATAGTTGGAAAAAAATTACAAACAACCTAAATCTAGTGATGGTGCAGGGTTTGGCAACTTTTGTCATAACCCTGTGCTTGTTTTTTTTTCTGTTTTGTTTTATGATAGACTTAGGTATAAATGTTGTGACATTTAGTGATTATTTGCAAATTACATCATTGTAAAGTGCAGAATGGAGGGGTATTATGCAGGAAATCAACAAGGACGACTTTAAAAAGAGCGTGGAGGACAATTTAAAAATATTGTTCCGAAGATCTGTAGAAGATGCAGACCAGCAGCAGTTATTCCAGGCAGTTGCTTATGCAACCAAGGATATTGTCATTGACCAGTGGATGGCTTCTCACAAGGAATTTGAGAGACAAAATAAGAAAATCGTGTATTATTTATCCATGGAATTCTTAGTAGGTCGTGCTCTTGGTAACATTATTATCAACTTAAAGGGTAATCAGGCGATTAAAGACGCCATTGAGGAATTAGGGTTAGACCTTGATGTTATTGAAGATCAGGAACCGGATGCAGCGTTAGGAAACGGTGGTTTAGGACGTTTGGCTGCCTGCTTCCTTGATTCATTGGCATCACTCGGATATCCGGCTTATGGATGTGGTATCCGTTACAAATACGGTATGTTTAAGCAGAAAATTGAAAATGGTTTCCAGATTGAGACACCGGATGATTGGTTGAAAAATGGTAACCCATTTGAAATGAAGAGAGCAGAGTACGCAGTAGAAGTAAAATTCGGCGGATACGTAACTGTTCGTAGAGATGAAAATGGTAAAGAGCGTTATGTACAGGAAAACTATCAGTCAGTACGTGCCGTTCCTTACGATCTTCCAATCGTGGGATACAACAATAACGTAGTAAATACGCTTCGTATCTGGGATGCAGAAGCTATCGATACATTTAGTTTGGATTCTTTTGATAAAGGTGATTACCAGAAAGCGGTAGAACAGCAAAACCTTGCCAGAACCATTTGTGAGGTGCTTTATCCAAACGACAACCATTACGCAGGTAAAGAGTTGCGTTTGAAACAGCAGTATTTCTTTGTATCAGCAAGTATTCAGCGTGCGGTTACAAAATATATGCTGTTACATGATGATATTCGTAAGATCCACGAAAAAGTTACATTCCAGATGAACGATACACATCCAACAGTAACTGTTGCCGAGTTTATGCGTATCTTACTGGATGAATATGATTTAGAGTGGGATGAGGCTTGGGAGATTACAAACAAGACTTGTGCTTACACAAACCATACCATCATGTCAGAAGCTTTGGAAAAATGGCCATTGGAGTTATTCTCAAGATTGCTTCCTCGTATCTATCAGATTGTGGAGGAAATTAACAAGAGATTTATTTTACAAATCCAGAATAAATATCCGGGTGACTATGAAAAAGTGAAGAAGATGGCAATCATTTACGACGGACAGGTGAAGATGGCTCATTTGGCTATCGCAGCAAGTTTCTCTGTAAATGGTGTTGCCAGATTACATACAGAAATCCTTAAAAATCAGGAATTGAAGGACTTCTATCAGATGATGCCTGAGAAGTTCAACAACAAGACAAATGGTATTACCCAGAGACGTTTCTTATTACACGGTAATCCATTGCTTGCAGACTGGGTAACAAGTAAGATTGGAAACGACTGGATTACTGACCTTTCACACATTGACCAGCTTGCTATTTATGCGGATGATGAGAAATGTCAGAAAGAATTTATGCATATTAAATACCAGAACAAAGTACGTCTTGCTAAGTACATCAAAGAACATAACAATGTGGAAGTAGATCCACGTTCTATCTTTGACGTACAGGTAAAACGTCTGCATGAGTACAAGCGCCAGTTGTTAAATATTTTACACATCATGCACTTGTATAACCAGCTTAAGAAAAATCCATCTATGGATTTCTATCCAAGAACATTTATCTTTGGTGCGAAAGCATCTGCTGGATACCGCCGTGCAAAGGCAATTATNNTCCGGAACCGGTAACATGAAGTTTATGTTAAATGGTGCTTTGACACTTGGTACTATGGACGGTGCCAATGTGGAAATCGTGGAAGAAGTTGGTGCAGAAAATGCGTTTATCTTCGGACTTAGCTCAGATGAGGTTATTGCTTATGAGCACAATGACCAGTACAATCCAAAAGATATTTACAATACCGACCAGGATATCCGTGCGGTACTTACACAGTTGATTAACGGTTTCTACTCTCATGACAATCCGGAATTGTTCCGTGAGATTTATAATTCTTTGCTTGAGAGAAATGGTGGAGAACGTGCAGACCAGTACTTTATTTTGAAAGACTTCCGTTCTTATGAAGAAGCACAGAAGAAAGTGGAAGCTGCCTACAGAAATGAAGCAGGCTGGGCAAAATCGGCAATTCTTAACACGGCAAAATGTGGTAAGTTCTCATCAGACCGTACAATAGAAGAGTATGCTCAGGAAATCTGGCATTTGGAAAAAGTTAAAGTTGATTTATAATCGATAAAATCATATATGAAAGACCGTATATTCCCGTAAGAAAGGGGATATACGGTCTTTTTTTGTAATAGGAAATTGCGATGCAATTTCCTATTACAAAAAAACGCTCCGCGAGGATGCGCAGACCGCGGAGATGGAGTTAATTGCTGCGCAATACCGCGGTCGCGCCAGAGTTTTGCAAGCAAAACTCTTTGTTCGAAAAAAACATTTACACTTTCTGTATAAATATCTTAATAAATTACATAAAAAGAAATAAAAGACATTTTTGAACAAAAACCGCTACAACACAGACTACAAGCGCTGTCTCTTATACACATCT
>LXOW01091393.1_pt1 | contig 16015 bp, 14 predicted proteins | sample 1368591 | NCBI WGS metagenome assembly LXOW01 (sample SAMN04884650, study PRJNA319009) | bovine gut metagenome | isolation source: Cow rumen | host: Bos taurus | place: Italy: Legnaro (PD) | collected 2014-07-09 | reverse complement strand
TGCGCCAAGCGTACGCACGGGAAGTTGGGCGGGCGCAGTCGCAACAGGTTCCAATGGTGCTCTCCTATGGGCATCAGCTGATACTTGCACCGGAGGTAGTCGTACTCATATTTCAGCGCATCGTGAAACTCGTCCACATCGGAGCGCTCCAACATGCCCGCCTGACCGAAGATGAGTGCAGCGGTCTGCAATTCAGAGTCTGTATGTTTGGCGAGCACCTTCAAAGGCAGACTTTTGGCCAACAACTCGAACGCGGTCACGTTGGTCTTGAACCCGAAGCCGATAGCCAACAGGCGGTAGAGCGTCTCCTTCCAGTCGTCCTCGCACGTCTTGACCATACGGAGCACGTCCTCCTGCTTGCGCAACAGGCGTTCCATAACCATTGATGACAGTACAGCACGCAGATGCAACGGTTCCATATCGGACAAATATGAGGTACACGGCAGTTCATCGGGCGAAGCCATCAGCCGCTGGTACTGCGCTAGCATCTCGGACGGGATGTAGTTCTTCAACTCCAAAGTAGGAAACAATTCTCCTTTCCGACGTTCCACCTCGCAGTCGTGCTCATATACCACATGCAGCGTCACCGACATATACTTTTCGTCATCCTGATGATGATGGCGGTACCAGTCGGAACTGCGGATGTGAATTTCCACATCGCCGGCCCATTTCATCGCGCCGATCTGGACGATGGCTTGCCGGAAATCAGGCCCTGCATCGGTGTTGTGATAGCCTGGAAAAATGATTTTCAAAGGCTCGCCATCGGTAGTCACGACATGTAAAAAGTCAAACAGTCTGTGTTTCCACAGATAGTGTAAAAAAGATTCTGTCATTGTTGTATATAATTGTTTTCATAAAAAATGTTGTCGATTGCAAAGATACGAGAAAAGACAGGCCAAGCGTAACATTATTTCAGTTTAGTTTTTTACAAAATGATGAGATAATGGAATTTATTCTATTTTTGTCGCCGTATTGAAGATAAACAGCATAAATTGACACATAATATGAAAAAGTTTTTTACCCTTTTGTTGATTTCAAGCTCCGTTTGGATGGGTTCCCTTACGGCGCAAAACACTGTTGACTTGGAATCACTGATGCCGCAAATCAACGCGGACAGCCTGCTCCGCACGGTCACTGATCTCCAGAATTTCGGGAGTCGTTATGCCCTGCGCCCCGGCGGCAATCATGAGGTTGCAGAGTATTTAGTCACCCGACTGAACAATTATGGCATTACCGCGGTAATAGACACATTCCATCTATCTGGGCAGCATTGGCTGGTTGGACCGTATGATCAGGATTTTTACAACGTAAGAGGTGTGTTGCCGGCAGCAGAGCCCATAGACGACTCATTGGTGCTGATTGGTGCCCATCTGGATGCAATCTCGTACGACCATGCTACGTGGCAATTGCTTGAGATAGCCCCGGGCGCTGATGACAATGCCTCAGGTGTGGCTGTGATGATCGAGATGGCGCGCATCTGCCATGACAACCATCTCCGTTTCCACCGCGACATACACTTCATGGCTTTTGACGGCGAGGAACTCGGTTTGTTTGGCAGCTACTACGATGCCGGCAGACGTAATGATGCCGATGAGAAGATTGCCGTCATGATCAACAACGACATGGTGAGTTACCAGCCCGACGAAAACTGGCGCCTCATGCTGCATTGGTACAACAATTCGCTGGATATAGTTAGCCGCGCCGCCGACCTGTGCGCACAATACACTGACATCGACCCGTATATTCCCACTTTAAGTGAAAATGGAAATTACAATGCGAGCGACAGTTATGCGTATTTCCAGAATGGTTTTAGGACGGTCTTTGCCATAGAATACACTTTCTCTACCTCCTACCACACCGACCATGACTTGGCCGACTCCAACAATTACGCCTACCATGCCGATGTGGCGCGGTATAATCTGGCCATGCTGGCAGAATACGCTGAGTTGGCCGATGGTTTAGGCATAGAGGAGCAAGAGAATGTTGTTTCCATGCAAGTTTATCCCAATCCTGTCAGCGAAAAAGCAGTGGTGCGGTATCAGTTAACGGAAGCCTCTCCCGTTGCCATCACAATTACCGACATGATGGGACGCGTTTTGCTCCGCCAGGATGTTTCCAGCCAAGCTGCTGGCATCTACTTGGAAGAAGTCGATTTGGCCCGTTTCCCGGCAGGAGTGTACCTGTGTCAACTTCAAACAACAAGAGGAACGGAAACAACGAAACTCGTAAAGAGATAGTTTGCACATAATAATCCAATATTTCAGAATATGATTTTCTACTTTTCCGGATGCGGCAACAGCCGTTTTATTGCTGAAAGCATTGCGCAGGCCACGGGCGACAAGCTGGTTTTCATTCCCGAAGCCGATCGAGAGCAAAGTTTCCACTATGATGTTGCGGATGATGAGCATGTGGGCTTCGTTTTCCCCATCTACTCGTGGAGTCCGCCACAATTAGTGGTGCGGTTTGTGCGGAAGTTGCGCTTTGCGCATAAGCCTGCCTACGTGTGGCTGGCGGTTACCTGCGGCGACAATGTAGGGGTGACAGAAAAGGTTTTCGATGAGCAATTGGTACGCGCAGGAGTACAGCTCAACGCCGCCTACTGCTTCGTAATGCCAAACACCTACGTCAACATGGCGGGCATGGGCACCGACAAGCCGGAGAAGGCTCAACACAAGATCGAAAAGGCCAAAGCGCATTTGCCAGAGGTGATCCAAAACATCCGGGACCGCAAGTCTGTGATGGAGATGCGCCGGGGACTCTTTCCGCGCTTCAAGACCAAAGTAATCGGAAAATCTTTCCACAAGTGGGTCTCGGATGAGCCGTTCCGCAGCACAGATGCCTGCATCTCGTGCGGCAAGTGCGTGAGCGTGTGCCCGTTGCAGAACATCACACTGGAAGATGGCCGCCCAAAGTGGCACGGCAACTGCACCAACTGCGACGCCTGCTTCCACCACTGCCCGAAGAATGCCATCCAGTACGGCAAAGCGAGTGTCGGGAAGCGGCAGTATTACTTTGGGAAGGATTAATAGTCCCCACGAATCGCGCGGATCGACGCGGAATATTTCCTCGTGATACGCGAGATCCGCGGAAAAAAATAATAGAAATGAACATCGAAGAATATCGTGAGTTTTGCCTATCGTTAGGTGAGGTGGAGGAAAAGCTGCCCTTCGCAAAGATGCCCGGCGGTGACTCCATCTTAGTTTTTTATGTCTGTGGCCACACCTTCTGTTACTGCGACTTGGACGATTTCACTGCCGTAAACCTCAAATGCCAGCCCGAGCGCATTGCCGAACTGCGCGAAAACTACGACGGTTTCATTGATCCCGACCACATGAACCCCAAATACTGGATCGGGGTACTGATCAAAGAGGTTTCTCCCGAGCTTCTGAAAGAACTGACACGGAACTCGTTTGAGATTGTGAAGGAGAAGTACACGAAGAAACTGAAACGATGATTCTTGCAACATCTGTAAAAATTGTCAATATCTCTGTTTTAATTAGAAATATCTTCAAAATATCATCATTTTAAATAGAAATATTTTATATCTTTGCCGCAAATTTTATAGACGATGGTCAGCAAAGAATTAATAATGAGGGTAATGGCGAACCAACACGCCAAGGATTTGGAATCTGGAATGCCACGGAACATCGATGACAGGTGGCTTTCCACAAGACAAGTGGTGGTCATTTCGGGTGTGCGCAGATGTGGAAAATCCTATTTCTTGCGACAAATCCGTGAAAAAAACAACGAAAAAGATTACTATTTCCGTTTCGACGATGAACGCCTCATCAATTTCTCCGTTGAGGATTTTGAAACTCTAGATATTTGCTTTTCTGAATTATACGGAGAACAGCACACTTACTTTTTTGATGAAATACAAAATATTGAAGGATGGGAACTGTATGTGCGTCGAATTTACAACGAAGGTGCAAAAGTCTATGTTACCTGCAGCAACGCCAAGATGTTAAGTCGTGAAATGGGCACGCACCTGTCGGGAATCCATATCCCCATAGAGCTTTATCCTTTTTCTTTTGCGGAATACCTTCAACTTAAAGATATTAATGTCAACAAAACAGACTTCTATACAACCGCTGGAGCAGCCCTGTTAGCCAAACATCTCAAGACCTACATGTTGTCGGGTGGTTTTCCTGCATACCTTCAGGGGGAACCCGACGACTACATCTCCGCACTTTACCAGAGCATCATATACCGTGATGTGCTTCAGCGGAACAACATCACCAATGGTCGGGAAGTGCTTGAGTTGATGCATTTTCTCGCCAGCAATGCCGCCAAGCGCCATTCTTACGCCTCCCTTGCCAAAGTCATCGGGGTGAAGCACTCTGATACCGTCAAGCATTATATTCAATGTGTGGAGGAAACTTATCTGCTCTCCCAACTTCTGAAATACAATGCCTCCGTCAAAACGCAAGAGGCCAGCATCAAAAAAATATATTTGATTGACAATGCCATCATCCGGTTGGTGGGCTTTAACCCGACCGACAATCTCGGTCCGCTGTTGGAAAATCTGATTTTCGTTGAGTTGAAACGGCGCGGCAAGGACATTTTCTACCACGCCAACGGCANNGGCCTTGCCTCGGCAGCGAAAACCTACGGTACCACCGACAACACCATCATCACTTTGGATGACGACCGCATTTCTGTGGAAGATAACAACATACGGATTGTGCCTGCGTGGCGATGGCTGTTAGAATAATCACCGAAAAAAATCCCCCTTTATGAAAAAACATACCCTCTTCACCCTCCTGCTCCTTTTCTGTGCGACCATCGCTCTCGCACAAACGTCCTCCAACAAGTCTGACGTTGTCCTAGACACGTCGTATGACCACGGCTCCAACATAGTGTTTCCCGAAATGACACCGCAACTGGTGGACAACCTTGATCTTTTAGGGCGTGTTTGGGGATTCCTGAAGTATCACCACCCGACCATTTCCAAAGGCGCGTACAACTGGGATTACGAGCTTTTCCGGATGCTGCCCGGTTATTTGCAGGTGACCGACAACAATCAGCGCGACGCATATCTGGCCAAATGGATTCTTCATTACGGGAAAATTCCTGTCAACAAAAATGTAACTCCTGTTGACTCCAATGCTTTCCTGAAGCCAGACTTGGCATGGATTAATCCGGAAACTCTTTCGCCAAAGCTCTACAAGACACTGATGAAGGTGTATCAGAACCGCAACAACGGATACTACTACGTATCCTACAACTCCCTTTGGGTGAAGAATGCACAATTCAAGCATGAGAACGATTATGATGAGATGGATTACCCTGACGCCGGTTTCAGGTTGCTGGCACTGTACCGCTATTGGAATATGGTGTATTATTTCTTCCCGGACCTGTATCTTGCGGATGCCGACTGGAACACGGTGATGAGAAATCATATTTCATCTTTCCTCTCGGCCGAGGATAAAAATGCCTATCGGAGAGCTATCAAACGCCTGATTGCCCAAATAGACGATACGCACGGGGCGATGTGGTCCCTGAAATTCAAGCAGTCGTTGGATTACTATCGTACTCCATTCAGAGTGCGTTTCTTGAAGAACGATACATTGGTGGTTTTCGCTTATTGGGATTCGGAAAGAATCGACAGTGCAGGACCGCACATCGGAGATGTCATCACCCACATTGACGGCAAGCCTGTTTCGTATTATGTTGACAGCCTGGCGCCCTATTATTCGGCATCCAACCATCGCGCCAAAGTCCGGAACATGTCATGGGAAATTTGCAATGGTTATACACCCTCCGTCAGCATCTCATACCTGTCAGATGGGATCCCGAAAGAGGCTACTATCACCCGGTATAACTTTGAAGAAATGTCGGCAAAGACCAAAACCGATAGCATCTGTTACAAATTGTTGCGCGACAGCATCGGATATGTATCCATGGACGATATCACCAAAGAATGGGTGGAGCGGATTGCAGACACCCTACACACCACCAAAGGGCTGATTCTGGATTTGAGGGAGTATCCGAATGAAAGCATCAACTATAAATTATACAGTGTCTTGTCTGACAAATCAAGACCGTTTTTCAAGGCCACCTGTCCGGACATGAGCAATCCCGGTGCTTTTGGTTGGACAAAACCGGGCTATACTGGAAAAGGTAAGCAAGCGTACAAGGGCAAAATCGCCATTCTCATCAGTGAGCAGTCACAAAGCCATGCAGAGTTTTGCACCATGATGTACCGCACGCTCCCGAACAGTATCGTCATTGGCAACACGACGGCAGGCGCGGATGGCGATGTGGTAGGGATCCAGTTCCCCGGCGGTATCAACTCCTATTTCTCCGGACTCGGCATTTATTATCCAGACGGCACTGAGACACAGCGCGTTGGCATCATCCCCGACATCTACGTATGGCCAACGGTCAAGGGCATCCGCGAAGGTCGGGATGAACTGTTGGAAAAAGCGCTGGAATGGTTGGCGGAATAGGCAAAGAATTGCTACCTTTGCAAACTTTCAACTACAAAAACAATTTTTTATGAAAACCGAAAAACAAATTAAAGGCAGAATTGGCGAAGATCTCGCCGTTGATTACTTATTATCAAAAGGTTACGCGTTATTGGAACGCAACTGGACCATCGGTCATCTGGAGGTGGACATCATTGCCTCCACGGCTGATTTTCTGGTCATTGTGGAGGTGAAAACGCGGAAAAGCAACACGTTCGGGGAGCCAGAGGACTTCGTCACTACGCAAAAGCAGCGCAACCTGATCCGCGCAGCGGCAGCATACATCCGCAAATTCGGCATCACCAAGGAGGTTCGATTCGATATCCTGTCTGTCATTATCAAAGAGGGCCAGGAGGGCGAGGTCCATCATATTCCTGACGCTTTCAAGCCACGATGGTAAAAAAAACGGACGCATTTGCGTCCGTGTAATCAGGAAAACCTATAAGCCGGGTTCTGTAATCGGTTGCCATTTATCTACGACCTGCGTCGCCGCAAGCCTCTATCAACCTACCCTCCGAGTCGGACGAGCAGCCCTCAAGCCTCGGTTTATTTGGTCTTTCAACCCATAAGGTTTACCTCCGCCGGCATCACTGACGGCGTCGTGAGCTCTTACCTCGCGTTTTCACCCTTACCCTTGCGGGCGGTATATTTTCTGCGGCACTGTCTGTCATCTTGCGATGCCTTCCCGTTAGGAAGTATGGTGCTCTATGTTGCCCGGACTTTCCTCCCCCGCGCAAAGCGGCAGCGGCAACCCGGTTTTCCTTCTTAAAAATGATAATCTCCTAGTAGTTCAGCATCACCGGCATGATGAGCATGAGCAGGCTCTCCGTATCGCTGAATTCCTCTGTCGGGATAATCAGCGCGGCGTGGTTGGGCTGTGACATTTCCAACTTGATCTGGTCGGAATCCATGTTCTCCAGCATCTCACGCAGGAACTTGGAGTTGAAACCGATCTCCATAGCCTCGCCCGTGTATTCGCCAGCAATATTCTCAACTGCCTTGTTGGAATAATCCATATCCTCAGCTGTGATGCTGGTCATCTCTTCTGACAAAGAAACGCGCACCTGGAAGGTGGACTGATTGGAGTAGATACCCACACGGCGGATGGATTTAAGAAATTCATCGCGGGAGACCACCAAAGATTTCGGATTGCTCTTTGGGATAACAGCCTCATAATTAGGATATTTACCCTCTTTTAATACAGAGAAGAGTACAAGATTATCGAAGGAAAAACGAATGTGGTTCGTCTCCTTGGAATATTCAACATGCACATCGCCATTTACACCGGAAAGGATGTTCTTGAGATGGGCAATCGGTTTCTTGGGCAATATGAGAGAAGTGAAATCGTCGGATGTAACCTTGGTGTTGCGGTAGCGCACGAGCTTGTGTGCGTCGGTGGCCACGAAAGTGATGCAGTCGCTGGAGAGTTCGCAAAGCACGCCCATCATGTTGGGTCTCAGCTCATCTGTACCTGCGGCGAACATCGTCTTGCTGATAGCGCGTTGCAGAATAGGAGCCTCTATGTCAAAGGAACTGGGATTCGCAATCTCGTTGATTTGCGGATACTCGTCGCCAGGGAAGCAAGGAGCATCGTAGTCACCATTGGCAGCCTTGAAGTTCACCGTGCGGGCTTCCTCGTTGATGAAGAAGTTAATTGGGGTTTCGGGAATCAGCTTCAGGGTCTCAATCAGAATCTTGGCGGGCACGGCCACGGAGCCCTCACCTTCCACATCGGTCAGTTCAATGACAGCCGTCATCGTGGATTCGGCGTCAGAAGCGGTGAGTTTCAGCTGGGTTCCTGCAATGGTCATCAGCACATTGTCGAGAATGGCCATGGACGCATTGGCGCTCATCACGCCGCTGATTGCGCTCAAATTGCGGTACAATACATCACGGGATACGATAAATTTCATATTGATAGCGTTTTATAATTTCTTTGATTTTCAAGGCGCAAAAATAATGTTTTTTTTTATCTTTGCACGCTTTTTAGAAAAAATCATTATGGTCATAGATGAACTAAAACAATCAGAGGCCCTGTTGGAAGGCCATTTCCTACTCTCATCAGGTCGTCACAGCGACCGTTATTGCCAATGTGCCAAATTATTGCAATATCCAGACCGTGCCGAACGGGTCATTTCCGTCATCACCGAACAGGTGAAAGACCTGCCCATCGACATGGTGGTCGGTCCTGCTATGGGCGGCATCATTGTTGCCTACGAACTGGGCCGTCAGCTAGGCGTGCCTGCTATTTTTACCGAACGGGTAGATAACCAAATGTGCTTGCGTCGCGGTTTTGAAGTGAAACCCGGCCAGAAGCTGCTGATCACGGAAGATGTGGTCACCACCGGCAAATCATCGCTGGAAACCATCGAAGTGCTCAAGGCCTTCGGTGCCGAAGTCATCGGTGTGGCTTGCCTTGCCGACCGCAGCAACGGCTCTTTCCCCTACCCCATCTACAGCGCCACCAAGCTCAACATCCAGAGTTGGGAAGCAGAAGAGTGTCCCCTCTGCAAACAAGGTCTCCCCTTTGTAAAACCCGGCAGCAGGAAATTCTAAAGATGAAGAATCCGAGATTATCCAATCGATACGCCAAAGCTCTCTTCGATTTCGCGCAGGAGAAAGGGCAGATTGAGGAAGTAAACCGTGACCTTGCCCTGATCAAGGAAACGCTCAAGGGCAATGGCGAGATGCAGGCCGTGCTCAACAGTCCGGTTATCCCGCCGGCCAAGAAACACACCCTATTCGCCAGCGTGTTCCAATCGATGATCAGCGAAACCACCTTCCTGTTTCTGGATGTCATCATCCGCAAGAAACGGGAGCCGGCTTTGGCAACCATCTGCGATGAATTTGTCAAATTCTACAACGACTTCCATCACATCAAGACCGTGAAGCTCACCTCGGCAATGCCCTTGAGCGCAGATTTGGTGGAGAACATCCGTGCCATGCTTGCGGAGCAGACGAAGCAGACCATCCTGATTGAACAGGTAGTGCAACCCGACATTATCGGCGGTTTCAGGTTGAAGATGGATGACAACTACCTCGATGCCAGCATCATCGCCAAGCTAAACCGTCTGCGCAACGAGTTTGCACACAACGTATATCAAGTCAATTTTTAAAACCTAATATAACCTCAACAACATGTCAGAAATAAAACCCTCTGAAGTAACCTCCATACTGCGCCAGCAGCTGCAGCATCTGGACCTCAGCACCGAAATGGCCGAAACCGGCACCGTGCTGCTGGTCGGCGACGGCATTGCGCGTGTGTATGGCTTACATAATGTCAAATCCGGCGAATTGGTCACCTTTGAGACTCAGGCCGGCGGCGAGGCCGTAACAGGCATCGCCCTGAACCTGGAGGAGGACAACGTGGGTGTCGTGCTTCTCGGTGATTCCAAGAATCTTAACGAAGGGGATATCTGCAAGCGCACGGGCCGCATCGCCTCCATCCACGTGGGTGAAGGCTTGTTAGGCCGCGTCATCAACACGCTGGGCGAACCTATCGATGGCAAAGGTCCCATTGAGGGCGAGCTTTTCGAGATGCCCATCGAGCGCAAGGCTCCGGGCGTCATCTTCCGCCAACCCGTGAAAGAACCGCTGCAAACCGGTCTCAAGGCCGTGGACGCCATGATTCCTATCGGTCGTGGCCAGCGCGAGCTCATCATCGGTGACCGCCAGACGGGCAAGACCGCCATCGCCATCGACACCATTATCAACCAAAAAGAATTTTACGAGCAGGGCAAACCTGTATATTGCATCTATGTAGCTGTCGGACAGAAAGGTTCGTCCGTGGCCGCCATCGTAAAAACGCTGACCGAGCGCGGTGCAATGCCTTACACCATCGTAGTCACGGCAACAGCCTCCGAGGCTGCCGCCATGCAGTTCTACGCTCCGTTTGCGGGTGCTGCCATCGGTGAGTATTTCCGCGACACGGGCCGCAGCGCCCTCATCATCTACGATGACCTTTCCAAACAGGCCGTCGCTTACCGTGAGGTTTCCCTGCTACTCCGCCGTCCACCCGGACGCGAGGCTTACCCCGGCGATGTGTTCTACCTGCACTCCAGACTTTTGGAACGTGCCGCCAAGATCATCGAATCGGATGAAATCGCCGCCCAGATGAACGACCTTCCCGCAGTGCTGAAGCCGCACGTGAAAGGTGGCGGTTCCCTCACTGCCCTGCCCATCATCGAGACGCAGGCCGGCGACGTGTCCGCATACATCCCCACCAACGTGATTTCCATCACTGATGGCCAGATCTTTTTGGAGACCTCCCTGTTCAATGCAGGTGTGCGCCCCGCTATCAACGTCGGTATCTCTGTGTCGCGTGTGGGTAGCAACGCGCAGCTCAAGTCCATGAAGAAAGTGGCCGGCACGCTGAAACTCGACCAGGCCCAGTACCGCGAGATGGAATCCTTCGCCAAGTTCGGTTCCGACGTGGATGCCGCCACGCAGTTCGTGCTCGACAAGGGTGCACGCAACGTGGAAATCCTGAAACAGCCGCAATACTCCCCCTACAAAGTGGAGGAGCAGATTGCTATTATTTTTTGTGGTTCCAAAGGTTTGCTGCAAAACATTCCGATCAACAACATCGGAAATTTCGAAACCGCCTTCCTGCATCACATGCACGAAGTTCACCAAGATGTACTGGACACCCTGAAAGCTGGCAAGATTGACGATGAAATCATGCAGAAACTGCAAGAGGCCTGCCAGGAAGTATCCGTTAAATTCGAGAAATAGTCATGGGCAACCTGAAGGAAATACGAACCCGCATCAGTTCGATTGAATCGACACAGAAGATTACCAGTTCCATGAAATTGGTATCGGCGGCCAAGTTGCGCCGTGCGCAAAGTGCCATCCAATACCTGCGTCCCTATTCTGAGAAGCTGACGGAGATATTGCACAACCTGTCAGCATCAGCAGGCTCCATGGAAGATATGCCGCTGTTCGAGCCCCGTAATCCGGACAAGGTCGTCATCGTGGTCATCACCTCCAACAAAGGTTTGTGCGGCGCATTCAACGCCAACATCATCAAGGCCGTGAACCATCTTGTGGAGGAAAAATATGCCGCGCAACATGCTGCCGGAAACGTGAATCTCATCTGCATCGGCAAAAAAGGTTACGAGCAACTGAACACGATCTACCCCATCCTCCAGCACAACGAAGCCCTTTTGGACAATCCTGAATTCACTGAAATTGCCGGTATTTGCGACCAGCTGATCGAAAAATTTCTCAAGCATGAGATTGACAAAGTGGACGTCATCTATAACCAGTTCCTGAACGCTGCCACGCAGCGTATTACCGTGGAAGAGTTTCTGCCCTTGAGCAATCTGGGGGAAGAGGCATCTACTACCAACAACGACTACATCATCGAGCCATCGCCGGAGGAGGTACTCACTGAGTTAATTCCCAAAATCTTGAGAAACCAGCTCTACAAGACGCTGTGCGACTCCATTGCCTCGGAGCACGGCGCCCGTATGATTTCCATGACCAAAGCCACTGACAACGCCACGGAGATTCTGCGCGACCTTCGCCTCAAGTACAACAACGCCCGCCAGTCGTCCATCACCAACGAACTGATTGAGATTGTGAGTGGCGCAGAGGCATTGAAAGGATAATCATATTATTGTAAATATTATAGCTAGGCGGTCGATTGACCGCCTATTTTTTTATCAAAAAATTTACAAATTAACAATATTTTCATTAATCCATCGTTATTGTGTCAACCCCTAAACAAAATAACGATGGAAGCAATCTGTCATCGATTATCTATTCTGGTCATCACAATCCTTATCCTACTGAATTCTCTATCCGGATCAGCCCAAGTTGCCTTACAGGATATTCTGTACACCAATGTCATGCACGAGTTTCCCGCTGCCCGCAGTATGCTCAGATCCTCTTATCTGCACGCTGCGTTTCGCAACGATTTCTGCACGAAGGAAATGATGCTCAAGGAGTTGGAATTCGACCTCGTCCATCAGCAGGATGCGCTTCTGACCACCATAACGCATTATGGATACAGCAGTTTCGGGGAGCTGAAAGTCAGCATCGGCTACGGTCGGCGTTTCGGAGGGAAGGTCGCAGTTGCGCTTCAGGCAGTCTATCTGCTCAACCATGCCGAGCACTACCCTACTCGCCACTCCTTCACGATTGATTTTTCTGCATTCTGCCAGATCAGCCGCACAATTGGCCTAGCCGTTAACCTATACAATCCCATCCGCATGAAATATGGGGTTACGGGAGAGGAAGTGATACCCATGAGATTTGAGTTGCAAGGAGACTACCAGCCCTCTGAAAAACTCTTGATTTCGCTGTTTGGCAGCAAAACACTCCCTGGCGAATTCGACATCGGCGCACGCCTGCATTTCCAAGCGAGCAAACTCTTCATACTATCTGGTAATGCATCCATAACCAACTGTGGAATTGGTATTCACATCCTATGGAAAGGATTTATATTCAGCGTTCAAGGCCAATGGTACTACCGAATAAGCGTATCACCAGGTTGCGGAGTGGGATATTATTTCTAAAAGGAATGTGTTCACGCCTTTTCATAACAACAAAAAAATTCAAACACAACCACAATGGAGCACTAGAATCTACACATGAAAACAAAAACAATCTTTTTCATCGCTATATTATTACTTCAAATATCAAAAATATTGTCTCAAACCGATAGCAACCTCTATAAAATCAGTAATTTAGACATCATTGAAAACAGCTTGGAAGATAATATGGACGACGAAAACTTCGCCTCGGATGAATTGCTGGAAGAACTTGAAGAACTAAATGGCCAGCAACCGAACCTCAACTGTTTGGATTACGAAATGGCCGTTCGACTATTAAAACTTTCTGATTATCAATATTATCAGCTGCAGCTCTATTTGGAAAACTACGGTCAAATGGCGAGCATTTACGAGTTGGACGGCATTGAAGGCTTCGGGCAGGAGGAGCGGGAACGGCTGGAACCATTGGTAATTGTGGTTCCCGCGCCGGAAAAGCAAGCGTTTTTCAAGGATTTCTTCAAGAAAGGAAAATCAAAAATGCTGATACGATATGGACAGATACTGGAGCAGCAAGCTGGGTACGACACCTCACGCGCGACACACTACGCAGGCACACCCGGACACGCAATGTTCCGTTACACTTTTGACACACAAGGCAAATTCTCATTCAAGATTTCGGGTGAAAAGGACCCTGGAGAGCAGTTTTTCAGGGGAAAACAACGATACGGATTCGATTTCTATGCAGGATCGGCATCCATCAAAGACTTTGGGATACTAAAACACGCTGTACTAGGCGATTACCGTCTCAACTTTGGGCAGGGGTTGGTGTTGGGCTCGTCGCTGCTGTCGGGGAAAGGCGGAGGAGTGGAATCGGTGCGCAGGTTCAGCACGGGCATCCGGGCCGTGGCGCCCACCAGCGAGGGCGACTTCCTCCGGGGCACGGTCATCACACTAGGCAACAGCCGCGCGGAGGGCACACTCTTTGCCGGACGCATGTTCGGCAGCACGGACAACTGCCTCGGCGCCAATGTCTCCTACAATCACGCGCTGTTCAAAGTGGGGGCACGCATTCTCGGCTACAGCCGTAGTGACACGTGCGGTACGTCCGCGGAAAAATGGCGGAGACTCTGGCAGCCTACTGGCTTCAACGTGGCCGCCGACTATCACGCCATCCTGTTCAAGCAACTGCTGTTCGGAGAAATCGGCGTCAACCAAAGCGGTGCCATTGGCGTGCTGCAAGCCCTCATAACCAACCCTATCCCCACCCTCAAAATCGCCGTCATCTTCCGCCATTACGACAAACATTACACCAACCCGTCGGGACACGCCTTCGGTACCAATTCCAAGAATGCCGGCGAAACCGGGATCTACCTCACGGGCGACTATGTTCTCTCGCGGCGAATCACTCTGAATCTGTACGCCGACTACTACCGGCTCACCACCCTCACCTATCGCACCGATGCGCCTATACAAGGGCTGGACATGGGTATTTCTGGAGAAATCAATCTAACCCGTAGTAGCGTTCTGAACGTAAAATACAGCTTTCGTAGCAAACCCGAGAATTGTCCCGAATCTGTCTATTACAAGCAATTACAAGAGCACCACAAACACAAAATCCGACTAATCTGGTCCAATTCCCCACTCGCGGCACTGAAACTGAAAACAGAATTCGACTGGATGATGAACCGCTACCCCATGAACCAAAATCGGCGCTCGGGCATCCTGCTCTATCAAGACATCATATTGAATTTCCCCAAACCGAACATCTCCATACATGCGCGGGTTGCCTATTTCGACACCGACAGTTACGACGAGCGGCTCTATGCCTACGAAAACGACGTGTATTACGCTTTCAGCATCGGGTCCTACTATTACAAAGGCATACGGGGCTACCTCTTGCTTCGCTACAAGTACAAATGGATAAGTCTGTGGCTGCGTGTGGCGCAAACCTACTACATTGACAGGCAAGTCATCAGCAGCGGTCTAACGCAAATTGACAAACCGCACAAAACGGAAATAAAAGCACAGATAATGTTCAGTTGGTAATCTATTTCATCGCCGCAATCAGTCGTTCCAATTTGAGCAAATCAAGAGCGGTGAGAGAAAAAGTACGCGTTGCCGACCATCTCAAGGGACGTCTCAAGAGACGGAGCAGCAATCCGACGAGCCCAGCCATATAGACTTTCTTGCAACGGAGGTAGGTTTGGAGCAAACGACTATCGCGTACAAACGCTGCCGGCAACTTATTTCCAGCATAAAGGGTTGCCAGATTGTCAACCGCACACATCACCTTGTCCACATACTGAGCATTGGAGTCCAAGCCATCGTGGTACATTTCATTGTCAATGTGGCTGACCGGAATCTCTTTCTGCTGCAACTGATAGCCGAAGAAAGTATCCTCAAATCCATACTGAGTGAAGTTCTCATCAAACGAAACCTTCTCAAACACCGCCTTGGGCACCAGCATATTGAACGGGGTGAATGATTGATACGGATTTATGTTGCGGATTGCGGCTGTTCTCTGCTCCCGAGCCAAGCCATACCTCCACCGGAGGCGGAAGGCCGGATCCGGGGTCATCTCGCGATATGCCACACCGCCCAAAACGACAAACAGCTGTTCTGGATTGTGATGGAAGCGGATATACTGAACATACTGGGAGATGAAGTTAGACTGCTTCATGCCTGCGTCGCAATCCAAGAAAAGCAGATACGGATAGTGGGCCGCCTGCGCCAGGTGGTTACGGATCTTGGAGCGCCCCATATTGCGATGATGCTGCACGTATGTCACCTCCGGTTCCGTCACGAGACTATGATTCTCGCTGCAGGTCTTCAGATCGGGGGACGCGTCATCCTCGACGATGATCTCGAACGGGATATTCAGCTGACGCGCCTGATGGAGCAAGTCGTGGACCAGAGGCTGCACATCGTAATTATATGTGGGCAGTAGAATGGAGAGCATTACACACCGGAATCTATCAATTTGCCGTCCTCAATACAGATGGTTCTGGACGGGAACTGGTTGATCAAAGAAAAGTTATGGGTGGCCAT
>LXOW01060151.1_pt1 | contig 16016 bp, 13 predicted proteins | sample 1368591 | NCBI WGS metagenome assembly LXOW01 (sample SAMN04884650, study PRJNA319009) | bovine gut metagenome | isolation source: Cow rumen | host: Bos taurus | place: Italy: Legnaro (PD) | collected 2014-07-09 | reverse complement strand
ATACCGAACTCTTTACCATGATAATTAATGTTTAACCGTCCAACTTCTGGGGGTCACATCAGGTTGAGCGCCTTTTTTCATTCTATCACCACCTCATCCACCATAATCCAAGCTTTCTGGCCTGCATATGGATGCCACTCGGGCAGGACGCCATAGTTCTCCACTTTGACGCGGACAAACTTAGCTTGTTTTTCATTCACACGGGCGCGAGCCTCAATACGGCCGAAACCTTGCATCTTGTCGGGGCAGTCGAAGACAGGCAACTCAGCCATCTGCCACTCGCTAAAATCACTGCCATTTTTCGAGAAACTGACCCATACGCTTTTGGGCCACATCACCCAGTTGTTGGGCTCGTGACAAATGCCCACTTTCACCGTGTTGATATCGGTAGGCACGGCAAGTTCGATGGTAGCCTCCACATTGACACCTTCGAAACCGAGCCAGTCGTTGTACCAATCACCCGAAACGCCTCTCTTTCCATCCATCAGGGCAATGTCGGCATCCTTGCCGTAACGCTCCACTGGTGGGTTGACGAAGGTCGTATTCTTGATATTCAGGCGGTTGAACTGACGTAAGGCCATAAACGAAGGCACGCTGCCTTTCTTGAATGCTTTTGCCTTGATGGTGCAAGTTTTCAGGATAACAAATGATGACTTATAAAGCGACGACTTCTCTGTAGGCTCACTGCCGTCGGTAGTGTAACGAATCTCCGCATCAGTATCAGGACAGGTCATCGAGATGGTCAGCGGGCGGTTGAACATTCTGAAGTCCTCCTTCCCTGCCATCGTCGCCTTGATTTCTGGAGTCGGCACCATCGTCTCGGTAGCATCTGGCAGTTGAAAACGAGTCAGTTCAATGGGGTCTTGTGTCTTGTTAAAGGCACGAAACAACACCGTGTATTCATACACCTGATTGCCCAGCACATATTTCTCGTCCACACCTGGCCCACAGGTCGCCGTTCCAATGGGTGCCACCTTGTAGTCAATGTTCACCGTTAGGAAGTCTTTGGGCTCCAGTTGGTTGATACGGCGGGCAGCCGTGAGGTTGTCGTCGTTGTAATTGTAAATACTGAAATTGAAGGGTTCAGGCATGGTAATGAACAAACCTACCTGACTTTCATTCCTAACCTCGCCACCGTCATCAGTCAAAGCCAACCAGCGCGTGTCGGAGTGGTTACCATTATCTTGAGGCACAACATGCTGCTCAAACAAATCCAAGGCCTTTACATTGTACACGCCAATCTTACCCGAGGCATTGCGGTCAGGATAATTCTCCGTATCCTTGCCAAAATAGGTCAGATTCTTGTAATCCAAAGGCATACGGAACTGCATCCCGATTTTCGGGAAGGAAGTCACCGTCTCCATTGGTTCAATGCGATTGGTGATGATAACATTTCCATTGCCGTCGATTCGATAAAAAGTATTGACTACAATTTGAAGCACATCATGGGCATCGAAAAGTTCCGTTGTCATATCGATATATGCCGATCCATCCTCCATCTTGTCGGAATGCCATGAAGTGTGTTTTGCAGTCAGATGCTGCAAACCTGCCTTTTTCCAGCGTGGTAATGCCCAACCGTCCACTTCATCGTTCAAGGTGTATGCACGCCAGAAGTTTTGCTTCAAATTTCCACTCAAAATTTCTTGATTTCCAAACCGATACGATATCATCTCTCCAGTTTCCATATCAAAGGTAATGTCAAAATTGTCACCAATGAAATGGCAGCCTTTGTCGTTGCCTGATAAGATGATTTTCGTCGTGACTTTACTCGCTTCAAGCAGCGGTTCTTTTTCCGCCGACGGCCAATCCAGCTTGAACTCGTCGTAGGCGACTTCTGTTCCTGCTGGCATGAACGGTTGATCTTCTTTTGTTTTCACCGAGAAACGTACGAAAAACTCCTCGCCCGGATGGCCATAGATACGCAGACGCTGGATGTTGATATGCATCGATTCGTAGGGTTTGAGATTGAGGTCAAACTTCTCTTTCAGCAGCTCCTTTTCTGCAGAGAAGATGGTGTAATCACAGTCGTATACAGATGCATCCGTGAACGCATTCCAGTTCTTCACTTCAAACTCACCTGCCTTCAGGTCAATGGCCTTGAACTTGATAGGTTGGTACACCTTCTTCACCTCGGCAGCATGATGGTGCGGCGTTCTATCGGAACTCACCACACCATTGGCGCAAAATGCATCATCGTCGCCCACACCATAAGCATGACCAAAGTCACCACCGACAGCCAGCCAATCTTTATTTTTCACGCTGTCATGAACTATAAAACTCTGATCCACCCAATCCCAGATGCAGCCGCCTTGCAATTGCTCTTTGGCCTCAATGACATCCCAATAGTCCTTCATTCCGCCCATGCTGTTGCCCATTGCGTGGCAGTATTCCACCATGATAAAGGGACGATGATATACACTATCAAGCCCCTCATCCACAAAGCGTTGCAGATACTTCGGGCTGGCATACATCAGGCCGATGACATCGGTATTGCGGTCATAAATGGCTCTCTCGTAGGTCACGGGACGTGAAGCGTCACGATGCTTCAGCCAGTCGTAAGTGTATTCGAAATTCACGCCGTTACCGCACTCGTTACCCATCGACCACATAATTACCGAAGGATGGTTCTTGTCGCGTTCCAGCATGTTGCGGTTGCGCGACCATACCATTTGCTTGTATTGCGGGTCTTTGGCAAGGCTCTTTTCGCCGTAGCCTTGGGCGTGCGACTCGCAGTTGGCCTCGTCCCAAACGTAAAGTCCATATTTGTCACAGAGTTCGTACCAATACGGGTCATCAGGATAGTGGCAGGTGCGCACCGTGTTGATGTTCATCTGCTTCATCAATGCGATATCGCGTTCCATCGACTCGCGCGAAATGACGTGGCCCGTGTAAGGGTCGTGTTCGTGGCGGTTGACACCTTTTATTAATACGTACTGACCATTGACTAGAAGTTTGCCGTCCTTGATTTCGACAGTGCGAAAACCGATATGGTTCTCCAAACGCTCAATCTCCTTACCTTTATTATCCAAAACCTTGATTTCCAATCGATAAAGATAAGGATTTTCAGCTGACCAAGGCTTGATGTAAGGTAAGTCATCTTCGGCTATCATAATAAACCACCCTTCCATGCCTGCCAATTTCTTTTCCAACCTTACTATTTCTTTCTCATCGTCATAAACAACAACTTCCACCTTTTCTTTTTTCAAAGCCTTTCCTGTACGGTTTTCCATCAAAAAACTAATATCAAAAAGGCCATTTTCATAAGTCTCATCCAAGAAAGCATGCACTTCATAATCATAGACATTGAGTTGTGGTTTTGAGTAAACAATCACATCCCGCTCAATGCCGCTCAAACGCCAAAAGTCCTGACACTCAAAATAGGAACCGTTTGAGAAACGGTAGACCTTTACCGCCAATGTGTTCTTCCCCACTTTCACGTAGGGCGTAATGTCAAACTCGGCATTGGTCTTGGCATCTTCCGTAAAGCCCACAAACTGCCCATTTACCCAAACATAATAGGCCGACTTCACTGCACCGAAGTTAATGAAAGTCAAACGGTCTTTCCACGTCTCTGGAATATTGAATTCTGTCACATAGCAGCCTACAGGATTGTTCACTGTTGGGGCAAAAGGCGGCTCGTTCGGACGGAACTCGTTGTCCTCATTGACATAGATGGGCGTTCCATAGCCATTCAACTCCCAGTTGGCCGGCACCTTGATGGTATTCCATGATGAGACATCATAGCCTTCCTTATAAAAAACAGCAGGGGTCTTCGAGGGTGTCTCCACCCATTTGAATTTCCAGTCGCCATTGAGGCATTGCGACCACTGTTCTCCCTCGGGAATGACATTCGTTCGTGGATACAACCTGTTGATTTCATACACGTTGACATCATTCCAAGCGTTCAGCTCGGCTTCAGTTTGGGCTTGGACTCCAACTAAGGTCAAGAGGCAGATTAGGGTTAGTATTAGTTTCTTCATCATATTGTTTTTATTGAGGTTCCCCTGGCGGGGAATGGAGTTTTATCTTTGTTATCAAACGCGGCGGCTTGAAGGTCTCATTTTTCATCAAACACATCCAGCCGCCGCATATCATTCCATGACTAATTAGCCATTCCCCGCCAGGGGAACCTCATCAACCAACAATTCCCTATCGGCATCCGGAATGCGTTGCGACTTGTTGGCCTCTCGGTCGAAATACACCACCACGGCATGGCAGAGCGTCTTCTCCTCGCCCGTCTCGGCATCCTTCAAGCATTGCTCCATCTTGAAGCTGGAATTACCCATCTCGATGACACGACTCTCGCAGACGATAGGATCATGAAAACGTACGGGCTTGCGGAAATCAAGGTCAACATGGACGAGGACATACTTGAAAGTAAGCCAGTCGATTGGCTTTTGGAACTTATGCTCAAAGTAACGGCTTCGACCCATGTCGAAGAAGTTGCATTGCGCCCCGTTGTTCACGTGGTTGTACGGGTCGAGGTCGCTCATGCGGATTTGGATTGGACAAGAGAACATTTTAGTTGAGAGTTTAGAGTTGAGAGTTTAGAGTTCACTTCATCTCAAAATGCGGTATCGGCTGTAATTTAAACAAGTTCATCACATGTTTGTAGTCGATGCGGGCTTTGGTCTCCGGGTCTTCGCAAATGCCTGTGCGGATATATTTGTCCAAGACGGCGTATGTGAAGCCGAGGTTATCCTCGTCGCTCTTGTTGGTGAGGCCGTCGGAAGGCGTTTTCTCCACCAACTCGATGGGTAAGCCGAGTTCCTTTCCTATCGCCTTGACCTCCTGAACTGTAAGGCCTCCTAATGGCGAAAAATCACCAGCAGCATCGCCATAACGTGTGCTGTAACCCACCCAGTCCTCGGAGAGGTTGCAGGTGTTGGCCACACGACCGTTCATGGATTGAGAAATGGCATATAAAGTGCTCATCCTCAAGCGTGGCGGCAAGTTGATGGTCGTCTGCCTGCTGACTTCAGCATCCAAAGTGCCCAACTGCTCACGCACAGCTTCGAGAAGTGTATTATAGGTGTCGCCAATATTGACGCAGCAATGGCGGATGCCAAGATGGTTAATGAGCTTCATGCTGTCGTCGATGTCGGGTTGCACGCCATTGGGCATAGTCACACCGATGACGCGGTCCACGCCGAGGGCTTCGACACAAAGCGCTGCAGTTACGCTGCTGTCCTTGCCACCCGAGATACCGATGACGGCATTGCAGCCTTTTCCGTTCTCTTCAAACCAGTCGCGAATCCATTGGACGACTTGGTCTTTTACTTGTTTTGCGTTGAATTCTTTCATATTGCTAACTATTGTTGTTTTGTCAACTCAGGTTGCTGAGCCTGTCGAAGCACCATCTGTTTGCTATCGGCCCTTCGACGAGCTCAGGGACCTTAAGTTCTACATGAAACTGCTACCGCCGATGAACTGACGCAGCATGGATGTGGCCGGAATCTCTTTGTCGGAAACCGGCGTGAAATAATGCAGGAAACGCAACAGACGATGCGCCTCGGTGTACTCAGGGCTGTTATTCGGCACGGTAGCAAGGATGCTCTCGGCATGGTTACGCATGACGGCAAACTCCAACAAATAGGCCGAGTTGAACATCACATCTGCATTTTCCTGATAAGGATAAATCCACTTCTCCTCGGCAGCGCGCACACTCGCCCACTGGCTGATGGTCTGACGTGCCGTAAATGCGCCTTTGTTGTAGTCGCGAACGATGCGGCGCAACAGGCGGTTGTCATCGGGAGGAATGATGTTGTGGTCGTCCAACCCAGTACTTGTCAAGGTGGAGATGAAGATGCGGAACTTGGTGGATTCAGGAATCTGTTTGGTCAACATGGGATTCAAGGCGTGAATGCCTTCGAGCAACAACACGCTGCCTTCCTTCAGTTGCAGTTTCTTTCCGTTGTATTCACGAATGCCCGTTTTGAAGTTATACTCAGGCACTTCAATCTCCTCCCCTTTCAGCAAAGCTATCAAGTCGCGCTCCAAAGCGGCATGGTCGACGGTATCAAAGTTGTCGAAATCGTATGTACCATCAGGCAATTTTGGCGTATCCACACGATTAACGAAATAGTCGTCCGTTGAGAACGAAATCGGCTTCAAGCCACAGGCCTTCAGTTGAATGCTGACACGACTGCAGAAGGTGGTCTTGCCGCTGCTGCTCGGTCCGGTAATCAGCACCAGACGGACAGCATTCTCTCCGTGGTAGCGACGGTTGATCTCTTCGGCAATCTGAACAATTTTTTTCTCTTGCAAGGCTTCAGCCACCTGAACGAGTTCACGAGCTTGTCCGTTTTCACAGGCATGGTTAACATCGCCCACGGTACTGAGGCCCATGATGTCATTCCACCTCAAACTCTCCGAAAACACCTCAAAGGTCTTGGGCTGGTCTTCCATTTCGGCCAAGCGGTCGGGATGGTCGCGGTCAGGAATGCGTATGAGGATACCCTCACGATAGGCTTCGATGTCCCAGATATTCAGATACCCCGTTGAAGGCACCAAACGACCATAATAATAGTCGGCTGTTCCATCCAAGGTATAGTAATCCATATAAGCTTTCCCACTGGTTTCCAGTAGCTTGACCTTATCCTCCTGCCCCATTTTGCCAAACATCTTAACGGCATCCTCAACACGTGCCTCATGGCGATGGAATGGAATGTCGTCGGCAACGATGGCTCGCATCCTGACCCTAAGGGCAGCAAGGTCATTGGAGTCAAGTATCCTACCGTCACTCTTTCTGATCCTGCAAAAGAAACCTTTGGAAATAGGGTGATCCATGTTCAGTCTACTGTCTGGAAAGAGGTCTTGCGCCGCCTTGTAAAGCAGGAAACCCAGCGACCTGAAATACACCAGTCGCGCCGTGTGGTGAGTAAGGTCAAGAAACTCGACATCGCGGCTGTTATAAACACGGAACTTCAGTCCCTGCGAAACGTTGTTGACCTTGGCTGAGACGATGGGATAAGGTCTGTCAAACTCAAACTCAGGCAACATCTCAAGCAAGGTCGTCCCTTCATTGAATTCTTTCGTCGTTTTGGTGTTGATGCAATAAACTTGAATCATAGCTCCCGTTTTGGTTTCTTAACTTAGTCTATTTCTTGGTTTTGAATACGGTTGATGGCATCGATGGCCAGTTGATAGTTGGGTTGTGTCCTCAGCACATCCTTATAGATGTCCATGGCTTGGCTGTAGTCGCCCATCTGCTCAAGCACACGGCCTTTGTTGTATTTGGCATCGAGATAGTCGGGCTTGATAGCAAGCGTCTGGTTGAAATAGTCAAGGGCAGCCTCGTCATCCTTGATATACACATAGTTGACATAGCCCTTGTTATACAGCACGATATAATTGTCGGGACGCTGCATCAGCAGGGTGTCGTAATGTAACAAAGCTTCCTCTGGTTCGCCGTGGCTTTGCAGGTAAAGTGCCAACTCATAGCGTGCCGTGGGCATGTCGGGGAACTGCTGCTGTGCCTTACGGAGATAATCCAAGGCGTAGGGCGGTTGCTGAGCGGCATAGATGCGACTGATTTGCTCCACTGGATCATAGAATGCGCCATCTTGCTCAGAGGCAATTTGGAAGTTTTTCAAAGCATTGACCGTGTCCTGCTTGGCTGCCATATAGCACATGCCCTTCACGAAATAGGCCCTTGGATTGTATGACGACAGCCCCAAAGCCTTGTCGACATAGCCCATGGCGAGGTTGAAGTTCTGTTGCAAAAGGTTCAATTCGGCCAATTTCACTAATGGACGTGCATCCATGGGATTGATTTCGGCCGCACGGTTCAACGTGGAGGCGATATTAGCTTCGTCGCCCAAAGCATAATACACATCCGCCAACAGCAGGTAAGTCTCGATGTTGTTGGGGTCGTATTGCAAGGAGCTATTGATGTCGACCATAGCCTGTCCGACTTGCTCGTTGGCAAAGTATGCCTTGGCGCGACTCAAGTAAAGGTGCGCATTGGTGCTATCCATGGCGATGGAGTCCGTCAGGATTTGGATGGCCTTGCTGACCGTCACAGGTGCCATAGGTTCGTCTGGTGTGGTCTTCGGCTCGGGTTTTGGCGTGTTGTTGCAGGCGAAAAGGGCGAGCAATAGGCCGAGGAATAGGATGGGTTTCTTCATGATTGATTGTTTTTGGGCTAATGGCCTATAGCCTATGGCCCATGGCTTGCCTTTACGTCAGGGCAGCCACAGGCCATGGGCTATTAGCCATAGGCCATTGTTACTCTTCACTCTTCTCCAGTGCCTCAAAGATCTTGGCAGTGAGTTCGTCAGCGAGTTCGGGGTTATCTTCAATGAGTTTCTTGACCGAGTCGCGGCCTTGGGCGAGCTTGGAGTCACCATAGCTGAACCACGAACCACTCTTCTTGATGATGCCCATCTCCACACCGAGGTCGACGATTTCGCCTGAACGTGAGATACCCTCGCCATAAAGGATGTCAAACTCAGCCTTGCGGAACGGCGGGGCCACTTTATTCTTGACGACCTTCACCTTCACACGGCTGCCTTGCACATTCTCGCCGTCCTTGATCTGGCTGATCTTGCGGATGTCGATGCGCACGGAGCTGTAGAACTTCAAGGCGTTGCCGCCCGTGGTGGTCTCGGGGTTGCCGAACATCACGCCGATCTTCTCGCGCAGCTGGTTGATGAAGATGCACACGCAGCCCGTCTTGTTGATGGTGGCGGTGAGCTTACGCATGGCCTGGCTCATCAGGCGGGCTTGGAGGCCCATCTTGCTGTCGCCCATCTCGCCTTCGATTTCACTCTTGGGCGTCAGTGCGGCGACGGAGTCGACGACGATGACGTCAATGGCACCTGAGCGGATGAGGTTCTCGGCGATTTCGAGGGCTTGCTCACCGTAGTCGGGTTGTGAGATGAGGAGGTTCTCCACATCCACGCCGAGTTTAGCGGCATAGAAGCGGTCGAAAGCATGCTCTGCATCGATGAAGGCAGCGATGCCACCCTTCTTCTGGGCCTCAGCCACGACATGTAATGCCAGAGTCGTCTTACCCGAGCTCTCGGGTCCGTATATCTCAATGATGCGGCCTTTCGGCAGACCGCCCACGCCGAGTGCGTAGTCCAATCCGATCGAGCCGGTAGAGATGCTCTCCATCTTCTCAGCCTCGGCACCCAGGCGCATGATGCTTCCCTTGCCAAAGCTCTTTTCAATGTTTCCCAATGTGGCTTCCAAAGCCTTCAGTTTCTCCTGCCTCAGTTTTGCAGCTTCTTCTTGTGTTTTTTCTGTTGTCATGATTGTGGGGTTTTTAAGTGTTTAATTGTTTATTGTTGAATTAACTACGTTGAATCTTCGATTTGTTTAATTGTTGATTGATTTCAAGATTTATAATTTCAAGATTTCAAGATTAGGGTCGCGAGAGACATTTCGCACGACACATTAATTAAATGGACAAAGATAGTAAATTTTGACATGATGGTGATTTTTCGTGGTGATTTTTATTAAAGAGACTTGCATGTTATGAAAAAGTTTTATTTTTGCATGTGGGAAACATCGGATACAGTACCGTTTGGGCCTGCCTCTTTATCGGCATTTGTTGCAGGTTGCGAAGTATTACTGGAAGCCGGTTCCTCATTCTGCAATTCGGAAGCAGACCAGATGTTTTCCTTATTTTTCCCGTACCTTTTCGACAAAACGCCTGCGCTATTGACATTCCAATAGGTGTCGTCTTTTGATAGTTGTACCCATAATGTATTGTTATGCTCGTCAGCAAGTTGAACCAAGTAGGTTTGGTTTTCTTTTTCAGCCGGACTTTTATATGTGTTGCCTTTTTTAATACTATTGTAATTTTGCGCAACGTATGCCACGAAAGCGACAACGGTTTCAAAACCGGCTTTCCTGATTTGGTCGCCATGACGGATTTCGATGTGCATCAATCCGTTGCTTCTGTCACCTATTGACAGGCGGATAGGCGCAGGCGGCAGGTTTTGTTCCATTGTTATATGTCCAAAGTCAATGCCTCCATCGGGGGCTTCTACAAACGGCAACCCGTTTTGGTCCAAAATTGTTGAAATGCGGTATTCCATCGTTGATTAGATTTGATGCCGCAAAGAAAAAACATCTGTCAAGAGTAAGCCGTTGAACAAACGTTTGTAGTCGACAGTAGTCGTTTGTTGTCGTTTGCTGTCGGATATATCGTTGATATACAACATAATATAATTTTCAACAAAAACAACCGATAACGCAACAAAAATCACAAAAAAGCCTGTCGGATTGCAAATTCGCTGAAATTGGAAGAGCCACACACGGGGAATTCGCAAGGGTTTGGAATTTTTCCATAAAGTCTTGTATAGGTAACCATTATTGTTTATTTTTGGCAAATAATTGACAAATCAATACTACTATGATAACAGAAGAAAACACCATCGGCATTGGCATTGACAAAAAGACCATGAATGAATTTCTGAGGGGAAAACGTAATTCTATTTCCATTGACTTGCATGATGACAATGCTTCAAACTTTGTGGAATACATGGAAGGAGATTACTCCGGATACATCCTAAATGTTGAGGAAAAGCCAATAAAGTATCATGGATGCTATTTCTATAACAATGGTGTGTTTCCCTACATCATCAAAAAGGATTTGGAAAACATCATGCTTGTTGAAAGTGACACAAGGATAGTTGGCAAGATTGTCAGCTGCACTCCAAAGGCAGGCCAACGCTTCCGTTTTGGGGAAAATCCAGGCGACCCCAGCATTGACGACCCAAATGGAGACAGCTGCATTTGGAATCTCACTTTTAAGCTGACACCAGCGTAAGCCATACATCTAACAACACTTAATTGCAGCTATGCCAGTTGACCTCCTTTAGAGCATCAAGGAGCCCTCGGTAATCGAGGGTTAGCAGGGGTTGTTTATTTGGAGTAAAGCTACATGAATTCACTTTTTTGTCCCATGAGACAGAACAGAAATTCTCGGGGCGTTTGCAGCCGAGCAAACATGACGGGCTTTGGAAAGGCTTACCGCCAGCCACTTTGGATAATTGCTTCGGCGAAGGTGTATTGGAGAACCGTTGCGGCACAAGTATGATTTGTTCGCTGCTCAACACTTGGCAAAGCCTTTGAAACACCGCTGATGCCTCGTCCACCCAATCGGCACCAACCAATAGATTCACACCTGACTTTATACCGATACCACCGATTCGCTTTACCAATCGTGCAACCCTTTCCACCTCTTTCGCATCATCAGGATGATGGATGGTGATGTGGATTTTGTCAGGTTTATGGCTGAGGAGCATTCTCCATACTTCATCGTTTTCCAAAGGCAATCCGTTAGAAGTAACCGACAAGTAACACTGCGGATAAAGCGCATCGATGACATCGAACACGCCTTTGTATTCAAAAGGCTCTCCCCCACCCAACGACACTGCCTTCACACCATGACGTATGCAATCTGTGGCAAAATCAATCACTTCTTGAGGCTTCCACAGCGTGTTACCTTCTCGGGTGCTATGGTTATAGCAAAACGAACATTGCTTGCTGCAATAGTTGGAGAGGTCGATGGAAAGGAGTTCTATCATTGTTGCTGCTTGAGTTTTTCCATATCTTCGACGGAGATGATATGAGGAATTTTTTCGCCTTGATAAGGCATAAACGACAATTGTTCTATTTCCTTGCGATGGGCTTCCATCTCCGACACAAGATACCAGGGATATGTATTTTCGGCTATTTCTATAAAGTTGTTCCTCAGTGAATAAATAGAATTGAGCACTGGCATTACCAAATCACTTACCAAAATCACTCTTGGCTTGAAACGCGACACTAATTTTTCAAACCACTGGCAGTGCGTCTTGAAAAAATCAAAAAGCAATTCTTGGTTTACTTTTTTCGTAATTTCTTTTTCTGATGAAAAATCGCCAAAATTGTACCAAGACCTATCAGAGGCACCTATTTGGAAACTGAGTGGAATTTGAGGGAAAAATGGCACCCAAATGCTTCGCATCATAATACTATCTGACTTTATCTGTCTGGAATAATCCCATTTTTCTAGAGGATGCATAATAGCAAGGACGGTAGGTGTATTGGTGAAGCAATGATCATAACAAGTATGGTAGTTTTCACGATTACCAAAACAGAATAGATCTATTATGCTTGTGCAGATATAAGCTTCAGTCCCATCTGTCAAGGGGAATAATTCATATTCACAATCGCCAATCTTTACTGCACGTTCAGGCATGCCCGTTGCAGCACATGGATACCATTCAGCAATTTGGAAGCGTTCCGTTTCCTTAAACTTGACAGGTACTCTTAATACCCTTTCCCTTAGTTTTTCGGGAATCTGTTCCAACTTAACAGGACATTTGGGCACATTCATGCATACAGGAAGTTCACCCGTCCAATAAGGCTGATGAAACAAATAATAAGGAGACGAAGAAAACGTTTTTTTATGAACTATCCTATCATCCTCCCACTCGTCGTTCATCCAATAATCCGTTTTGACAAATACTTGCAAAATAATTCCTTTGTCTATCATCTTCTGAAGAGACGAGTTGGGCAAGACAGAATAACGTCCATCAACTTCTTCATTAGATGTGCTGCCAGATCCACTAATGTAATAAAGTCCATGTTCTCTTGAAACACAGACTTCAATCTCAAAATCAGAATTTCTTGCTAATTCAAGAAATTCTTTCTCTTTGCTCAAATCAATTTGAATGATACGATCCAACCATAAATCTTCCTCTTCAGGAGAATGTGGGGTTTCCATCAAATCGTTTATCTGCTCATCGGTCAAAGCAATGGGTAGAAAGATTTTGTTTTCATAATCCTCATCGTGTCCATAAACCAATGATTCAACGCTGCTTTCTTCAGTTTGCCATGGAACAGGTCCGTTGTCATTGAAATCCATGATGCCGACGTTACCGTCTTCGTCAGCAACATACCACGCTGTGTACATTGAATGGGTGGCCGGATATTCTTTGTTAGCTTTCATTATTAATTACCACAATTCATTCTATGTTTTTATTCTTCTTAATCTTAATCGTCAAATTCACCTGCTGCTCAGGATGCGCTTTCTCATTGACTTGGTTGATGCGGCACTCGAAGATGTCGGCATAACCCATGTCCATCATCAGAGCGATGGTGTTGTTCTGCGCCCTTGGGATGTAACCAAGACAAACCTGCTCGTCCTGTTCCTCATCGTTGTAGCAAACCATCACAGCGTTGGGGTCGTAACGGTTGTCGGCCTCGCGCACCAGTTGGACCACAGTCCCCACTTTCAGTTTGTCCCAAACCTCATCGGCTTCGTGATACATTCTTCCCGCCAGATGGCAGTCCATGAAATACTTCTTTTTTGCTTCCATAATTGTGTTGTTTTTTAGGGTTTAACATTGAATTACGAGGCAAAAATAGAAGCCACTTGTTCCAAATCGTGGTACAAGTTCAAAATTTTTTCATTTTTCTTGATAAATTTTTGCAGAATCCTCATGCCATTGCCGCATTTCATCGGCAAGCCATTGGGGTTCAAGCACTTTCAACCATGCACCACGCGAAAGCAATTGTCCCTTGAAGTCAGTAGTAGGACGCAAGAAGAGTTCAAAGTCGGCAAAATCTTGCTTTTCATCGCATTGAAGCTCCTTTTGTGTGTGGTGCAGCGGCAAGTCTCGCAGATAATACCGCTCCATGCCATAGGCACGAAGCACAACACGCACGGGTTTGCTGCCATCGCCGATGACCACGCCATAGCACTCGCCGAAAAACTCCGTGGCATCGAAGTCGGGATCCATCTTGAAGGTTTCATCGGTAGCTGTGATGTCTTCCATGCGGTCGAACGAGAACATGGCAAAGCCGCCATCATCAAAGCGGCCCAACAGATACCATCTTTGCCGGAACAACTTGATGCAATATGGTGATAAGGTAAATGTCTTCGCCTCAGTGGCTTGGTAGCGGCGATACCTCACCGAAATCTTCTTCCCTTCATTCATCGCGCGAAGCACCCGCTCCAACAACTCACCATTTGATGGGATGTTTTCAAGCACGATGCGGCGTTGCAGGCTCATGCTCTCGCTGATGAGGTTGTTCACCGTCAGCGTGGAGAGCATCCAATTCTGCACCGAGTCCTCGTGCAGCACTTCCTCATTCCCAATGTAATAGCGGTAGCCATCCTTCCTATCGCAGTCGATGTAGATGCCGAAGATGTCCTCGATAGCATCCTTGTGGCGGTTGAAGGTGGTGCGGCTCAACGGGATGCCTTCGCTCATTTCAGTCCGTAGCCATCTCTCGTTGATGTCAGCGAACGAAATCCGCTTGGCACTGGGATGGTGTTCACCAACCAGATGTATTCTTTGAATAGTGCAGGTGTTTTCATGATTCAATCCAATGTTTTCTGCAAAACTACAAAAAGCCTCAAATATTCAATCTATTTGCTCATTTTTTCTCCCTTGCGGACAATAAGCCGCAGAATTTGCGGATTAGCATTAAATCCTCTTCCTCCCCCAGTCCGCCTTCCAGATGTAAACCAGCGAAATCAGCCCGATGGCGATGTTATAGACCCACTCGGCGGTCCAGACGCCAGCGATGGTGGAGGTCTTGGTCATGAGGTAGACATAGACGATGTAGGCGATGAGGATGCCGAACTCCAAAGCCATGGCCGCTGTAGTGTTGCCTGTACCCGAGACGGCCTCGAAGAAAGTCATGGAGAAAGCACCCAACAACGTAGCGACACAAATCACATAAACCGAAGGGATGGCCGCCTGCGCCAAAGTCGAGTCGTCAGTATAGATTTGCAAAACTAAATGAGGAATGGCTGCCACCACCGCAACCAAAACGGCACTACACAAAAAGCTGTTTTTCACCACTTTCCAGATGGTTGCCATTACCTCATTGCTCTTGCCCTCACCGATGATGCGGCTGGTCAAGGTGTTGGCAGTCGCGGCGAAAGCGATGCCCGGAATAATGATAATCATATAGGTGCTACGCACGATGGACGACACACCGATGGCGGTCTCCCCCATTTTCTCGATCATGACGAAGAAGATGAACCAGGCACCGAAGGAGAACAGGCGCTGAATCATGCTCGGGAAAGCCACTTTTAAGAGGTCGGACAAGAGCTGCGGCTCTTTCTTGTGCCAACGGAACATGCCGTATTCCTCATGCGGTATCTTGATGTAGGTGTATATCCAGAAGAAGCAGAATGCCATGATTTCCGCCAACAACGAAGCCAAAGCCGCGCCACCGATGCCCATTTCGGGTAGGCCCGCATTGCCGAAAATCAAGGCCCAGTCGAAGAAGATGTTGACCACCGCCATGATGAGGGTCGAGAAGGTGATGACTTGGGTGCTGCTGATGCCCACATAGAACGAGCGGAACAAATAGTTGAACACCACAAAGAAGATGCCGAACTGCCTGATTCTCAAGTATTCGTTGGCCGCCACCTGTATATTCTCAGAATCAATGATGATTTCTAGCAATCGATGGCTGAAGAAAAACAAGATACAGAATAGCAGTACACCCAACAACAACACGAAATGTGCCCCATGTTGAAACACCACACCGATACGCTTGTAGTCGCCCTCGCCAAAACGCCGTGCAATGAAAATCTGGATGCCTACAGCAAAGCCCATCGCCAAAGTGGTGAAGACGAAGTAATACAAACCCGCCATCATGGAGGCACTCAGCTCATTGGTACCAAGGTGGCCGAGAAAAGCGGTGTCGGTGAAGGTGATGATGGTCTGCGCGAGGTTCCCCAACATGATGGGGTATGCGATGCGCCAGATTTCTTTATCGTTAATAGTTGTTGATCTCATAGACAAAACAGGAAAACGCACAAAACCAATAGAACGATCAGCAACCCAGCATCGCTGAAGGAGCAATGTTCAACGTTCGGCAAAGCAGCCGAGCAACTTTCAAGGTGGGCTCGGAACGACCTGAAACATAGTCATTTATACGAGAAGGGCTTATACCAATTAGCATAGCGAGTTGTTTTTGGGTCATCTTCTTCTCTTCCAACGACAATTCGATCAACTCGGCCACAGAAGGTTTTTCTATCGGGAAATGCT
>LXOW01454149.1_pt1 | contig 16021 bp, 16 predicted proteins | sample 1368591 | NCBI WGS metagenome assembly LXOW01 (sample SAMN04884650, study PRJNA319009) | bovine gut metagenome | isolation source: Cow rumen | host: Bos taurus | place: Italy: Legnaro (PD) | collected 2014-07-09 | reverse complement strand
AGATGTGTATAAGAGACAGGCCTAGGATGCAGTGGCCCACACCCACATAGTCGCCATCGATACCCAGTTCCTTGAGTATTGCTTTTCCTTCGTCGCTGTCGAACTCCTCTTTGGCGCGGTGTATCCAGCAGGATGCCAGTCCCATGGCATGGGCCGCGTTGACCAGCTGGCACATCACACTGCAGCCGTCGTATTGAGCCGTTCTGATTTCACGGTCGGCCAGCACCACCAGCACCACGGGGGCACCATAGAAGGGGTCAAATTGGCCTGTGGGCTGCTCGCCACGCTGCACCTTTAACTCATTCCAAATGCGGCAGTTCATGTCCGACAGGCGGTTACGTAATGCCTTGTTGGTGACAGCCAAGATGATAGGACTTTGCTTTCCGTGCCCTGTGGGAGCATAAGTGCCGGCCTCGCAAACGGCAGCGATGAGTTCCTTTGGGGGCATATGTGAAGTGAAAGCGCGGCAACTGCGCCGCGCTTTCATGTTTTCTATTACCACGTTCATTGTTTCAGTGCGTTTAGCAGAGTGATGATGGCGGATGCCGTTGCGGCGGTCTGTGTGATGGTTTGTGCATTGACGTTTTTCAGTCCCGTCGAGGCCAGCAATTTGTCAACCCAGGCGGTGGCATTGGCCGAAGTAATCAGGCCGGCGGAAGAGGCTATCAGGCCGGTGGTGAAAGCTTTGCGGTAGTCGCTGTTGCTTTTGTTCTGGTTCAGGTTAGTGTAGGCGGTGGCCAGCGCCAGGGCGTTATTGAGGTTGGTGGCGTTGGTTAGGTCAATGGTACCGGTGTTTTTGTACGAGCGATAGAGCTGCTGTACCGCTGTACCGCAAGCTTGCCCCGAGGCCTGCGCCACGGTATTACTACTGGCAGCCGACTGCATCAGGCCGCACGAAGTCATCGCCAAGGTGGCGACACACATCAGAAGAAGTCCTAATCGTTTCATAATGAGTGTTTGTTTTATGTCTTTATATAATTGTTTGATGTTGCAAAAATACTATTTTTTTCTAATTTTCAATTCTCAATTCTCAATTTTCAATTATTTTCGTAATTTTGCCCCCGTACCAAGTGATATGTACTCCAATGTAGACCACTGAGAAATAGATTGTTCCCACCAAAAAAGGAGGTGCATTATGATAGAAAAAATCCAGTACCGGTCGCTGCAATGGCTCGACATTACCAATCCCACTGAGGACGATTACCGCATTCTTTTGGATGACTATCAATTCCACCCCTTGGACATTGAAGACTGCCGCGGGACCAATCAACGACCCAAGATTGACGAGTACGACGACTACTATTTCCTTATTCTTCATTTTCCTTATTTCGACAGGGATAACAAAAACTTGCGCATCCGAGAGGTGAAACTCTTCTGGGGACGTGATTATATTATCACCGTAGGCAAGGCCCATTGGGTGGTGAAGAAATTCTTTGACGAGATACAGGAAGACTTGGCCGAAAATGATGAGGATGCACAGGAGATGATGGCTTCCAGCGATCAGCTGCTCTATCATATCCTCAATCGTCTGATGCTGGAAACCAATACCTTGGTGCAACGAGTGGGTGCTGAAGTGGATCTTATCAACTACGATATTTTCAACCGTCGTGCACGCTCTATTATCGAGCAGATTTCCGTAACGCGTCGTAATATTATCTTGCTCAACACAACCTTCCGCCCCCAATTGCGAGTGCTCCACATGTTTGAAAGCGGTGGCATCAAGGGATTTGTCGATCCCGAGGTGATGGATATGGAAGACTACTGGGGCAATATCCTCGACCAGTATCAGAAGATGTTCGACTTGGTGGAGGATTATGGTGAGTTGATTGAGGGCCTTTCGCATACCTTCGACTCTTTGTTGACCAATCGCACCAATGAGATTATGCGGGTGCTGACCTATTTTTCCACCATCATGCTTCCTCTGACTGTGGTGACGGGATTCTTTGGCATGAATGTCGACTTCCCCTTCTCTATGAACCATACTGCTTTCTGGGTCATATTGGCAACCATGGCGGCGTTGACGGCGGGGTTAATATTGTTCTTTCGTCATCGCACAAAGAATTGATAAAAAGTGAAATATCTATAATCTTATAAAGTGATAGATGAATAAAGTTAAAGTGGGTATTGCACAGATGAGCTGCGTTGAAGACAAGGCGCAGAATATCGAGCGTTATACCGAAAAGGTGCGTGAATTGGCTGCCGGCGGCGCACAGATTATCTGCCTGCAGGAACTTTTTGCCTCGCTTTATTTTTGTGACGAGGAACGTTACGAGAACTTTAAGTTGGCAGAGTCTATACCAGAAGGGCCAACTACTCAGCATTTTATGGCGTTGGCAAAAGAGCTGGGTGTGGTGTTGATATGTTCGATGTTCGAGAAACGAGCCGAAGGGCTTTACCACAACACTACTGCCGTCATCGATGCTGACGGTTCTTATCTTGGTAAATACCGTAAGATGCATATCCCCGACGATCCTGGTTATTATGAGAAATTCTACTTTACCCCTGGCGATTTGGGGTATAAGGTGTTCAAAACCAAGTTCGCCACCGTGGGAGTGCTTATCTGTTGGGATCAATGGTATCCCGAAGCGGCCCGCATCACAGCCCTCATGGGTGCCCAGATACTCTTCTTTCCCACTGCCATCGGTTGGGATGTGCGTCAGAAAGAACATGACAACCGCGAACAATATGCTGCTTGGCAGACCATCCAGCGCAGTCACTCTGTAGCCAACGGTGTGCCTGTGATTAGCGTCAATCGCACTGGGCGTGAGGGTGGTATGCAATTCTGGGGTGGCAGTTTTATCACCAATGCATTTGGTCGCGTGTTGTGGCAGGNNCCGCCGCATTGATTCTTACGAGCCTATCCTCAATCGTTTCATAGACTAATTGTCTATCTATCAAATTTGTAGAAATGAATATCCCTAAAGAATTAGGTTATTATATGCCCGCCGAATGGGCAAAGCACGAGGCTACGTGGCTCTCTTATCCCAAGAATCCCGACTCTTGGCCTGGCAAGATAGAGACCATCTACCCCTCCTATCATCTCTTTGTTAAAACCCTCGCTGAAGGCGAACTGGTGCATATCAATGTGGATGATGAGGTGATGCTTAATCATGTAAAAGCAGAACTTGAATTGATTGGATGTAATATGCAGAATATCAAGTTGTATATTATTCCAACGAATGATGCTTGGTGTCGTGATCATGGCCCTGCATTTCTGCTTAATAAAGACGATGTCGCCAAGCGTGCCATCGTTAACTGGAACCACAATGCCTGGGGTGGTAAATATCCGTATGAGCTTGATACCGAGGTGCCTGTACGTATACATGAGTTGATGCCTCAGATGGAGTTGTTTTCTCCAGGCATCGTGATGGAAGGTGGTTCGATTGAGGTAAATGGTGTTGGTGACCTTATCACCACCACCTCATGTCTGCTCAACAAGAACCGAAACCCTCACTTGAATCAAGATAATATAGAGGGTTATCTTAGAGATTATTACGGTGTTGAAAATATTCTATGGCTTGGGGAGGGAATTGTGGGTGACGACACCGATGGTCATGTTGATGACTTAACCCGTTTTGTGTCTGAAGATACCATCCTCACTGCTGTCGAAGAGAACCTCTGGGATGAAAACTATGAACCCTTACAGAAAAATCTGAAGATGCTGAAACGTTGCCGTCTGGCCAATGGGAAACAACCCACCATCGTCGAGTTGCCTATGCCCGATGTGGTATTCTACGACAACCAGCGTTTGCCTGCATCGTATGCCAACTTCTACATTGCCAATGGTAAAGTGATATTTCCCACCTATCGTTGTCTCACTGACAACGAGGCTGCTTATATTCTAGAGGCCTGCTTCCCCGACCATGAAGTGGTGGGAATCGACAGTACCGATATCATCTGGGGTCTCGGATCCTTCCATTGCCTCAGCCAACAGATGCCTGCAATCGGTTAAAAATTAAGAATTAAGAGTTATGTCTATCAAATCTATTGTCTCTATCGTTTCTATTTTCTCTATTGCCTCTGCCGTCTTTGCCCAGAAGCCTTTCATCCCCGACACAGTGACTCCCGGTCAAGTGAGGGTCGACGAGGTGATGAAACTTATTGATGGTAATTATGTTGACGGTCCTGATATGGACAAGATGGGAGAAGAGGCTATCAATGCGATGCTCAAGGCTTTGGATCCGCATAGTGTCTATATTGCAGCAAAGGATGTGGAACGTGCCAACGAAGGTCTGCAAGGTAACTTTGAGGGTGTGGGCATCTCGTTCCAGATTATCAGTGACACCATTGTGGTGCAGAGTGTCATCGAGGGTGGTCCTAGCGAGAAAGTGGGCCTTATGATTGGTGATAAGCTGCTCCGTATCGACGGTGAAGCCGCCACGGGCGACACTATTAACAACAACTTCGTATTCAAACGTCTGCGTGGTAAGAAGGGAACTTCTGTGGAACTTGACATCTTGCGTCAGGGAACCGTCTATTCTTTTACTATTGTGCGTGATAAGGTGCCTATTTATTCTGTCGACACCTACTTTATGGCGGACGATACTATCGGTTATATTCGTTTAATACGTTTTGCCCGTACCTCGGTCGATGAATTCCGCAAGGCGGTGAAGGCTCTCCAAAAACAGGGCATGAAGGCTATGGTACTTGATTTGCGTGGCAATAGCGGCGGATTTCTCGATATCGCCTGCGGTATGGCCAACGAGTTTCTTGACCGCGGACAACTGATTGTCTACCAGGAAGGTCGTCGCACTCCGCGACAGGATTTCCGTGCCAATGGTCGCGGCATATTCCGTAAAGGCGGTTTGATAGTGCTTATTGATGAAGGTTCCGCATCGGCTTCCGAGATTGTCTCAGGTGCCATACAAGATTGGGATCGCGGCATTGTTGTGGGACGTCGTTCATTCGGCAAAGGGTTGGTACAGCGTATGTTCCAGCTTGGAGACGGCGGTCAGGTGCGTCTCACCACGGCTCGCTACTACACCCCCAGTGGCCGTTGTATCCAGCGCCCCTACGAAGAGGGGAGCGATGCATACCGGCAGGATGTCAACAACCGCTACAAGCATGGCGAACTTGTTAATGCTGACTCTATTCATTTTGCTGATTCCTTGAAGTATAAGACGGCACATGGACGTACCGTCTATGGCGGTGGCGGCATCATGCCCGACGTCTTTGTACCGATGGATACGATACGGCTCACCGACTACTTCATTTCACTGCGTGGCAAAGGTTTGCTCAATACCCTGCCACTCAATTGGGCCGACCAGCATCGCAAAGATCCTCAGGTGAAGACCTTCGAACTTTATCTGGAGAATTACAATACCTTCGGTCTCGACAGCTTGCTGGCAGCTGCTGCCATCGAGAAAGGTGTGGTGCGCGATGCCGAGAAGGAAGCTACCGAACCCGAGCGTACCGCACATACCGAACGGTATATGCATCTGCTGCTCAAGGCACAAGTGGCCAAGGATCTCTTCGGCACCGAATATTATTATAAGGTGATGAAAGAAGTGGACGACGGCTACCAAAAAGCGGTTGAACTCCTTATAAAGAGAGATTAACACCGTACCAAGTCCGTACCAAGACCGTATCAACACCGTATCAAGTCCGACTCGATTCGGTGTTGTTTTTGTTTCTTGCTGTCTGTTAGGTAATTGCGGGGATTTTTGGGGTCCGATTAATCTCCGACTAATAATACAGTCAACACATGTTGATAACTTTATATTTGTGGTATGAATAAAAAGGTGTATATTTGCACTCCGAAAAACTTTTAAACCCAAATACCATGAACAACAGCATTTTCATGTTTCCCAAGCCCGAGAATGAACCCGTTAAAGGTTATGCTCCCGGTAGCCCTGAACGCAAAGAAATCCGTAAAGCCCTTGACGAGCTCTACGCTAAGGTGACCGAAATTCCCGCCATCATCGGTGGCAAGGAGGTCAAGACCAAAAATATGGGCGAGATAGTGATGCCCACCGAGAATCATCATGTGCTGGCCCGCTACCACAAGGTGGGCGAGAGGGAAGTACAGGCTGCCATCGATGCCGCCATGAAGGCACAGAAGGAGTGGTCGGAGACCCCCTGGATGGATCGCGCCAGTGTGATGCTGAAGATTGCCACTCTTATCAGCGGCAAGTACCGCTACCTGATCAATGCCGCTACCATGCTTGGCCAAGGCAAGACCACCATGCAGGCCGAAATTGATAGTGCCTGCGAGCTCTGCGATTTCCTGCGCTACAATGTGCATTATGCCAGCCAGATATACAACGACCAGCCCTGCAGCGACAAGGGGACGCTGAACTATGTGACCTATCGCGCCATGGAAGGTTTTGTGTTCGCCATCACGCCGTTCAACTTCACCTCCATTGCCTCTAACCTCTGCATGAGCCCTGTGTTGATGGGCAATGTGTGTATCTGGAAGCCTTCGACCACAGCCATGCTCTCTAACTATCTGCTGATGAAGATTTACAAGGAAGCTGGCTTGCCCGACGGCGTGGTGAACTTCCTGCCCGGCAGCGGCGCCCTTATTGGCAAGGTGGCCTTCGCTAACGAGAACCTTGCGGGCGTGCACTTCACTGGTTCCACCGGTACCTTTAAGGGCTTCTGGAAAGCTATTGGCCAAAATATCGACATCTACAAAACCTATCCGAAGATTGTCGGTGAGACCGGCGGCAAGGACTTTATTATGGTACACAAGAGCGCCGATCCTGACCAAGTGGCCACTGCTATCGTGCGCGGTGCCTTTGAGTTCCAGGGCCAGAAGTGCTCGGCAGCCAGCCGCGCCTATCTGCCCAAGAGCATGTGGCCCAAGGTGGAGAAGATCGTCGGCAAGATGCTCAAAGAGATTAAGATGGGCGATGTGCGCGACTTTAGTGCCTTTGTTAACGCTGTCATCGATGAAGCTTCGTTCGACAATTGCAAGCGCTATATCGACCATGCCAAGAAGAGCAAAGATGCTGAAATCGTCTTCGGCGGCAAGTGCGACAAGAAGAAGGGTTGGTTTATCGAGCCCACTGTTATTTTGGCCAAGAAACCCGACTACAAGAGCATGTGCGAGGAGATATTCGGCCCCATCATTACCATCTATGTGTATGATGATAAGGACTATGAGAAGGCATGCCATCTGTGCGACACCACATCGCCCTATGCCTTGACGGGTGCCATCTTCTCCAATGACCGTAAGGCTTTGCGTACCGGCTACGACATACTGAAGCATGCCGCTGGAAATATTTATTTCAACGACAAGCCCACAGGAGCCGTTGTAGGACAGCAGCCCTTCGGCGGCGCCCGCGCCAGCGGTACCAACGACAAGGCTGGCAGCTATCTGAACCTGCTACGCTGGGTTAGCCCTCAGGCTGTCAAAGAGACCTTCGACCCCGCCCGCGACTACAAATACCCCTTCATCAGCAGCAAAGAGTAAGGGGAATTGAAAATTGATAATTGAAAAGGCTGGCGCATTTATTTTTGCGGCAGCCTTTTTTTAGCTTTAAATGTGTGGGGTGGTCTACTTACAGCTCGCAGCTTAGAAGACTAATGTGAGGCCGTTCGTGTTGAGACAAAGACCCCAGTCGGGCTTCATGTCGAAAGTAGGCTGCATATTGTCGGAAATTCTCCTCTTATAACTGCTGCGCCTGTGGTTACGATGATAACCGCGACCGCGTGACGAGCTGCCACCGTCGGACGACACAAGCCAGATGCCGGTACCTACCAGTGCGGCACCTACAACAGTTCCTACGATACCTACGGTCTTGACTATATTACCAATCGTCTGTGCGGCTTCTTGTCCCTCCTGAATGCTAGGTTCGTCTCCCCATTCCGACATTTCGCTCATTTGCGAGGCAGCGCTATTGAATAAGTCGGCAAATACCCACACAGAGGCTCCGCTGAGCATAGTCAAACCACCTGTGATGATGCTGGCGATACCCCATCCCTTGCGAGATGCATATTGCTGGCTGCTATATTGATTGTTGATCATGAGGTTGGATTCGGGCATGGGGATAGAATAGATGCTGCCTGCGTCTGTCTGCAGGTTATCCGTAAGGCTGAGTTGGAAGGAGGGTAGGGTGGTTGTGCTGAAGGAAAGGGTGGCGTTGGCCAAGTCTTGAGCTTTCATTCCGTTGCAAAATAGCAATACGGCAGTGATGAGGAAGATTGTTTTTTTCATTTTTATTTTTTTATTTGTGAAAAACCGGATGCAAAAGTACAATTTTTTCTTAAGATGGCGATATTTTTTTGATAGGTCATGTTTTTCCGTGTTTTTTAAGGATGAATAATACTAAAATCATATTTCTTACGTTACAAGAAATATGAAGTGTAAAATATTAGGGCTTTATCTGTTGTTGTTGGCTGGTATTCAGTGGATTCCAGTGAGTGCGCAGGAGGGTGTCGTGCATAACGATGCAGAGCTGATGACAGCCCGTTATAGCGAGGCCTACGATAGTCTGCTGAATAATTATTATATGCGGCGCTATGCTCACCACAAGATGCATAGCAAGTCCTCCTTTTCGCCGGAAGCATTCGATTTGCTCCCGGATTCATTGCTCGAGGCGCGGTTACGGGCGTTGCATACTGAGGTGCCTATGGCTATGAATGCCGAGGTGAGGGCTCATATACGTCTCTATCTTCGCATCATGTCGAAGCGTATCGACTTGACGCTGATGCAGCAGGAGAAGTTTTTTCCGCTGTTTGAAGAGGCGTTGGATCGCTATGGGGTGCCCGACGAGGTGAAGTACCTAGCTATTGTGGAGAGTGCCTTGAATCCCGAAGCGACGTCGCGTGTGGGTGCCGCCGGATTGTGGCAGTTTATGTACAATACAGGCAAACTTTACAATTTGGAGGTGAATTCGGTGGTGGATGAGCGGCGCGACCCTGTGAAGTCGACCTATGCGGCGGCCAAGTTTTTGGCCGACCTGTATAATATCTTCGGCGACTGGACACTGGCCATTGCGGCCTACAACTGCGGTCCGGGTAATGTCAACAAGGCGATCGCACGAAATAATGGGAAGAAAGGTAATTTCTGGGAGATTTACTACAATCTGCCGCGCGAGACTCGCGGATATGTCCCGTCGTTGATAGCGGTGATATATGTGATGAACTACTATGCCGATCATGGCATCCGTCCAGCCCATATAGAGTCGCCCGTGCGCACCGACACAGTGATGCTACACCGCGATGTGCTGATGACCTATGTGGCGCAGGCTACGGGAATGGAGATGGACGAGTTGCGTATCTTGAACCCTCAGTATCGCCGCGATTTGATACCCGCTTCGAACAGTCCCTATGCGCTGTGTTTGCCGATGAACAAGGTGGAACGCTTTATTCGCAATCAGGACAGTGTTTATGTTTGGTCGGCCGACAGTCTGATGCGCAAGCCTGTGAAGGTAGAACCACAGGGAAGTCGTGGCGGCAAAGGCGGAAGCGGCGGTGGTTATTATACTGTCAAGAAGGGTGACACGCTGCACAAGATTGCCACAAAACACGGCATCAGCGTGGCTACGCTGAAAAAGCGCAACGGACTGAAGAGCGATAACATAAGGGTTGGCCAGAAACTGAAGATATGAAGAAATTCTTTAAGATAATCGGTAATAAATATGTCATCGCGACACTGGTGTTTGCCGTACTGATACTTTTTCTCGACGAGTACAACCTGATGGTGACACGTAGGGTGAAGCGTCAGGTGGACGAATTGCATGCCGAGGAGGCAGACCTGCGACAGGCTATTGAGGCCGACAGCGCTGCCAATGCCGAACTGCGAGAGAATTTGGATGCAAAAGAGCGCTATGGACGTGAGAACTATTATATGAAACGATCCGATGAGGATATCTTTGTGATTAAATAGGGTTGTTGGGTTATGAGATTTAAGTTTAGATACATCCTGGTTCCGCTACTTCTTCTTTCTCTGTCCTCCTGCGAGACGGTACGCAATTTCATGGCCCGTGACTTGGAGGATGAGGACTTTATCATCGGACAGCTGTATGCCGACGAACGAGTGGAGGAGACGCCTGTGATAGCGGCTCCAGTGCACGCCAAACCCCGTCGTCAGGCCGACGGAAGCGAGTGCAACAATGCGCTGGGGTTGAAGTGCGACAACGGTGACAATAACCGGCTATACGAAGCTGTGAATGGTTGGCTTGGAGTGCCTTATAAGTATGGCGGTACCGACCGCAACGGTATCGACTGCTCGGCCTTTGTGGGCGTTATCTATAAAGAGGTGTATGGTGTGACTTTGCACCGTACGGCTAACGACATGCTACGCGATGTGACCCTTGTGGCGCGTGAGGCGCTGCGTGAAGGCGACCTGCTTTTTTTTACCAACAGCAAGGGTAAAGTGTCGCATGTGGGCATCTACTTGAAAGAAGGTCTCTTCGCCCATGCGTCGACCAGCAACGGTGTGAGTGTGAGCCGTGTGGACGAGGGTTATTGGCAGAAGCATTTCTATAAAGGTGGCAGAGTAAGGTGATTAGCTAACCGCTAATTGCTATCTGCTAATCAAAGAACATCCATCTTATACCCCAATACAGGCCGAAGTCGTTGCCTGGGTAATGGGGCAGAAGGAAATAGGTGGGCTGCGTCTCCCAGATGGCATTGATGTGGCCCGCCTTGATGTAAATGGAGGCCCGTTTGACTTGCAGGTTGATGAACAGGTCGGCCCAGAGGAAGTTGCCCACCTTGTATTCGTCCTGATGGACAAAGAGGCCCGTGTATGGGTCGTAGAGCGGAGCGTAGTAGGCGGTGTGGTAGCGTAGGTCGATGCCGGTCTGCATGCGCAGGGTGCGGCGGAAAAGGGTGAAGTCGGCGTAGAGCGAGTTTTTGCTGGCCCATAAAGGTACAGGCATCTGGTTGGCATCGGTGGTGTACTGCACCAACTGCAGCATGTCGAGATGCATGGGACCGGCGCTGAGCCGCAGGGTGAGCGCGGCTTGCAGGAGCCATAGGTAGTGGTTGCCTTCGACGACATGCAGCGCGGTGTCGTACCAGGTGTTGTGGCTGAGGTGGTGGGCCCGCAGGGCGAAATCTATGGTCTCTTTGTGTTTAAAATGCAAAGTATAGCTTTGTGTCGCAATACTTTTCAGTGTACCGTTATAGTCGTGTACCATAATCAGGTCCACCCCTTTCTGTTGGCTTACGGCTGAGAGCCCCACAAAGGATTGAGATGTAGAGTCGAAGGGAAGGAACAACGAGGCCTCAAGGCGGCTGTTGTTTTTGCCCGAGGTCCAAGGGTTATCGCGGCGTTCAGCTTCGAGGTGTAGGATAGCTTTCCATAATGTAAGCTCGGTGCGGATGAATGGGTTGAGCAGCGAAGTGTGCTGTAGGGTGTCGCCGAAGATGACGGCTTTGGTAACACTGGGGGTAATGCCGATGGTGATACTAAGCGGGTTGCGCCAGCGGTGAGCGGGGTAGGCGTCGTTGCTCCAGAAGAGTGATAGTGACTGCTCCCGCCACAGGGTTGAGTCACCGAAGACACGTTTGCGCTGGTCGTGGTTCAGCATCAGTCCTATCACACCTGGGTTGAGCACTTTCGGGGATTTCAGAGGTATGGTGTCGATAATGTCGATAGTGTCGAATCTGGTGACACTGTCGTTTACCGTACGGGCTACAATGCTGTCACGGTGGCGATAGGCATTGCTCTGACGGGTAAGACTATAGGAGATGCGTCCGAAGGCGGCAAAGTCTTTTTGTATACTGGAGGCTCCCGTGATGTTTACGGGGATGCCGCTGAGGTTGCTCTGTTGCCCTTGCGAGAAGATGCTGTCGTAGGCTATACCTCCGTTTTCGTTGATTGAGAACCTGTGGCGTATGATACCCGCTGCAGCCTGCAGGCGTGCGTCGGGCGAGAAATAGTTGGTGGTGAAGTTGAGGAAGTGGTTGGTGGCACCCGAGAAGGCAAACTCTCCTTCGGGGTTGAAGAGACGGTAGGTGAAAGAGGCATTCCATCCGGGGAGTATGTTTTGGGTGTGGCTTACGCGCACATGGTAGTCTTTGTTGAGCGAACTGCCGTAGGAGAGTACGGTATAGGGGGTGAGGGTTTGGTAGAAATCGATATTTCCTGGTGTCATATAGTAGCCCCCATAGAGGTCGGGCCGCAACCGAAGGTTCAATCCATCGGAGAAGGAAGGGGATACTGCGACATGGGGATGCCCGAGAGAGCCTTTGCCTAGATAATAGTTGTCGTTAATGGCATCGAGGGGCTCGGAGAATTGTATGCCTGTGGGAGCAAGGGTGGGATTCCATACCTCGTTGATCCAGATACGGGTGGGGGAGTATCGGAAGAGGAATACTTTTTGGCGGAGCACCGAGTCGGGGGTCTCGGTATGGAACACAATTCCTTTTACCGCCACCGAGTCACCGCGCGACGCTGTATCGCTGAAGGAGAGCGGTGAATTGGATTGTCCCCCCGTAGTATTGGAAGACGAGGAAGTGCTGCTTTGGCTGCCGCCTCTAACGTTTCCGGTATTGGCGGNNAATAATAAAAAATGAAGAATGAAGAATTATTGCTGTGCAAACCAGTCGCATCAGCCAATACATTATTTTTGATTCTTGATTCTTCATTCTTAATTCTTAATTGCTTTGCAGAAACCGTTCCACATCCATCGCAGCCGACGCCCCTTTACCGGCGGCCACAATGGCCTGGCGGTAGTTGGGATCGCACACGTCGCCCGCGGCGAAGACACCGGGTATGTTAGTGGCCGCAGAGGGGTTCTTTACCTTGATATATCCCTGCTCGTCGAGTTCCACCTGCCCGTTGAGGAAGTCGGTATTGGGCTTGTGCCCTATAGCGATGAACACCCCAGTCACATTGATGGTGCGGTGGGCGCCGGTCTTTGTGTCCTCCAGTTCCACGCCGGTCACACCATCCATCTCTGTGCCCAGTATCTGGGCGGGACGACTGTTCCAGCACATCTCTATTTTGGGATTCGTAAGTACACGGTGCTGCATCGCCTTCGAAGCACGCAGTTCGTCGCGGCGGTGGATAAGGTACACCTTGCTGCACAGACCTGCCAGATAGTTGGCCTCTTCGCAGGCTGTGTCGCCGCCGCCTACCACGGCCACCTCTTGGTTGCGGTAGAAATAGCCGTCGCAGGTGGCACAGGCTGATACGCCGGCACCGTAGAACTGCTTTTCGCTATCCATTCCCAACCAGCGGGCGCTGGCTCCGGTGGCGATAATCACAGTCTCGGCCTCAATCTCGTTGCCGTGGTCGTCCACAGCATGGAATGGACGTTGTTTCAGGTCGATCTGTTTGATATAGCCCGTGCGTACATCGCATCCGAAGCGTTGTGCCTGTCGTTTCAAGTCCTCCATCATCGCAGTGCCACTGATACCTTCGGGATAACCCGGGAAGTTTTCAATCTCTGTCGTGATGGTCAGCTGGCCACCAGGTTGCTCCCCCTCATATAGTAAGGGTTTCAGATCCGCACGACCCGTATAGATGCCTGCGGTATAGCCTGCTGGCCCAGAACCTATAATCAAACAACGTGTTTTTTCCATGATGGTTTATTATTATTGTTGAATGTTTACTGTTGCCTGCCAACTCCTAATCTTTTTTTCTTCAGACTAAAGTAGATGAGGAACGCTGCTCCCACTACAATGGTGATGGCCTGTTGTGAGCTCCATAGCATCCATCCACATGCAGCTCCTACCTCCATAGGCACACCAAAGATGTCCAGAGCCAACTGTACTAGCACCGGATACACGCCGATGCCACCTTGTGAAAATGTCATTCCTACACTTCCGAAAAGGTACAGCACAAAGGCCGCATCCAGTCCCAAGTGGCGGGTCTCGCCGAAGGCCTGAAAAATAATCAAGCCTCCTCCAATATAGAGTGCATATATGATGACGCTATATAGTAAGAATAATAGTGTCTTGCGGGTACCTAAATGGAGAATGCTTTTCACACCTTCCACCGTACCATGTACCAGGTCGTCAATCTTTTTGAAAAACTTGATATGCAGAAGTCTCTTCCATAGAAGCTTATAGAAAAGAAAAGCCAATGCGAGCAGCACCACCGCCGCGCTGCCAATCATAAACATATTAGGCAGTTCATGGTAGCGTTCTGACAATGTGTTATATAGCCAGTCTTTTGCCTGGCCGAACATTGCCAGCAATCCTACCAATACAATCAGCGCAAAGAAAATCAGGTCCACAGCCCTCTCGGTCACTACTGTACCCAGCGACTTCTCCATGGGTATCTGTTCGCTGCTACGCATGGTGGCGCATCGCATCACCTCGCCTGCGCGAGGGAAAGCCAGATTTCCCAAATATGCCACCACTACCGATCCAAAAGTCGACGTCATCGAAGGCTTGCAACCCATCGGTTCATATAGCAGCCGCCATCGCAGTGCACGCACCCAGTGGCTCAGCATGCAACAGGCCATGGCTATGGCGACCCATACGTAGTCCGCCTCGCGGAATGACTGCCAGATGGCTTCCTTCTGCCCGCTGTCCAGTTTCAGCAGGAACCAATAGATAAAGAAAAATCCGATACCGAGAAAAAAGATGAGTCTCAGCACATCGCCCCAACGACCTTTCTTCTCTGGTTTCCTACCTTCTGCTCCCAAAATCATATCCGGTTGTTTTTGGGGAAAATCACTGTCGGGTGCCATTTGCTTGCCTCCTCGGGAGTCATCTGCGCATAGGCCGCGATGATCAGCAGGTGGCCCACCATTGCCTTGTGGGCGGCGGCACCGTTGATGCCGATAACGCCACTGCCGCGTTCTCCGCGGATAGCATAGGTGGCGAAGCGCTCGCCATTGGTGATGTTGTATATCTCCACCTTCTCGTTTTCCATGATGCCGGCGGCATCCATCATCTCCTCGTCAATGGTGATGGAGCCAATATAGTCGAGGTCGGCTTCAGTCACCGTTACTCGGTGTATCTTTGATTTCAGTACTTCGATAAGCATGTTAAAAAATAATCCAGTAAAGCAATAGGAATACGATAAACGCGTAAAGCATGATACGTCCCGCAGGCACGGGTTTCATATAATCGGTATCGCTTACGTCGAACCTTCGTTTGATGTTTACACTACGTTTCTTGAAACTGGCCAGATGTTCGCCCGTACCCTCTTCTTCTGTCGTTTGGAAGCGGGGCTGGTAGTTCCAGGTGGGCATCTCACGTTTGCGGAAGGCATCCTTCCAAGTCAGTTTCTTGCGTTCAGAGCGGTCCAGTTCGCGCACCCGGCGCTGGAAATACTCGAGGTCGGCATTGTCGGTGTGTGCTGAATTGTCAAGACAATCAGAATATTCAGCTTTGGCCTTCTCGTCTGCATACTTCTGCTTTAGTGCCTCCCACTTTTCCTTTTCAGGATCGTAGAAACGTGGACTGTATTTGAACTGGCGCGGCTTGGGAGTGTAGAACATCGGCATATTTCAATCGTGTATTACATAGTTCATAGCCACATCGTGAGGTTCCATCGGTATCTCCTCCATCATTTGGAAACTGTAGGCTACACCCACTTTCACGGCATTGGGTGTCGATTTCAGCAGCCGGTCGTAGAAACCGCGTCCGCGGCCCATACGATTGCCGCTTTTATCGAAAGCAACGCCCGGCACGACGATTATGTCAATTCTGTCAAGTTGGGTGTATTCGGGGCCAGTTGGCTCTCCAATCCCAAACTGTTCTCCGGCAACCAGGCATTCCGGGCCGGTGTATTGTCGCAACACCAAGTCGTCTCCAAGCACGCAGGGAAGCAGTAGCTGTTTCTGCTTGTACCACTTGTCTACGAAATTGTGTGTCTGTACCTCGTCGGCCATCGACCAATAGAGTAGCACCACTTGTGCCTTACGGAACTCTGGCATCTCCTCCACATGGGCCATAATCACCTCGCTCCGGCGAAGTTTTTCTTCCGTCGGTACAGCACGCTTCAATTCGCGAATACGTTTTCTGACCTCAGCCTTATCCACCCTGATACGATAAACTATAAAATCTTAAACAGTAAACAATACTTAGAACGGCAGGTCGTCATCTCCGTTGCTCTGCATCACCGGCGGAGTGGCGAAATTGGCGGGCTGGGCCTGCTGAGCGG
>LXOW01393097.1_pt1 | contig 16021 bp, 9 predicted proteins | sample 1368591 | NCBI WGS metagenome assembly LXOW01 (sample SAMN04884650, study PRJNA319009) | bovine gut metagenome | isolation source: Cow rumen | host: Bos taurus | place: Italy: Legnaro (PD) | collected 2014-07-09 | reverse complement strand
ATGAACCAGGAGACCTTCGAGCAGATTCCCATTGCCAACGACCTCGTTATCGGTCACGAGTACATGAAGGAAGGCGACGTTGTATCTGTTGTCAGCGACACCACCGACGGTACCATTCTCTATGCCGAGATGCCTGTGAAGACCATTCTGAAGGTCACCCACTCTGAGCCCGGCATCAAGGGCGACACCGCTACCAACACCCTGAAGCCCGCTACGCTCGAGACAGGTGTGGAGGTTCGTGTACCCCTGTTCATCAACGAGGGCGACCTCATCCAGGTTGACACCCGCGACGGTTCTTACCTCGCACGCGCCAAGGAGTAATGAAGTATTCTATCATTGTACCCGTCTACAACCGCCCCGACGAGGTTTCCGAGCTGCTGGAGAGCCTGAGCACCCAGACCTGTAAGGACTTCGAGGTCGTTATTGTAGAGGACGGGTCGAAAATCACCTGCAAGGATGTTTGCGACAAGTACGCAGGCATCCTTGACTTGCATTATTACTACAAGGACAACTCAGGCCCCGGTCAGTCGCGCAACTACGGTGTCGAGCGTGCCCGTGGCGAGTACGTCATCATCCTCGACTCCGACGTCGTGCTGCCCACAGGCTATATGGCTGCCGTCGACTCTTCACTCTTCACTCAGCCGTCAGCCGTCAGCCATCAGACATCTTCCCCCGACGCCTTCGGCGGACCCGATGCTGCCCACGAGTCGTTCACCGATGTCCAGAAGGCCATCTCCTATGCCATGACGTCGTTCTTCACCACCGGTGGCATCCGTGGAGGCAAGAAGCAGCTCGACAAGTTCTACCCCCGCTCCTTCAACNNTATCTCAAGCTCGGCGGTTTCTCCAAGACCCGCTTCTCGAAGATGTCGCTGTATGGCGAGGACATCGACTTCTCCATCCGCATCTTCCGTGCCGGCTACAGCTGCCGTCTCTTCCCCGAGGCGTGGGTGTGGCACAAGCGCCGTACCGACTTCCGCAAGTTCTGGCGTCAGGTCTATAACAGCGGCTATGCCCGTGTCAATCTGTGGCGCATGTACCCCGAGGCCCTCAAGCCCGTCCATGCCCTACCCTCCGTGTTCACGGTGGGCTGCGCAGGCCTGTTGCTGCTCGCCCCCTTTACCTGCGGGCTCTCGCTGGCCTTGCTCCTGCTCTATGCCCTGTTGATCCTCATCGATTCCAGCATCCAGTCCAAGAGCCTCAAGGTAGGCTTCCTCGCCGTTGCTGCCGTTTTCGTACAGCTCATCGGCTATGGTATCGGATTCCTGGAGTCCCTGTTTAGCGGAAAGTTGAGATAAATAATGGATAAATTGAACATCAACCAGTGGGCAGAGGAAGACCGTCCCCGAGAGAAACTTATACGACTAGGACCGTCAGCGCTTAGCGATGCTGAGCTGCTGGCTATCCTCGTCGGCTCTGGGTCGGCAAAGGAGGATGCTGTTACCCTTATGAAGCGTATATTGAGTAACTGCAACAACAATCTGAACACACTTGGCAAGATGACCATCCACCAACTATGTGATTACAATGGTATTGGAGAGGCTAAAGCCATCACCATCTTGGCAGCTTGTGAACTGGGGAAGCGACGCCAAATGGAAGCCCCGGAAGAACGTCCCGATTTGGGAACGGCTACACGCATCTATAACCATATGCACCCTATTTTACAGGACCTTGACGTGGAAGAATTCTGGCTATTACTGATGAACCAGAACCATCGGCTTATCAAAAAATTACGCATTTCCCACGGAGGAATCACCGAGGTGGCTGTTGACATCCGTATCATCATGCGCGAAGCTGTGTTAGCCAACGCTACTATTCTGGCCGTTTGTCATAACCATCCCTCAGGCAATCTACGCCCCAGTCAGATGGACAACCTTATAACAAACAATCTAAAAAACGCTTGCGATATGATGCGTATTCATTTCCTTGACCACATCATCATCACGGACGGACATTATTACTCATACCACGAAGAAGGTTTGGTCTGACCTAACGGTGGGAGATACCCTACGTTCGGAAAAACTATAAAATTCTTTGGTTTTTCCCTCACTTATTCGTATCTTTGCAACCAAATTTAAAAACAACCTTAAAACAGTAATGAAGAAATATGTAATGATAGCGATGGCCGTGCTGGGCATGGCATCGTGTAGCGACAAGAAATTCCATGTGGAAGGACAGATAACAGAGGCAGAGGACTCGGTGCTCTACCTGGAGAATGTGGGCATCAGCGAGATAAACGCCATAGACAGCGTGAAACTCAGTGCCGACGGGACATTCAGCCTCAGCGAAGAGGCAGCAGAGGCACCGGAGTTCTACAGACTGCGCATCAGCGACCAGATTATCAACATTGCCATAGACTCGACAGAGACGGTGACGGTGAAGGCATCGTACCCGAAAATGGCAACGGATTATGAGATTAGCGGCTCGGAGAACTGTCAGAAAATAAAGGAACTGGCACTGAAACAGATGGAACTGCAACGTAAGGCTATCCTCATCAGCAGCGACAACGCACTGACGGTGGACGAGTCGAACGACAGCATACTGGGACTGATCAGCCAGTATAAGGACGAGGTGAAGAGACAGTATATCTTCCCGGCTCCCGGAAAGTCGTATGCGTACTTCGCCCTGTTCCAGACCTTGGGAAACATGCTGCTGTTCAACCCGCGCACGGACAAGGAGGACATCAAGGTGTTTGCCGCCGTGGCTACTAGCTGGGATACGTTATATCCGAACGCAGAGCGTGGGGCTAACCTGCACAACATAGCGATAGAGGGTATGAAGAACGTGCGCATCAACGAGGCGAACCAGGCACAGACCATCGACCCGAGCAAGGTGCAGGCTGCGGGACTGATAGACATCGCGCTGACGGACAACAAGGGTAAGGTGCGCCGACTGACGGACCTGAAGGGTAAGGTGGTGCTGCTGGACTTCCACGTGTTTGCCACCAACGAGTCGCCGGCACGTATCCTGCTGCTGCGCGAGCTGTATAACAAATACCACGAGGCAGGTCTGGAGATCTACCAGGTGAGCCTGGACGGCGACGAGCACTTCTGGAAGACGCAGACGGCTGCGCTGCCGTGGATCAGCGTGAGGGAGACGGAGGGACTGAACTCATCGACACTGCGCGTGTATAACATACAGGGCCTTCCTGAGTTCTTCCTGATAGACCGTGGCAACAACCTGGTGGGACGCTCGCAGACCATCAAGGACATTGAGGAGGCTGTCAAGGTCTTGCTGTAAGCAAGAAATGATGACAAGATACGCAGAAATCCGTCTTATTGTATATAAATATAAATGTATAGCTATACGATGAGACGGATTTTTCTTTTGGCTGCGCTGACGAGTTCGCTGGCGCTGATGGCTCAGTCTTCGGTAGAGACGGAGCGACAATACCTTTCTGGACACGGATGTGACGACATGGTGGAGTGGGACTTCCTGTGTTCGGACGGACGCAACAGCGGGAAATGGACGAAGATAGGGGTGCCCTCGTGCTGGGAGCTGCAGGGCTTCGGCACGTACCAGTACGGCATGCGGTTCTACGGAAAGGCTACCCCCGAGGGCATTGCCGACGAGACGGGTAAGTACAAGCATGAGTTCACGCTGCCCAAGGCGTGGGAAGGACGCCAGATACTGCTGGTGCTGGAGGCTGTGTTTACCGAGGCACGTGTGCAGATAAACGGACGCAAGGCGGGCAACGGCACGTACCAGGGGGGATTCACCCGGCATACCATCGATGTCAGCGACCGCATCTTCTTCGGACAGAAGAAGAACAGACTGGAGATAGAGGTGCTGAAAGAGAGCACGAACCCGCAGGTGAACCTGGCGGAACGCCGTGCGGACTACTGGAACTTCGGAGGCATCTGGCGTCCGGTGTTCATCGTCAGCAAACCGGCACAGAACATAGCACGCGTAGCCATCGACGCCAAGGCCGACGGACGGTTCATGGCGGACGTGTTCCTGAACCGTGCGCTGCCCGGGGGCTCGGTGAGCGTGGAGATCATAGACGCCAAGGGCAAGGCGGTAGCCAAGAGTCCTGCCTTCACCACGGCGAGCGACCTAGGCAAGGTGGACTTTAATGCCAAGGGCATCAAGACGTGGAACGCGGAGCAGCCTAACCTCTATACGGCGGTGTTTACATTGAAAAACGCAGAGGGTCGTACCCTCCACGTGGAGCGACAGAAATTCGGATTCCGCACCATTGAATACAGACACTCCTACGAAATGAGAAATGAGAAAGGAGAAATGAGAAATGAGGCTGGCGCACATGTCTATGGTTGTAAAGAAGATGGTGTGTTCATCAATGGACAGAAGGTCATCTTCAAGGGTGCCAACCGCCACTCGTTCCGTCCCGAGACGGGGCGTACGCTGTCGAAGCAGAAGAACATAGAGGACGTGCTGCTCATCAAGTCGATGAACATGAACGCGGTGCGACTGTCGCACTACCCTGCCGACCCGGAATTCCTGGACGCCTGCGACTCGCTGGGACTCTACGTGGAGTGTGAGCAGCCCGGATGGCACTGGGCGCACGAGACCATCACGGGCTCGAAGATCGTGGAGGAGATGGTGACGCGCGACGTGAACCACCCGAGCATCATCTTCTGGAGCAACGGCAACGAGGGGGGCTTCAACTACGAGCTGGAACCGGTGTTCACCCGACTGGACCCGCAGCAGCGCGTGGTGTTATATCCCTGGGCAAACCGCAACGGTTTCGAGACGAAGCACTACCGCTCGTGGGGCGAAACGGCGGAATATATGCGCCAGAAGGAGATATTCATGCCTACCGAGTTCCTGCACGGACTGTATGACGGCGGACACGGCGCAGGACTGAAAGACTACTGGCGAATGATGATGGAGAACCCGCGCTGTGCCGGCGGATTCCTCTGGGACCTGATGGACCAGGGCGTGGTGCGCACGGACATGAACAACATCGTGGACTGCATGGGTAACTTCGGTGCCGACGGCATCGTGGGACCGCACATGGAGAAGGAGGGCTCGTTCTATACCATCCGCGAGGTGTGGAGCCCCGTACGCCTGCTGTACTTCGACAGCGGTGTCTTCGCCATCCAGAACTGCTACAACTTCACGAACCTGAAGGACTGCCAGTTCAGCTATCGACTGCTTGAGATGCCTGAATACGGAAAGTCGGAGGTGAAAGTCATCAAGGAGGTGAAGCTGCCCTCGCCGGATGTGGCACCCGGAGAGCGCACCGAACTGAAAATAGAAAGGACGAAGGCGGACGTGGTAGAGCTGAAAGCCACGGACCCGAACGGAAAGGAGTTCTTCACGTGGAGCTTCAAATACTGGACAAAGGCAGGCAACTTCAACAACCCCACACTGCGTAAGAACACGCAACAGTACTCGTACACAGAGGACGGCGACCAGCTGCTGGTGAAGAACGGCAAGAACCAATATACCTTCTGTAAAAAGACGGGCCGGCTGATGGGTGTGAGTGTGAACGGCAAGAAGTTGTCTCTGGGCAACGGGCCTCGGTTCGTCGCTGCCAAGCGCGCCGACCGCTCGCAGGACGGCTTCTACAACCACGACGACAAGGAGGCCTTCCAGAAGAAGACGGAATATACCGAATATGCCGACCAAGGCGCCTTTGCNNTAACTTCTACGGCGTGGTGGACCTGATGGGCATCTGCTTCGACTATCCCGAACAGCTGATGAGGTCGAAGCAGTGGGTGGGCAAAGGGCCCTACCGCGTATGGCAGAACCGTCAGGAGGGTCCGCAGTACGGCCTGTGGCAGAACGACTACAACGACCCCATCCCGGGTGAGTCGTTCGAGTATCCTGAGTTCAAGGGCTACTTCTCCAACGTGGCGTGGATGAAGTTCACCACCGCGGAAGGACAGTTCGGCATCGAGCAGATGAACGGCAAGATAGGCGTCTATACGCCACGCGACGGACGTGACCACATCCTGTACACGCTGCCCGAGACAGGCATCGCCCTGCTGAAAGCCATCCCTGCCGTGCGCAACAAGGTGAACACCACCGACCTGAACGGTCCGTCGGCACAGCCCCACTGGAGCAAGGGAAAAGGAACCATCAATGCGATATTTAGATTTGAATGATATGAAACGACTGATTCTCTCACTATTCACTCTACTCTTTACAGCAGGCATCAGCCATGCTGACAATGCCAAGCCCTGGACGTTCTGGTACTGGATGTACGGGGCTGTGACGGAAGAAGGTATCAAGGCCGACCTGAAAGCCATGAAAGACATTGGACTGGGTGGCTGTTACCTAATGCCCATCCGAGGCTCGGAGGAGCGTCCCGAATACCAGGGACAAGCCAATGCCATGAGCGAGAACTTCTGGAAAATGGTGGACTGTGCCCTAGAGCAAGCCGACGAGCTGGGGCTGGACATGGGTATCCACATCTGCGACGGCTTCGCACTGGCTGGCGGTCCGTGGATCAAACCCGAGGAGTCGATGCAGAAGATCGTGTTCTGCGACACCATCGTGCGCGGAGGACACCATCACTTCAAAATGCCGAAGCCTGCACACTATAAGGACTATTACCAGGACATCGCCGTCTATGCCTACCCCGTGTCGGACGTCAATGTGGAGACGTTTGCCATGAGGTATGCCGACCTGCAGCAGAAATATCCGCTGACGGGCAGCAAGAAGACGACGTGCTCGCCGGAGGTGACCGTCAACGACAAGGGGGTCTATTGTGCCGACAGTCCCTGCTGGATACAGTACGAGTTGCCGAAACCTGTCCTGATATTCAGCGTGGAGATAGAGCCCTCGGGCAATAACATCCAGTGTCAGCGATTCACGGTGAAGGCTTCCGACGACGGCGTGGTGTTCCACGAGGTGACCAAGCTGACACCTCCCCGACAGGGATGGCAGAACACCGGCTTCAACACCTCGTTCAGCATTCCGCCCACCCGTGCCAAGTACTTCCGCTTCGAATGGACACCAGCGGGCACGGAACCCGGCGCAGAGGACCTGGACGCTGCCAAGTGGAAACCCGTATTGCGCGTGAAGAACATCAACCTGTGCACCCTACCCGTGGTGAACAGCTGGGAGGGAAAGACGGGACTGGTATGGCGCGACGCACCTGACATGCCTGCCAACTACCTGAACCTCAAGCAGCGCACCCACCTCTACCAGATAAACACCACCCAGGCACAGAATGACATGGTGGACATCAACCTGATAGGTGGCACCTGGCGTATCCTGCGCATGGGATATACCTCGACAGGACATACCAACGCCACAGCAGGAGGCGGCAAGGGACTGGAGTGCGACAAGTTCTCGCAGAAGGCTGTGGAGAAACAGATAGAGAACTGGTTCGGCAAATTCATGGAGCGCCCACACCATCACGTCATCAAGTATATGCACGTAGACTCCTGGGAGTGTGGCAGTCAGAACTGGAGTCCCAACTTTGCCAACGAGTTCGGACGGCGCAGGGGCTACAACCTCCTGTCCGTACTGCCCGTAATGGCAGGTGTGCCCATCGACAATGCCGAAATCTTCCTGCGTGACGTGCGCCAGACTATCGACGAGTTGAAGAACGAGGCTTTCTTTGCCACCGTGACTGAGATGGCTCACAAGTATGGCGTGCAGGTTTCCAGCGAGTGCGTGGCACCCACGATGATGTCTGACGGCATGAAGCACTATCAGTATGTGGACATCCCCATGGGTGAATTCTGGCTGAACTCGCCCACACACGACAAGCCCAACGACATGCTGGATGCCATCAGTGCTGCCCATATCTACGGCAGAACCATCGTGCAGGCCGAGGGATTCACCGAGGTGCGCGGCGTATGGGACGAGACACCTGCCCTGGTGAAGCCCTTGCTGGACCGTAACTTCGCACTGGGCATGAACCGTCTCTTCTTCCACGTGAACACCCATAACCCCTGGCTCGACAGGAAGCCGGGCATGACGCTCGACGGCATCGGGCTCTTCTTCCAGCGCGACCAGACATGGTTCGCTGAAGCCAAAGGGTTCGTGCAATACATCACCCGCTGTCAGGAGCTGCTGCAAAAAGGCGACCCTGTTGTGGACATCGCCGTCTATACGGGAGAAGACCTGCCCGTTCGCGCCTTCACACCCGACAAGCTGGTGAAGATGCTGCCCGGTGTGTTTGGTGCCCAGCGCGTGGCTGCGGAGAAAGCCCGCATGGAGAATGCAGGACAACCGATGGTGGAGTCGCCCGTAGGCGTGCGCCACGCTGCCGGCATCCTCGACATGAAAGACTGGATTAATCCGCTGCACGGCTACCAATATGACTCGATGAACAGGGACGCTCTGCTGTATCGCGCGTTCAACTACAAGGCACTGGTGATTCCAGAGGGTGTGCTGGTTTCGACTGAGGTGAAGAAGCGCATCAACGAGCTGCGTAAACAGGGCGTGCTGATTATCGACAAGCCTTATCAGCATGCCATGCTGGAGGGCATCAGCCCTGACGTGAACCTGCCCGAGGGCATTGCCTATGCCCACCGCAGCGACGACGGAGAGGAGATATACTTCCTGTCGAACCAGACAGACCAGGTGCAGACCTTTGCCCCCTCCTTCCGTCAGGGAAAGGAGAAGGGTGTGATCTACAATCCGCAGTCGGACGACAAGTATGCCTTCCAGGGAACGCTCACGCTGGCACCCTACCAGTCGGCATTCGTCATCTTCGGAAAAGCGATGAATGTCAAGCCCTATCCCAAGGAGCGCGTGAAGGTAGCACTGGAAGGAAACGAAGGTACCACATACGACATCGCCTTCAAGGAGAGCAAGGTCACCCTGAAGAACCAGTCGCTCTTCGACTGGAGCCAGCACTCGAACGACAAGGTGCGCTACTTCAGCGGACATGCCCGATACACCACCAAGTGGACCGTAAAAGAAAGCAAGGCGCTGAAGAACCGTGCCTGGATAACGTTCCCCGATGTGAAGGACATTGCCCATGTATGGGTGAACGGCAAGGACTGCGGCTATGCATGGACCTACCCTTACGAGGTGGAGGTGACGGGCGCCCTGAAGAAAGGCAGTAACAAGATAGAGATAGAGGTGGTGAACACGTGGCACAACGCCCTGAAGGGCCTGGATGCCGGCAAGGCTCCCTATGAGGGCATCTGGACGAATGCCAAGTATCGCACCAAGGGCGACGCACTGTTGCCCGCAGGACTTATTGCACAACCGGAACTAATCGTAGAGAAATAATGATGAGAAAATGGATTTTCGCCCTCGTGGCACTGATGGCTATCACGGCTCATGCCAAGGTCACACTACCTAAGTTCTTCAGCGACAACATGGTGCTGCAGCAACGCTCGGAGTGTAACCTCTGGGGCAAGGCGGATGCCAACAAGACAGTAAGCATCACGACCTCATGGGACAACAAGACCTACAGGGTAAAGAGCAACAGCCAGGGTGACTTCGAAGTGAAGTTGAAGACACCGGAGGCTGGCGGTCCCTATGACATCGTCGTCAAAGAACCGTCTATCGTCATCCTGCGCAACGTGATGATCGGCGAGGTATGGATATGCTCAGGACAGTCGAACATGGAGATGCAGATGAAGGGTTTCAAGCAGCAGCCCGTGGAGGGAACAACCGAGGAACTGCTGCGCTGCAAGGACCCGAACCTGCGCCTGTTCACCGTGAAGCGCCATGCATCGCTGACGCCAGAATGGGATGTGACAGGACAGTGGTACGAAGCCAACAGTGCCAGCGTGCGCGACTTCTCGGCTACAGCATATTACTTCGGTCGTGCCTTGCGTCAGACGCTGGACGTACCCGTGGGACTGATTGTCACCTCGTGGGGCGGCTCGGCCTGCGAGGCCTGGATGGCTCCCGAGTGGCTGAAGGCATTCCCCAAGGTGCAGCAAACCATCACGGAAGCGGATGTGAAGAAGTTACAGCAGCGCTGTCCTACCGCCCTCTATAACGGACAACTGAAACCGCTGATAGGCTATACCATGCGTGGTGCCATCTGGTATCAGGGCGAGGACAACATCCCCCGCTACGACTACTATGCACCCCTGATGGCTCGCATGGTGGAGGGATGGCGCAGCGACTGGAAACAGGGCAACTTCCCCTTCTACTACTGTCAGATAGCGCCCTACGACTACTCACTTATCCAGTGGCAGGGCAGCCAGTATCTGCGTGAACAGCAGCAGCAGGCGGAGGGTATGATGGAAAATGCCCGCATGGCTGTGCTGATGGATGCAGGACTGGAGTATGGCATCCATCCCCGAAAGAAGCGTCAGGCCGGTGAGCGACTGGCACTCCTGGCGCTCTCGAACACCTATGAGGTGAAGGGACTGCCCGACTTCGCCGTCTATAAGGAGGTGACCTTCCAGAACGATACCGCTGTTATCTCTTTCGACCGGAGCAAGGAGTGGGTTTACTTCGAGCACGGCACAACATCCAAGAACTTCGAGGTGGCTGGAAAGGACAAGGTATTCAAGCCTGCCAACAAGGTATGGGTGAGCAGAAACCGCGTGTATGTGGTGTGTGACAAGGTGAAGAAGCCCGTCGCCGTGCGCTATGCCTGGCGCGACTGGGTGGAAGGCGACCTGATGCACGACGGACTGCCCGTGTCTTCATTCCGGACAGACAATTGGGATCCCTCTGTTGTTTCACAAGGCAAGGAGGATTATAATAACCCTAAATGATTAAGAACCTATGCGTCGCATTGCTTTATTGATTATCGCTTATGTATTATGTAGTCACGTAGTGGCACAAACCTCCGTGGCTGGACTGTTCCCCTTGGAAGACAGCGGACGTCTGGTGTGGAACTTCAATGCCGGATGGCGCTTTCATCTGGGTGACATGGCTGGTGCCGAGAAAAAGGACTACAATGACCTGTCGTGGGAGGTGGTTTCCACACCCCATAGCGTGCAGCTGATGCCTGCCGAAGCCAGTGGCTGCCGGAACTATCAGGGCATCGCCTGGTATCGCAAGCATTTCCGTCTGCCCAAGGAGTGTGTGGGGCGCGACGTCACCCTGCACTTCGAGGCCGTCATGGGCAAGCAGACCGTCTATGTGAACGGTCAGCAGGTGAAGGAACACGAGGGCGGATACCTGCCCATCACCATTCCGCTCCATGGTAGTGTGGACGAGGACTTCGTCGTTGCCGTCAAAGCCGACAACAGCGACGACAAGACCTACCCGCCCGGCAAGAAGCAGATGACGCTGGACTTCGCCTACCACGGCGGCATCTACCGTGACGTATGGCTCATTGCCAAGAATAAGGTAGCCATCACCGATGCCCTTGAGGAGAACAAGGTGGCAGGTGGCGGCCTCTTCGTACACTATGCCAACATCAGCGAGAAGAGTGCCGAGGTCTTTGTCAATACCGAAGTAAGGAACAGCGACAGCAAACCCCGTACTGTCACCATCGAACAAACCCTGAGCCCATATAACACCACCGTGTCGAAGCGAGTCTCCCTGAAGGCTGGCGAGGTAAAGACCGTTACCCAGCGCTTCGTCGTGAAGCGCCCGCAGCTCTGGAGCCCAGAGAACCCTTATCTGTACGATATAGCCACCCGTATCAAGGAGGGTAAGACCTGTCTGGACGGAGGTGTCACGAAGATAGGCATCCGCTCCTTCGAGTTCGTCCGCACGGACGATGCCCAAGGTCGCCAGCCCGGCTTCTACCTCAATGGCAAGAAGTACCACCAGCTGGTGGGTGCCAATCGTCATCAGGACTTTGCCTATGTGGGCAATGCCCTGCCCAACAGCCAGCAGTGGCGCGATGCCAAGCGACTGCGTGACGCCGGCTTTACCATCATCCGCACGGCCCACTATCCGCAAGACCCGTCGTTCATGGATGCCTGTGACGAGCTGGGATTGTTCATCATCGTAGCCACCCCTGGTTGGCAGTACTGGAACAAGGACAAGGGATGGGACGAGAAGGTGCACGAGAACACGCGCAACATCATCCGTCGCGACAGAAATCATCCCTGTGTGCTGATGTGGGAACCCATCTTGAACGAGACGCGCTATCCGGAGGACTTTGCCCTGCAGGCGCTCCAGATTACAAAGGACGAATATCCATATCCCTATCGGCCCGTGGCTGCTGCCGACGTGCATAGTGCCGGTGTGGCAGAAAACTATGACGTAGTGTATGGCTGGCCTGGTGACGACCTGAAGGCCGACAAGCCTAAACAGTGCATCTTCACCCGTGAATTCGGTGAATTGGTGGACGACTGGTATGCGCATAACAACCTGAACCGTGCCTCCCGTTCGTGGGGCGAGCGTCCCATGCTGACACAGGCCCTGAGTCTCTATCGCACGACACAGGAGCTGTATCACACCACAGGACAGTTTATCGGTGGGTGTCAGTGGCACCCCTTCGATCATCAGCGAGGCTATCACCCTGACCCCTATTGGGGAGGTATCTATGATGCCTTCCGCCAGAAAAAGACAGCCTTCGATATGTTCGCTGCCGTGCTACAAGAACCGACGGAACAGCCCATCGTAGCTATTGCCCATGAGATGACGCAGTTCTCGGAAAAGGATGTCACCGTCTTCAGCAACTGCGACTCCGTGCGTCTGACAATGTACGACGGAGAGCACTGCTGGACACAGCCTGTGGAGAAAGGACTAGTGGTATTCAAGGATGCGTGGGACTTCTTCGAAGCCCGCAACTGGAGCTATACGCAGCGTAACTGGCAGAACGTGAAGATGGTGGCTGAGGGCATCGTGGACGGCAAGGTGGTTTGCCAGGAAGAGAAGATGCCATCACGCCGTAGCACCAAGCTCCGTCTCTATGTGGACGAAATGGGCAAGAAGCTGGTAGCCGACGGTTCCGACTTCGTGGTTGTTGTCTGCGAAGTGACGGACGACTTAGGACACGTTCGCCGCCTGGCAAAGGAAAATATCCACTTTACCGTAGAAGGCGAGGGTGAGATCATAGGTGATGCCTCTATCAATGCCAATCCGCGTGCCGTGGAATGGGGCTCAGCTCCTGTGCTCGTGCGCAGCACCAAGAAGGTAGGCAAAATCAAGGTCAAGGCCGAGGTACAGTTCCCTGGCACCCATGCACCCACACCTGCTGAACTGGAGATTGAAAGTATCCTTTACGACCTGCCAATGTGTTATTCCAGTGATGCTAGTAAGACTAGCACTACTAGTACAACTAGTAAGACTAGCACTACTAGTCCAACCCTCTCCGACGCAGAAAAAGCCAAGATGTTGCAAGAAGTAGAGGCCCAGCAGGCCGACTTTGGCATACAGAAATAAAAATATGGTACGAAGAGTCTTGTCATCCTTGCTGTTGGGAATGCTGTCGATGGCTGCCATCATGGCACAGACAGTTCCCTCTGTCATTTCCGAGCACTATACTACTTCGAACGGATTGCCTTCCAACAATGTGATGTGTGCGCTGAGGGGCAGTGACGGCTTTCTATGGTTGGGCACTTGGTATGGCTTATGCCGTTTCGATGGTGGCAAGTTTGTGACCTACAACCAGCCCATCAAAGCAGCATCCGACATTCCTCCCCGCAAAATAGAAAGCATTGCGGAGGATGCACAGGGCACGTTATGGCTGAAGACGGTGGACTGGAAACTCTACACCTTCAATCCTCGTACCCTCCATTTCCATGCTGTGGACAACGAGTTGAAACAGTATACCAAGAACCTGCAGGTCATTAAGATACAGCGTGACAGCGAAGGACACGTCCTGTTGCTGACCAAGGACAAGACGCTGTTAATGGCTAACACGGACAAGAAAGGGAATATCAACATCCAGAAACTTGCAGACGCCAAGGGCAGGATAGACCGGCAGACGCTTCAACTGCGCGAGGACATCATCCAGGAGACAAAGGAGTATCTGGCCTATGTTGGACGCGACTACCGCATCTTTACCCTGCGAAAAGGAAAAGGTTCGCTGGCAGAGGCCATGCAGAAAGAGGAAGCCCAGCAACAGCAGGAAACAGAAAGACTCTCCCGGCTGGTGGCAGAGGCCGGTATCGACAAGTACGCACAACTCTATCAGGACAACGACAGCCTGCTATGGGTGACCTCCAACTCACAAGGCCTCTACTGTATCAGCACACCCCGTCATACCTTCCACCTCATCACGCTGCCCGACAACGATCTGACAGGTGTGCGCTGCATCTATCAGATGCGCAACGGACGGATACTGGTCAGCACCCGCAGTCGAAATGTGTACATTTATAACATCGAGGGTGAACTGCACCAAACACTGCCCTATGCAAAATACGGCATCGGAGCAGTCTATCACGCCATAGAGGATAACCGTGGACGACTGTGGCTCTCTACTAAAGGTGACGGACTGATTGTAGCCACACCAGACAGTTCACAGCCTATGGGCTATCAGCTGACGCACTATCGTAATGCGAAAGATAATCCTGCCAGCATCAGCGGCAATAATGTCTATTACACCTTCATCGACTCGAAAGAAAGGATATGGGTAGGCACACTGGATGGCGGACTGAACCTGGTGGAGGAGCATACGGACGGACAGCTGACATTCTATAACAAGCACAACGGCTTCAAACATTATCCCGCTTATGGACTTTATACCGAGGTGCGTAACATTACGGAAGATCGGCAAGGAACACTATGGGTGGGAACCCTCAACGGACTGATGAGCCTCAACGGAGATTTCAGCAAACCTCAGGACATCCAGTTCAAGACCTATCATAACACCCAAACAGCCACCTTTGCCAACAACGACATCTACACACTGCATCGCGACCAGACTGGACAGATATGGATAGGAGCCTTTGGCGGTGGACTGCAACGACTCGTCATCGACGACTCAACCGTCCGATTCTCACCCCTCGGTCCTCGTGAGGGACTACGCAATGACGTCATCTACTCTATCACAGAAGACCAGCATGGACGGCTCTGGTTTGCAACAGAGGCTGGTCTTTCCTGCTATAACCAGCAGACAGGGCGCATCCGCAACTTCGACCGCTACGATGGTATTCCCAACGTACAGATGGAGGAGACGGCTGCCACCTGTTGTTCCGACGGGCATCTATGGATAGGTACCAACTTGGGCGTCCTTACCTTCAACCCAGAACAGTTGCAGAGCAGCAAGGTCCGTTATAACACCTGCATCATCGACATCGCTACGGATAACCAGTCGTATGTAGGACCGATAGCCATTCCGTACAGCGAGCAGATAGAACTGGAGCATAATCAAAACTCGTTCATCATCGAGTTTGCCGCCCTAAAGTTTCAGGATCATTCGCAGGTCAGCTACCGCTACAAACTGGAGGGATACGACCGCGACTGGCACTATCCCGGGCCTCATCGTGTTGCTCCCTACAACGAGGTGCCTCCCGGCAACTATACCTTCGTTGTAGAGTCCATTGACGATGCCAACCCTACCCTGCAGTCGTCGGCACGCATCAAGGTCCGCATCCTGCCACCTTGGTGGGCTACCTGGTGGGCATACCTTATCTATATATGTGTAGCAATACTGATAGTATGGCTCATCGTCCGCACCATGCTGCAGATGAACCGCATGCGCAATGAGATATATATCAGTCAGCGACTGGCTAAACTCACCTCCAAGCCCGACGAGGCGGACGAGTTCATAGACCGGCTGCATCGCATCATCCGTCAGAACATTCCCAACAGCGACTATAACATCGACGATATGGCTGCCGAGATGGGAGTTTCACGCTCTGCATTCTATAAGAAAGTAAAGGCAGCTACAGGCTTTGCCCCTGTCGACCTCATCAAGGAGTTCCGCCTCAGTCATGCCGCAGAACTCCTGCAGACCACCAATCTCAACATCACCGAGATAGCCTATCGCTCCGGTTTCAAGGATGCCAGCTACTTTGGCAAATGCTTCCGCAAGCGCTTCGGCATGTCACCCCGCGGATACATCAACCAGCAATAAAGACAAACTACTAATGAGAATGATTCCTGTCATTGCAGGATTGCTGCTATGCAGCATGAATGCCCTTTCCCAGACGCGTGACAAATACGAGTTCAAGCGCAACCTGCCCGTATATGCCGACTCGCTGATAGCCGACCTGAGCTATCCGTTAGCATGGGGACATAGCGACATCCGAGACTTTGATGAATGGCGCAAG
>LXOW01224893.1_pt1 | contig 16033 bp, 9 predicted proteins | sample 1368591 | NCBI WGS metagenome assembly LXOW01 (sample SAMN04884650, study PRJNA319009) | bovine gut metagenome | isolation source: Cow rumen | host: Bos taurus | place: Italy: Legnaro (PD) | collected 2014-07-09 | reverse complement strand
CTTATTCATACCTTTGCAGGCAACCATAAAGAAACATGAATTATGTTGATTGAATAAAAACTATTTAATAAATTAAGCACATGAGAAAACTTTTTACGCTACTTTTTGTTGCTGTAACAGCCATCGCTGCTCGCGCAACCGACTACAACGTACCCATTACGGTTACGGTGAACGGTGAATTGTCAGAACAGATGGGTGTCATCACCATTGTCGAGAACAACGGCTTGTATGACCTCACCCTGAAAAACTTCGTGCTACAGAACGAAAGCATGTCTTTAGGCGTTGGCAACGTGGAACTGAAGGGTATGAAACCATACCAGGACGGTGATGCCACCCTACTGCTGACCAAAGAGACCATTACCATTACTGACGGTGACGACCCTAACGTGGACATCTGGATGGGTAGTCTGCTGCCCCCTGTACCCGTGGACTTGCGTGCCAAGTTAGAAGGCGGGCGGCTACGCTGCTGCATCGACATTAATCTGGAGTCTATGGGTCAGGTCATCCAAGTGGTCATCGGCGATGGCTATCAGATACCTAATGCCAGCTTCGAGGCTTGGCACACATCGACAGACAGCTATGTCGAGCCTAATGGTTGGCATTCCTTCGAGAGTGCTACAGGCAACTGGGCCTCGCTGGCCGGCCATCACATCGAGAAATCGGACGATGCCCACTCCGGTGATGCCAGCGCACGCATCTTTGCGACATCCGTTTGGGGTGTCGTAGCCAATGGCACCATGACTACCGGTCGTATGAATGCTGGCTCCATGAGTGCCACCGACACCAAGAACAATGCTTATCTCGACATGAGCAAGACCGATACCGACGGCAATGGTGACCCCTATTACATCCCTCTCTACTCGCGTCCCGACTCTGTTGTGGCATGGGTGAAGTTCAAGCAGGGCAAGGCCAACAGCAGTCATCCGTACGCCACCATCAGCGCCGTCATAACCGACGGCACCTACTATCAAGACCCAGAGGACAAGACCTACGACAACGTTGTGGCCAAGGCCAAGAACAACATGATAGCTACCACCAACGGCCAGTGGAAGCGCATTTCGGTTCCCTTTGTCTATACTGACAATGCCGTTGACCCACAGGCGGTGCTCATCACCGTCTCTACCAATGCCGATCCAGGACAGGGCAGCGCCGATGACGAAGTGCTGGTCGATGACATCGCGTTCGTTTACAACGCCACGGTCAGCGCAATCAGCATCAAGGGTGAAGCTGTGCCCGGATTCAGCACAGGAAAAACCGACTACGAGATGGAGCAGGATGAGGCGATAACAGCCGATGACATTGAGGTTACAACGGATGGTGAAGCATCCAACATCGTTAAGACGGTGGAGCAGGAGGACGGCCAGTATGTCTGTACAGTCGTAGCCCTTGGCGCCGATATGTCTGCCATGTCTTCCTACGTGGTTAGGGTGAAGAGTAACATGACCGCCATCCACGACCAACGGACAGTAGTCAAACAGTCTGCAACTTACTATACCCTCGACGGCCGGCAGGTTAAGACGCTTCTGCCAGGCAAAACATACATCTGCCGAAAGGCCGACGGTTCCACCGCTAAGATTAGAATGTAGGATTATGTGCAGGTCATTAAGAAAAGAAAAATGAAAAAACAATCCTCCCTTTTGCGTCTGTTGTGCGTGGCAGGGGTGGCCGCCTTGATGCCAGTAATGAAGAGTGTTGCCACCTCCGTTGTGACATTCGGCAACGGCCATGTGGTGGTGAAGTATGTAGCCCGCAATGCCGTCCGCATTCAGTACCTGCCCGAAGGCCATACCCCCCAGGTGCAGCTGCCCGACTGGCTCTACGTGAAGCACGACGAGGTGGCAGTCCCCGACATCTCGGTGCAGACCGATGCTGCACATAACATATTGTATGTCAAGGATAAGACAGGACGCGTGGTCTTTACAGCCACCCGTCATGAGCTGTGTGCAAAGACGTTGGGCAACCTTCCCACCTACGAGGCCACGCTGGCTTTCCAGTCGCCGACGGACGAGTGCCTCTACGGCCTGGGACAGTTTCAGGACGGCTACAGCAACGTGCGTGGCCTGTCGCGCCGACTGACGCAGGTGAACACACAGATAGCCATCCCCATGCTGCTGTCGAGCAAGGGCTACGGCGTGCTCTGGAACAACTACGGACTGACGGAATTCAACCCCTGCGGACAGAGCGTCGCACTGACACAGCGTAGTGGGGCGGGGGTGCGTGAGGAGGTCAACGTCACCTCGACAGAGGGCGGCAAGCGTGAAGTGCGCGAACGTCACATCTTCGAGGCTACGATTGACGTGGCGGAGGCTGGCGACTATGCGTTGCTGCTCGACGTAGGTCAGAAGATGGCACGCCGCCATAACCTTGCCATTGACGGTCATACGGTTATTGAGATGCAAAACTTGTGGTTGCCGCCTACGGCATCGAAGATTGTCCACCTGGAGGCAGGCCACCATACGCTGGAGGCCGAGTTGACTCGCGACGACAAGCCGGTGCTATACTACCGAAAGGTAGAGGATGAGACAGTGTTTCGTTCGCCTGTGGCCGATGCGGTAGATTACACGGTGTTCGTCGGTTCACCTGACGAGGTGATTGCCACCTATCGCGAGTTGACCGGTGAGTGTCCTCCCATTCCTGAGTGGGCTCTGGGTTATATCCACTGCCGCGAGCGTTTCCACTCGTCTGACGAGATTCTCCAGACGGCCAACCGCTTCCGCGATGAGCAGTTGCCCCTGAGTGTCATTGTGCAGGACTGGCAGTATTGGGGAAAGTACGGTTGGAACTCCATGCGTTTTGACGAGGAATACTATCCTGACCCGAAGGCACTGACCGACAGTCTGCACCGGATGAACGTCCGTCTGATGGTCAGCGTGTGGTCGAAGATTGACAAGAATTCCGACGTGGGCCGTCAGATGCAGCAGGCAGGCTACTATATCCCTAATACCGACTGGATAGACTTCTTCAACCCCGATGCCGCTGCTGCCTACTGGCAGAACTTCAGCGAGCGTCTGGTGCCCTTAGGCATCGATGCCTGGTGGCAGGACGCCACCGAGCCCGAGAACGACGACCTGGAGGGCCGTCGCGTCAACAACGGCAAGTGGCCGGGCGAACTGGTGCGCAATGTCTATCCGCTGCTGGTCAACAAGACGGTCTATGAGGGTCTCACCGCTCACCACTCACAGCCCTTCATCCTTACCCGCTGCGGCTTCCCCGGCATTCAGCGCTACGGCTCAGCCATGTGGAGCGGCGACGTGGGCAACGACTGGGAGACCTTCCGCCGTCAGATTGTGGCAGGTCTGGGCATGCAGGCAGCAGGCCTGCCCTGGTGGACCTACGATGCCGGCGGATTCTTCCGTCCTGGAGACCAGTACAGCAATCAGGAGTATATTGAGCGCATGCTGCGTTGGATTGAGACCAGCGTCTATCTGCCGCTGATGCGCGTTCACGGCTACATGAGCAATACCGAGCCCTGGAACTACGGTCCCGAGGCGCAGGCCGTCATTGCCGAGTGTCTGAAGGAGCGCTACCGTCTGCTGCCCTACATCAAGGAGTGTGCCGACCGTGTCTCCAGCGAGGGCTACACGCTGATGCGTCCCCTCGTCTTCGACTTTGCCGACGACCCCGTAGCGCTGCAGCAGCAGTACGAGTATATGTTCGGTCCCAAGCTGCTCATCAGTCCGGTCACCGAGCCCGGCGTCACCGAGTGGAAAACCTATCTGCCGAAGAATGCCGCCGGCTGGGACGACTACCACACCGGCAAGCACTACGAGGGCGGACAGACCGTCACCACGCCCGTCACGCTGGCCTATATCCCTGTCTTCGTCAGGAAGTAGCCACCAGTAGATACAACTTTCGGCAAGAAATTGCCGTCGGTTTTAAACCTTCCAGCTTTCGCAGCGTCATAATGGTATCTATAGATATTCATTACTACGTCATGCGAAAGTTTCTTTTTTTTGTGGTGCTCCTGGCTGTGACTGCCAGCCGTGCACAGGATTTGCAGTTAAACGACCGCGAGTATTTCGAGCGGCAAGGTGTTAACGTGCTGGTATTCAGCAACTCTTTCAACGGAGGTTTCAACGACGAGAAGAACTCCGGCATTGAGATTATCCATCATGGGGTAAGAACGGTGCAGGGTGGGGCAGTCCGTCTGAACAATACCCCCGAGCAATGGGACCTGGTGCCGACGATGACCAGTCGTAAGGTGGACCGGGAGAACGGAACCATTGAGGTGAGCCTGCGCTACGCTGACTATGACTTCGACAGTCGCATCGTGGTGACCGGCAAGGGAAAGTCCGTCGAGATTGCCGTCTGGCTCGACAAGCCCGTTCCCGAGAAACTGGCAGGCGAGGCAGGTTTGAACCTGGAGTTCCTGCCCTCGCAGTATTGGCTGAAGACCTACACGATGGACGGTCGTCTGGGTCGTCTGCCGCGTTATGCCACCAGTCAGACCGTCACCCGTCCGAACGAAGAGAAGCCCCGTCAGTTCAAAGGCTTCCGTACGTACGACGACCGTGGAACGGGCCGCTTTGTTGACCCGTTGCCGATGGCTGCCGGTCACGACCTGACACTGGCCACCGACGCCCCCGAGCGGATGGTCCGCGTGAGCAGCACCGATGCCGAGCTGCAACTCTTCGACGGTCGTATGCTCGCCCAGAACGGCTGGTTCGTTGTGCGCAGCATCCTGCCGGCAGGCAAGACGGGCAAGGTAGTCACCTGGACCGTAGAGCCCAACGCCATCGCCAACTGGATTCGTGAGCCGAACATCGGTTTCTCGCAGGTAGGCTATATCCCCAGCCAGCCCAAGGTGGCCGTCATTGAGCTCGACAAGGCCGACACACCGAAGACCACTGCCTCGCTCATGCGGCTGAATGCCGACGGCACGGCGACCGAAGCCTACAAGGGCGGCATCCAGACATGGGGCCCCTATTTCAAGTATAACTATGTGAAGTTCGACTTCTCGGAGGTCAGGCAGCCCGGCGTCTATTATATACAATATGGTGGGACGCGCACCAACGACTTCCTCATTGACGAACACGTCTATGACCAGATAACCGACGCCACGACCGACGTGTGGGTGCCCATCCACATGAACCACATGTACGTCAACGAGGGCTACCGCACGTGGCACGGTGAGCCGTTCAAGGAGGGTTACCTGCAGGCACCCCCCAGCGACCACTTCGACCTGCACCGTCAGGGCGAGACCACCGACACGAAGTACAAGCCATACGAACTCATCCCGGGCCTGAACGTCGGCGGATTCTTCGATGCCGGCGACTTCGACATCGAGACGGGTTCGAACATCAACGTCGTGCAGAACTTCATCCGCACGTGGGAACTCTTCCACCCCCAGCGCGACGAGACCTTCGTCAGTCAGCAGCAGCGCTATGTCGATCTGCACCGTCCCGACGGCGTGCCCGACATCCTGCAGTTCATTGAGCACGGCACGCTGAACCTCGTGGCACAGGCAGAGCAGATAGGCCACATGGCGCAGACCCTCTCCAACTCCATACTCGACAACTACCACCATCTGGGCGATGCAGCCTCCATTACCGACGGCCTGCACTACGACCCCAGTCTGAAACCCTATGAAGTCAGCGCTGACGGCAAGCGCAGCGGAACGCCCGACGACCTATGGGCCTTCACCACCCGCAGTCCGCAGCTCGACCTGCGTGCCGCCACGATGTTTGCTGCTGCCTACCACGCGCTGAAGGGCTATAACGACAATCTCGCAGAACGTGCGCTCACCCAGTCGAAACGGCTGATGGCGGAGGCAACGGAACTCATCAACACCCGTCGTGCTGCCCGTCGGACGCAGGTTGACGAGGACTTCAGCTGGATTGACGGCATTGAGCACAATCCCAATGCCAAGCCCGACAAGAAACGGCAGGCGCTGATGGCACGGAGCCGCAAGAACCGTGAACAGCTGGGCGACATGGCCACCAACCTGCAGCTTTATGGAGCTACGAAGGAGAAGCAGTACCTGGACAACTTCACCAAGCAGATATGGGATGCGCTGGAACTGAACCTGGCCTCGAACATGCAGACGGCGCTCGATGCCATTCCCTATATGGACGAGGACTACAAGAAGAAGCTGCGCCCCTACGTGGAGAAGTACAACGCCTATGTTCAAGACTTCGACAAGCAGAATCCCTATGGTGTGCCCATCGGCCTGGGCAACTGGGCAGGCGTGAACATGGTGCTGAACTTCGGCATCACCGTCAACTATGCCCATATCTACTATCCTGACATCGTGAGCAAGGATGAGGTCTATCGCGTGGCCAACTGGCTCTACGGCTGTCACCCCTACCACAACTATTCGTTCGTGGCTGTTGTGGGTGCAGCCCGTCCCAAGCAGGTGTTCTACGGCAACAACCGCGCCGACTTCTCGGCCATCCCTGGCAACGTGGCTCCCGGTCTGCTGTTCCGTAAGCCTGACCACTTCGAGAACTTCGATGACTGGCCCTTCCTGTGGGGACAGAATGAGGGAACCATTGCAGGTAATACGCAATACATTATCTTTGGTTCGTCGCTCAAGAACATCGTGAATGATTAAACATCTAACATCGAAATATACGAAATAAACGAAAGACAGATGACCAAACTATTCAAAGGACAGCTGGTAGGCTTGTCGCTTATCATTTGTTATTCCTCGTTGATTCCTGCAGGGGCGCAGAGCCTGCTGCAACATGAGTCGCAGATTGACGACATCATCAGGAGCATGACGATCGAAGAGAAGATTTCCATGCTTCACGGAAAAAACATGTTCTCGTCAGAGGGTGTTCCGCGTCTGGGCATTGCCGACATCGAATATGCCGACGGGCCTTTTGGCATCCGTGAGGAGATGGAACCCCATTCGTGGAACTCTGCCCACCTGACTACCGACTCGGCTACGTTCTTCCCTACAGGCTCAGCGCTGGCTGCCACATGGAGCTACGACTGGGCATATGCCTACGGAAGAGGTATGAGCCGGGAGGCACGGTTGCGCGGTAAGGACATGATACTGGGACCTGCCATCAACATTCAGCGTATTCCGACTGGTGGACGTACCTACGAATACCTTAGCGAGGACCCGTTGCTCAGCGGTGTGCTGGCGGTAGCCTATACCCGTGGAGCGCAGGAGGACGGTACGGCGGTTTGTCTGAAGCACTATGCGCTGAACAACCAGGAGAACTACCGTGGATTCGTGGATGTGCGCATCTCCGACCGTGCCATGCATGAGATTTATCTGCGGCCCTTCGAGATGGCGGTGCGCGAGGCGGATGCCTGGGGCGTAATGGCTGCCTATAATAAGGTCGGTGGACGCTGGTGCTCGGAGAATGAGCAGTTGCTCACCAACATCTTGCGTCGCCAATGGGGATTCTCTGGAATGGTCATCAGCGACTGGGGCGGTGTCCACTCGACTGTGGATGCTGTGACAGCGGGCCTGAACGTGGAGATGCCTGGCAGCCGCTTCATGGGACAGGCGCTGCTTGACTCCGTGAAGGCTGGGAAGGTGAGCGAGTCGGTCATCGACCAGCGTGTCAGGGAAATCTTGCGTGTGAGACTGACGGTGAAACCTGTCGCCAAGGAAGTGGCCAACAAGAAGCCAGTAGGCAATGCCGAGGAGATGAATGTTGCCTTGGAGGTGGCCCGCCGTTCCATCGTGCTGCTGAAGAACGACGGTGTGCTGCCCATTGACCAGAAACGCGTGAAGCGTATTGCCGTTATCGGCGAGAATGCCGTCACCACGATGGCATTGGGCGGCGTGGGTGCCGGAGTGAAGACACGGTGTGAGATTACACCTCTTGACGGCCTGCGTACGTTGCTTGGTAACAGCGTGACAATCACATACGAACAAGGCTACAAAGCCTTCGACCGCGACAGCCGCAACAAACGGCTCAACCCCATTCAGCCTGCTGACAAAGTGCTGATGGCAAGAGCGGTGAAAGCGGCAAAGAAAGCGGACATCGTCATCTTCTTTGCTGGCGATAACCGCGAAGTGGAGACCGAAGGCTCTGATCGTAAGAGCATCACCCTGCCCTCAGGACAGGACGAGTTGGCGAAGGCACTCGCCAAGGTCAGCAAACAGCTGGTGACGGTCGTCGTGTCGGGTGGTCCTGTTGATGTCAGTACCGTGAACGACGTGTCGGGTGCACTGGTGGCATCATGGTTCAACGGTTCCATGGGCGGACAGGCGCTGGCCGAGGTGCTCATGGGTAAGGTGTCGCCATCGGGCAAGTTGCCGATGACGTGGCCCAAGAAGCTGGAGGACGTGCCGGCCTATGCCACGGGCACCTATCCGCAGAATGCAGAGAACAGCCAGGGTGACATCTTTGTCGGACTGGTGAACAACCAAAGCAATGACCGCCGGCAGCAGCTCGTTGCCGACTATGCCGAGGAGGGTCTTGTCGGCTATCGGTGGTACGATGCCAAGAACGTTGACGTGGCCTATCCCTTTGGTCATGGACTGTCCTATGCAACGTTTGCTTACAGCGACTTGCAGACAGTGCCCACTGTCGAGGGACTGGACGTGTGTTTTGTACTGACGAATACTTCTGACTGCGATGCCGAAGAGGTGGCACAGGTCTATGTGGCAAGACCCAGCTCACATATAACCCGTCCTGCCAAGGAACTCAAGGGCTTCCAGCGTGTGGCACTGAAGGCCGGCGAACGTAAGACAGTAACCATCCCTCTGCGCCGCTCCGATCTCTGTCATTGGGACGAGACAGCCCAGACATGGATGCTGGAGCCTGGCGACATCACCGTTTCCGTAGGTGGCAGCCCGCAGCAGCTCCATAACTCACAGGATTGTAAATTATGACCCAACACGAAACATGAAAAAAATACTAACCTTGTTGCTGACGGTGGGAACAGTTTGTCAAGCACAGACATTCCAGTTAAATAACGACGGCTACTTCAATGCCGGAGGCACAGACGTGATGGCCTTCAGTGACTTCTATCCGGAAGGGCATCAAGGGGGAGTATGCGTCATCATGAACGGACGGCGCATCGCCACCAATGGTGATATCCGTATGGAGGCAACGCCAGGACAGTGGCAGCCCGTTCCGAAACAGCTGAGCCGAAAGGCCGAAGGCGGACGCATAACGACAACCCTCTGCTATCCTGACTCCAGTCGTCACATGACGGGTTTCAACCCGATGGTCTATCCTGACTATTACGTTAACTACACGGTAACCGTTGAGCCACAGGGGCGTAGTATTCTCGTCACCGTCGATCTCGACAAGCCTGTGCCCGACTTCCTCTTAGGCAAGGTGGGCTTCAACCTCGAGTTCTTTCCTGGCGAGCTCTTTGGCAAGCCTTGGGTGATGGACGACCAGACGGGTATCTATCCGCAGCAGCCCAACACGCCATTACTCTCCTTGCCTACCAATCGAGGACATGACGGAGACTATTTTACTGAACAAAATACTCAGGCAGGTCCCTTCGGTGGTGGTCCTAAACTGAAAGCTGACCTCGCTCAACTCGACGGTGAGGGCTATAGCCCGTTACGGGCTGACGACATCATCGCTGCGCCCTATGCAGAAGGCCGAAAGTTCACCTCACGTCCTGATGATGCCAGTCAGAAACTGACGGTAGAGTCGCTGACTGGCAACCTGAAGCTCTACGACGGACGCATGAACCACAACAATGGTTGGTTTGTGCTTCGCAGTGAGATTGCCAAGGGAGCCACGAAAGGTGCCGTGCGTTGGATCATCACGCCCGAGGTAGATGAGCAGTGGCGCTACCAACCCGTCATACAGACTTCACAGGTAGGCTACCAGAGCAAACAGCAGAAACACATTGTCATAGAGACTGACAAACGTGAGGAGACATTGGCCGATGTAACGCTTGTACGTATTGATGCACAGGGAGAAACGATTGTTCGCACCATGAAACCGACGGTCTGGGGAAACTTCCTGCGTTACCGTTACCTTACTGCCGATTTCACCGACGTCACACAACCAGGACTCTATCAGGTACGCTACGGAAAGTCGCTGTCAAGCGTCTTCCGTATAGATGACAATGTCTATGAACGTGGCGTATGGCAGCCCGTCGTAGAATACTTCCTGCCCGTACAGATGTGTCACATGCGGGTGTCGGAGAAGTACCGCATCTGGCATGATGCCTGTCACATGGACGATGCGCTGATGGCCCGTGTGGGCAACCACATCGACGGCTACGTCCAGCAGCCAGGACTATCAAAGTATGCTGAGGGCGAACGGGTACCGGGAGTGAACATTGGCGGCTGGCACGATGCCGGTGACTTCGACCTGCGTGTGGAGTCGCAGGCTGGCGAGGCCTATATCCTTGCTTTGGCCTACGAGCAGTTCCACCCTGACATTGACGTGACGGCCATTGACTACAAGCGTCATCGCGTGGAGATACACGAGCCGGACGGTCGTAACGACATCCTGCAACAGGTAGAGAATGGCGCACTGACCGTTGTCCGTTCCTATCAGGCTCTGGGCCGCCTCTATCGTGGCATCATCTGCAACAACCTACGACAGTATGCTATGCTTGGCGATGCTGCTGCGATGACAGACGGAGAGCCGAATACCGATGACCGTTGGATATTTACGGAGGATAATCCCATGCGTGCCCTTTCGACTGCAGCCCAATTGGCAGGTGCTGCCCGCGTGCTTCGTGGCTTCAATGACGAACTGAGCCAGGAGTGCCTGCAGATTGCCACAGACGTCTATCAGCAGACGGAGGTTAGCGGTTTCATGACAAGTATGAAGCTGCAGGCTGCTGTCGAGCTGTACCTGACGACGAAGGAGCAGTCATACCTTGACTTCATTCTCAGCCAGCAGGAAACAATCGTCAAGGGTGTTGGAAGGAGTGGCTGGTATATGGCCCGCATTGCCAAGCAATTGGAAACGAGTAAGGATAAACGTGCCCGTCAGTTTGCAACCAACTTCCGCAGTGCACTCATTGAGTATCGTACAACACTCGAAAAGCAGTCGGCAGAAACTCCATACGGAGTGCCTTACCGTCCAAGTATCTGGGGAGCAGGATGGGACATCCAGCGCTTCGGCTTCGAATACTATTTCCTGACAGCGGCTTATCCAGACATCTTCCCGACAGGAACCATCTACAGTGCCTTGGACTTCATCCTCGGCTGTCATCCAGGCAGCAATACCGCTTCCTTCGCATCGGGCGTCGGTGCCAAGTCGGCTACCGTAGCCTACGGCCTGAACCGTGCTGACTGGTCGTATATCCCTGGCGGTGTCGTATCCGGAACAGCGCTGATACGTCCAGATTTCCCTGAACTGCTTACCTTCCCCTTCCTCTGGCAACAGACGGAATACGTCTTAGGTGGCGGCTCGTCGCACTATATGTTCCTTGTGTTAGCGGCCAATGAAATGAATGAATAAATAATAAACCCATAAACTATGAAGATATTGTTAATAGGCGGTACAGGCACCATCAGTAGTGCCATTACCCGACAGTTAGCAGCAGGTAACCACGAGTTGTGGCTGCTTAATCGCGGCACACGAAAGTATGAGGTGCCCGCAAGTGTGAAACAGATTATTGCTGACATCGATGACGAGCGTGCTGTACTCGATGCTCTGCCCGCAGAGCCTTTTGACGTTGTCTGTGAGTTCATAGGCTTCGTGCCGGCCCAAGTGGAACGCGACATCCGCCTCTTCCGTGGCCGAACCCGCCAGTATGTGTATATCTCGTCCGCCTCGGCCTATGCGAAGCCTGCGCGTAGTCATATCATTACTGAGGGTACGGCACTCGCCAACCCATACTGGGAGTACTCACGCAACAAGATTGCCTGCGAGGAACTGTTGATGAAGGAGTATCGTGAGAATGGATTTCCCGTCACTATTGTGCGTCCCAGCCACACTTATTGTGAACGTGCTGTGCCAGTCAGCGTACATGGGTTGAAGGGCAGCTGGCAGGTATTGAAGCGCATGATGGAGGGCAAGCAGGTCATTGTTCAAGGCGACGGCTCCTCACTATGGACGCTGACGTGGAATGCTGACTTTGCACGTGGTTTCGTCGGTCTGCTGGGCAATCCCAAGACCATTGGTGAGACGTTCCAGATTATGAGTGACGAACAACTGACGTGGAATCAGATATACGAGTGTGTGGCCAAGGCTTTGGGCGTGGAGTATCGCCCTTACTACGTTGCTTCCGAGTTTCTGGCTGCAGTTTCTCCTGCGGAGTGGGACTTCACGGGTAACCTCCTGGGCGACAAGAGTGTTACGGTGGTCTTTGACTGCACGAAACTGAAGCGGGCTGTCCCTGGCTACCAGGCCGTCACCCGTTTCGACCAGGGTGTCCGCTACTGTGTGAACTATCTGCTCAAGCACCCCGAGCTACAGGTGGAAGACCCCGAGTTTGACAGTTGGTGCGACCGCGTTATCGAGGCACAGGAGCAGGCGAAGAGTAGATTTTGAGTTTTTGTTATTGATTAAACTATGAAAGTTGGTATCATTGGAACAGGATGGATAGCCGAGAAGGCTGCCATCACATTAGCAGGACTGACGGAGTGTGAAGCATACGCCGTAGGTTCAAGGACACTGGAGAAGGCGAACGCATTTGCAGCCAAGTGGAACATCAAAAAGGCGTACGGCTCGTACTCGGAACTGATTGCTGATGCTGACGTAGATCTGATCTATATCGGCACGCCCCACTCACACCACTACGATGTAACGCGTGAGGCAATTCTTGCCGGTAAGCCCTGTCTGGTTGAAAAGGCCTTCATGGCCAATTATAGGCAGGCCAAGGAGATTGTCGATTTGGCACGTGAGCACAGGGTCTTTCTGGCAGAGGCCATCTGGACACGCTATCAACCCGTCGTTGCAACCGTCCGACAGCTCATTGCCGACGGCCGCATCGGCACACCTCATCTCGTGACGGCCACACTGGGTTATTCCATGGGCGATAAGCCTCGTATCATGCGTCCCGACCTCTGTGGCGGTGCCCTGCTTGACCTCGGTGTCTATGCCCTCAACTTCGTGCGCATGTTCTTTCAGGCAGACATTGTCAGCATGGACGGCCATTGCGTAAAGAGCCAGACGGGAATGGACCTCACAAATGCCATTACACTTGTCCTCAGCGACGGCACGCTCTGCAACCTCCAGTCCTCGGCACAATGCGTGGGTGACAACATTGGTGTCATAGCCGGAACAGAGGGCAATCTGATTATCGACAACATTAACAATCCGCAGAAGATAACTGTCAATGGTCCCGACCGTACCTATATCAAGACCATTCATGTGCCACAGCAGATAACGGGCTACGAGTACCAGTTCCTCGCCTGTCGCCAATGCCTGAAGGAAGGGCTGCTGGAACCTCGCGAGATGCCGCTGGACGAGACGCTCTACGTCATGCAGCTCATGGATCAGCTGCGCCAGCAGTGGGGAGTCCGCTATCCGATGGATGAGGCTTAGTCTTTTATCAATAGTATAATAAAGTCCCTTGGATGATGAAAAAGTTATTTATTGCAGCGCTGTTGGCTGCTATGGTTCTTACAGTCGGAGCACAGGAGAGTAGAGGTAAGATGGTTACCCTGAAAAATGGTGACGTGACGATGACCATTGACGTGGAGAAGGGCGGAAAGATTCTGTCTTTCAAATATCAGGACAAGGAAGTGCTGTCGCAATCGAGATGGCCAGAGTCTTTCGGGAGCACGTTCTGGACGAGTCCGCAGAAGGAGTGGAACTGGCCGCCGGTGCCTGAGTTCGACAAAGCAGCCTATACGTTGGTGGAACAATCAGCCGACCGACTCGTCATCAGCAGCCCTGTGTCGGAGCGCTTGGGAATGAGTGTCGGCAAGGACTTCAGCATGGACGCTGCTGACGGAGCGTTTGTTGTGGGCTACTCCATCAAGAACGAAGGAAGTGAGCCACGTCGCGTGGCTCCGTGGGAGATTTCGCGCGTGAAAAACGAGAACGGCATTATATTCTTCGAGGCTTCCGTTGACAGTATCTGGCCTAAGGGGCTAATGAACTTCGAGACTGCATACGGTGCAGCGTGGTACAAGACTGACGAGGCTCCGCAGAACCGCAAAGTGAATGCTGACGGCAAAGGGTGGTTGGCTTATTGTGCCAATGGTCTGTTACTGGTGAAGAAGTTCCAGGACCTACAAACAGAAGAACCTGCACCTGGCGAAGCCGAGGTGCAGGTCTATGTGAATCGTGGAAAGTCTTATATCGAGTTGGAGAGTCAGGGCGCTTATACGCTACTGCAACCGGGTGAAAAACTCCACTGGACGGTACGATGGTACTTAAAGCCTGTTGAGGCTGACGCAGTGCCGTCAGAAATGTTATTTGATTTCTGCCGCAATTAGCTCCGCCAGACGGTGAGCTCCCTTGCCGTTAGGATGGATGCCATCGTCGAGCATCAGGTCATTTGCATCGGTAAAGAGCGTGTGCAGGTCAATGACCTTCAACCCGTACTTCTTGGCGACTTCCTGCTGAATGGGGATAATCTCGTTCTTGATGACATCCTCTCTGATGCCCCAATTGCCAGACAGGGCAGGAATGGGTGTGCAGAGGATAATCTGGGGGTGGGCAGGTGCCGTAACCTTTGCTTTCTTGGCTTTCTTCTTACCTGTGGGCTGTGCCAACTCAGGGCAGAGCGTCGTAATCATTTTTTCCAAATCCTGACGGAATTCGGCTTTATGCTGCCAGTTTTGGGGCTTTGAGTCGTTGGTGCCCAGTTTGATGATGACGATATCGGGACGGAAGGCCTGTGCGTCAGCCCATGCCACTTCGTTCGTATAGGGCAGGTCGCCGTTGTTCAGCAACGTGCGTCCGCTGACACCGAAATTCTTGACCCAGTAGTCTTGACCCAACAGTTTCTGTAATTCGGCAGGATAGCCGTAGGCTGTGGCCATATCAATGCCGTGACCATCGGTGATGCTGTTGCCGATGCACGCTACGCGGATGGCACCGGGTTTGGGCGACTGACGGGCCTTGAGCCAGCCGGCGAGGTCGTTGAGCATTTGGTCGTGGTACTTGAACCAGGGGCCGAAACCAAAACCGTGGTCGCCAGTGGGATAGACATACATGGCGCAATCGTTGCCTGCATTGCGCATAGCCTTATAGTATTCCAGGCCGTTTGTCACAAAGGGCACCAGTCGGTCGTCGCTGGCAGAGATGATGATGGCGGGAGGTGTCAAATGACGACGTACGGCGTTTTGTGTCGAGTAGTCGCGTACGAGCTCGGGGTTCTTCTGCCCCTCTTCGCTGAGGAAGTTGACGCACGACCATTTGTGGGATACTCGCTCGTCCATAGAGATGACAGGGTAAAAGAGGATGCTGAAGTCAGGACGCACGTCGAAAGCGGAGTGAGTCGAGATGACTGACGATAAGTGACCGCCCGCCGAGAAGCCCATGATGCCTACGTCGTGAGGATTGATACCCCATACGGCCGCAGAGTCGCGGACAATGCGGAAACCCTGTTCAACATCGCCGATGGGTTTAGTACGGTCGCCCTCCGGTAACCGGTAGTTAACGACGAAATAGGCAATGCCCTGCTTGTTCATCCAATCGGCAGCCAACGTTCCCTCATGGGTGTTCGAAAGCATGGAATAACCACCTCCAGGAATACCGACAACGGCCTTCCCCGATGGATTTTCGGGCAGGAAACATACCATCTGGGCCTTTCCGTCAGGAGTCAGGTCCAACGTGAATTTTCTTGCAGTTTGTGCCTGCATGCCTGTGGTCAGGAGCAGCAGGGCGAGTGCTGTTATGCAGCGCATGGCACTCTTTTTCATTTCATTTTGTTTCATAGTCGATATTTTTTAGTTATGGTTTGTCCTTTTTCTTTTTCTGTTCTTGCTCCTGTACGATGCTGACCCTGCGGTTTGTGGAGTCGCTCATCACATCATTGACAATAGCGGTCACCTGTGTTTTCAGCTCATCAATAAACTGCTGGGCATCGTACTTCTGATGCTCGATGTCGCGCAGCTTTTTCTCCCAGATACCTGTCAGTTCACAGCTCTTCAGCAGGTCCTCGCGGATAAGGTCAATGAGTTCAATACCCGTTTCTGTAGCTACGAGTCGCTTGCGTTCGCGCTTGATGTAATGCCGCT
>LXOW01060860.1_pt1 | contig 16046 bp, 11 predicted proteins | sample 1368591 | NCBI WGS metagenome assembly LXOW01 (sample SAMN04884650, study PRJNA319009) | bovine gut metagenome | isolation source: Cow rumen | host: Bos taurus | place: Italy: Legnaro (PD) | collected 2014-07-09 | reverse complement strand
ACCCGTACGTACGGTTCAATGAGAGGGAAATAACATTTACTGTTATTTCTCTACTCTATTTGGGGAAGGAGTTGCCTGAGAACATTTTAGTTAAAAGGAGTTTTCAAAACGAAATATATTCGCTATACTATAGGAAAGGAATAGTGCGGAAATATGTGACTACACTTTTGGAGAAAGGTATTTCAAAAGAAAGCATTTATTGTTATGGATTTGCTTTTGAGGGAAAGAAAGTGTTGATTGGAGAATAACTAAATATAGTAAATGTATTTTTGTTCCATGGATATTTATTAAAGAAATCTTTAATCCGCCTTTTTGACGGTGGGGAGTTTAACTAAAGGAGATAATTATGGCGGCATATACATATATGTTAGAGTGTGCAGATGGCACATATTATACCGGATGGACAAATGATCTTGAAAAAAGACTGTCAGCCCATAATGCAGGAAAAGGCGGAAAATACACTTCGGTTCGTAGACCGGTAACATTGGTGTATTACGAAGAATTTGAGACAAAACAAGAGGCAATGAGCAGAGAGTGGCATATCAAACAGCTTACCAGAAAACAAAAAGAAGAGCTGGTATTTAACAGTTAGGTTTCAAACAATAATGAGATGATAAAAATGTAAAAAAGTACTTGCAATTCGAAAAAAGGTATGCTATTATATATCTTGTCAGTTTTGATATGGCTCGTTGGTCAAGCGGTTAAGACGTCGCCCTCTCACGGCGAAAACAGCGGTTCGATTCCGCTACGAGCTGTTATTAAGTCCTAGATGATTTCATCTAGGACTTTTTTTGTAATAGGAAATTGCGATGCGAGGATGCGCAGATCGCGGAGATGGAGTTAATTGCTGCGCAATACCGCGGTCGCGCTAAAGTTTTGCAAGCATATATTCTGTTAGCTACGGAAAACGTTTTAGTTGTATAATTTTAATATTAATGTAATAAAATGGAAAAATATGTATGATACAATAAAATAAGTGAAGAAACAATATCAATATGTGTCGAAACAACAGAAATATTGTTGATTTGCAATGAATAATACACAAAATGTGTGAATGGATAAAAAGATTGCAAAAAAACGAAAAAGTTTCGTTTACATCTATTACCATCAATGTTATAATAGAAACATAGTATATGCTGTTATAAGGGAGGATTCTATATAATCCGATAGGGGTATTTTTCGTGATTAAAAAGAAGGCTTATAAACCTAGGGGATTAGCAATCATGTCCGTTTTATTGGGGAGTTGCGATTGGAATTGTATAATGGCTGTTCTAAAGTATGACATGAGAGGTGAAAGACGTGATAAAGAAAGAAATGATAGCCATGCTGTTGGCAGGAGGACAGGGTTCACGTTTGGGAGTTTTGACATCAAACGTTGCAAAGCCGGCAGTTTCATTTGGAGGAAAGTATCGTATCATTGATTTCCCGCTGAGTAACTGTATTAACTCGGGCGTGGACACGGTAGGTGTATTAACACAGTATCAGCCATTGAAGCTGAACACACATATTGGAATAGGTATTCCTTGGGATTTGGATAGAAATATCGGTGGTGTTTCTATTTTGCCACCATATGAGAAGAGCCAGAATAGTGAGTGGTACACAGGTACTGCAAATGCTATTTACCAGAACTTAGCTTATATGGAACAGTTTAATCCGGAATATGTATTGATTTTAGGAGGAGACCATATTTACAAGATGGATTATGAAGTTATGCTTCAGTTCCACAAGGAGAATAAAGCGGATATTACCGTAGCTACTATGCCGGTGCCGATTGAAGAGGCAAGCCGTTTTGGTGTGGCGATTACAGATGAGAAGAAGCGTATTTCAGAGTTTGAGGAGAAGCCGGAGCATCCTAGAAGCAATTTAGCATCTATGGGTATTTACATTTTCTCTTGGCCGGTTCTTCGTGATGCGCTCATTACATTGCAGGATCAGCCGGGACTTGACTTTGGTATGCATGTATTGCCACATTGTCTTGGAAAAGGTGACCGCTTATTTGCTTACGAGTTTAATGGATATTGGAAAGACGTTGGAACGTTAGCTGCTTATTGGGAAGCAAATATGGAGTTGATTGATTTGATTCCTGAGTTTAACCTTTATGAGGAGTTCTGGCGTATCTATACGAAAGCAGACCGCATTCCACCACAGTTTATTTCAGGGGAAGCAGTCATTGATAAGGCGATTATTGGAGACGCCTGCGAGATTTACGGAGAGGTACATAATTCCGTTATTGGTTCCGGTGTGTATATTGGACCGGGAGTAGTAATCAGAGATTCGATCATTATGAGTTCGACTTCGATTGGAGACCGAACCATTGTTGATAAAGCAGTCATTGCTGAAAATGTTGTTGTTGGAAATGACTGTCACATTGGTGTTGGGGAAGAAGCACCAAATGTACTTAAAAAGGATGTTTACGCCTTTGGATTGGCTACCATCGGGGAAAACAGTGTAATTCCTGGTGGTATCAAGATAGGTAAAAATACAGCAGTTTCCGGTGTGACAGAGCCTGGAGATTATCCAAACGGATTATTGGAGAGTGGACAAGTTATTATTAAGGATGGTGACAGAAAATGAGAGCAGTTGGAATCGTATTAGCTGGAGGAAATAGCAACAAACTAGCAGAATTATCAAACAAGAGAGCCGTTGCAGCGATGCCAATTGCCGGTGGTTACCGAAGCATTGATTTTGCACTTAGCAACATGTCAAACTCTCACGTTCAGAAAGTGGCTGTATTGCCACAGTACAATGCAAGATCCCTGAATGAACATTTGAATTCAGCAAAATGGTGGGATTTTGGACGTAAACAGGGTGGATTGTTTGTATTTACACCAACCATCACTGCAGAAAATGGCAATTGGTACCGTGGTACTGCAGATGCCATTGCACAGAATTTATCATTTTTGAAAAGCAGCCATGAGCCATATGTAATCATTGCATCAGGAGATGGCGTTTATAAGATGGATTACAATAAGATGTTAGAGCATCATGTAGCCAAGAAAGCGGATATTACCGTAGCTACGAAAGTTCTTCCAAAGGGGGAGGATGCTACCAGATTTGGTGTCATCCGTACAGATGAGGATGGAAGAATTATTGAGTTTGAGGAGAAGCCAGTTGTGACAGAGCACAACACCGTTTCTGCCGGTATTTATGTAATCCGTAGAAGATTGCTCATTGAGTTGATTGAAAAAGCAATGGAAGAAGAGCAACATGATTTTGTAAAAGACATTTTAATCCGATATAAAAATTGGAAGCGAATTTATTCGTATAATGTTGAGGGGTATTGGAGTAATATTTCCACTGTTGAGTCATACTATAAGACAAACATGGATTTCTTAAACCATGATATCAGAGATTTCTTCTTTAGACAGTATCCGGATGTGTATTCAAAGGTAGATGACCTTCCACCTGCAAAATACAACGTAGGATGTAACGTAAAGAACAGTCTGGTTTCCAGTGGATGTATTATCAATGGTACAGTGGAGAATTCCGTTTTGTTCAAGGAGGTTTACGTAGGAAATAACGTAACCATCAAGAACTCCATCATTTTAAATGATGCGTATATAGGGGACAACACTTATATCGAGAATTGTATCGTGGAAAGTAGGGACACGATACGCTCGAATATGTCATATATAGGTGCTGAAGACAACATTAGAATTGTTGTTGAGAAAAACGAACGGTATGTATTATAGACAACAAAGTTGACAGCTGCGTTGCAGTGTTACGATTTGTTTTATGTTTGGTTGGAATTTTTCCGACTAAATAAAATTGGTCAATGAGTGGCGCATACCAGCAGACTATCAAAAGGGGGCTTACATTATGCAAATTACAGACGTAAGAGTAAGAAAAGTTAGTAAAGAAGGTAAGATGAAGGCAGTTGTATCAATTACAATTGACAATGAATTTGTTGTTCATGACATCAAGATTATTGAGGGCGATAAGGGATATTTCATTGCGATGCCAAGTAGAAAAGCTGGGGATGGCGAATACAGAGATATTGCCCATCCAATCAATTCTGAGACGAGAGATAAGATTCAGAAGATCATTCTTGAGAAGTATGAAATTGCTCTCACAGAAGAAGATGACGAAGGTGGAGAAGAATAGTCTGTATCAGACATTCCAACTACCGAAAAAGCTTTCCCTACGAAGCTTGTGATTTTAGAGGCTGCCACATTAGCGAGAGTTAATGTGGCAGTCGTTTTTTATGTAATAGGAAATTGCGATGCAAATGACTTATTACATAAAAAACGATCAAAAAAAATCCATTGACATAGAACAAAAATATAGAGACAATAGAAGTAAATGTACGCATTGACACAGAATATGAAGGTGAGGGAAATTAGGTGCGAAAATTGATAGGAATACTTATGATTGTCACATTGATTGTGGCGGTTATTTGTGCAGATGCTAAATATGGCATTATAACATCTTTGGTTAAGGGGCCTATGACGGAGGCGGAAAAGGAACAGTTTTTGGAAGATTTGTATGCGGGTATGTTGCGACGGGATAGTGAAATTATACTGTATTATTACGGGGACAATGAAGAAATGCAGGAATTTGTCACGGGAGCCGTTAAAAAAATATACGAAATGGATAAAAAAGATACTTCTTCTGATTTTGATTACATGAGATATGTTCATAAAGTTTCTAACATTTTGATGAGTGGCTGGGGAAAGAAGTATAAAATTGTTTACCAGATGGAATACTTAGAATCCAAGCATGAGACAGAGTTGGTTGATGAAGAAGTTGGAAGGATTCTTAAAAAAATAATAAAGAAAAATATGACTGCTCCGCAAAAAATACGGAAAATACATGATTATGTGGTGGAGCATGTAGAATATGATACATCTACAAACAGAAATTCACCTTATGCAGCTCTTTATAATCGAAGTTCAGCTTGTCAGGGGTATGCAACTTTGATTTATAAAATGATGACGGAGGCAGGTGTTCCTTGCAGAGTGATTACCGGAAGTGCAAAAGGCGGACTTCACGCATGGAACATTGTGAAAATTAAAGACAAGTGGTACAACATAGACGCAACCTGGGATGACCCGGTTGGCGGCTTTGGAAAAGAAAGAATGAAATATGATTATTATCTGAAAGGTAATTTGGGATTTTGGGATCATGACAGGGCAGAAGAGTTTAATACCGCTGCGTTTAACGAAGCATATCCTATGGCGAAGAATAATTATCATTCGTGAGTTTGAATTTAGAGAAGCTTCAAGTTGCACAAGGACGACATTGGATTCGCGAGTGAGTCTTGATTTAGTCAACCATAATTTAGTAAACTATGGTTGACTAAATTTGTGTATGGGAGTATATTGGATATATAGAAGTGTTAGTAGACTCTTTAAAAATGGGGGATTGTTATGTTCGTAGGAAGAGATAAAGAATTAAAAGCATTAAATAATTTGTATACATCAGATAAATTTGAATTTGTTGTAATATACGGACGTCGACGTGTTGGAAAAACTGCTCTTATTAATCAATTCATTGATGGAAAAGACGCTATTTATTTTATGGGAGTTGAAAGCAACGAAAAGCAGAATTTAGAAAACTTAAGTAAGAGTATTATGGAATATAGCAATGGTGTTTTGACGGATAATTTCTTTGCTTCATATCAGGCGGCATTTGAATATGTATTTAAAATTGCGGAAAAAGAACGTGTGGTTTTGACAATAGATGAATATCCATACGCAGCAAGAGCTACAAAAAGTCTTGCATCAACCTTGCAGTTGTTGATTGACAAATATAAGGATTCATCCAAATTGATGCTAATACTGTGTGGTTCATCCATGTCATATATGGAGGACCATGTACTTGCATATAAGGCTCCGCTTTATGGAAGAAGAACGGCTCAAATGAAAATTTTACCTTTTGATTTTGAGGAAAGTTGCAGATACCTGAGCAAAATGGCAGATGAAGATAAGGCATTGATTTACGGAATTGCAGGTGGAACACCTCAGTATCTTTTACAAATAAAGGATAATCTTAGTGTCGAGGATAATATAAAGAATACTTTTTTGAATCCGGTATCATTTCTCTATGAGGAGCCTATGAATTTGTTAAAGCAGGAAGTTAGGGAGCCAGCCATATATACTGCGATTATTACTGCGATTGCAACAGGATATTCCCGTATGTCCGAGATATCAACGAAAGTAGGAGAAGACACAAATGTGTGCGCAAGATATTTGAAAAATCTCATAAATCTTGGAATTGTGAAAAGGGAAACTCCTTACGGAGAGAAGGAATCGAAGAAATCCGTTTATGGGATTGAAGATAATATGTTTCTTTTCTGGTATCGTTTTGTTTTGAATAATAGTTCATTGATTATCAGAGGTGCAACGGATTTAGTATATAAAAAGATTGAAGAACAACTCAGCGATTATATGGGAAGAGTGTTTGAGGATATATGCACACAATATTTGTGGAAACAGTTGCTTACAGGAAATTCACCGGTTGAATTTGTTTCGCTAGGTCGTTGGTGGGGAAATGATTCCGTAAATAAATGTCAGGCTGAAATTGATATTATGGGTGAGCAGGATAATAAAACGGCACTATTTGCAGAGTGTAAATGGAGGAATGAGAATGTAGACCTTGATGTTCTTGAAAAAATTATTGAGCGAAGTAAACTGTTTCACTATACTGACGTGTATTATTATTTGTTTTCAAAAACAGGTTTTACAAAGGGATGTTTGGAAAAAGTAAAAGAAATGGGAAATGTAACTTTGGTTAGTTATAAGGATATTATTAAGACAATAGTTTAGAAAGATGAAAATAGGCACGGATTAGGATCTGATAAGTGTCTATTTTTGTTTTATGCTTAGCCTGCAAGCAGACACGCATGCAATGTATTACATTTTCTGCTCGGCTTAGTTATTGTATACGTTCAGCCGAGTACATTCATAAAGTGCCAGATAAAGATAATGGCAAATAATTTAGGTTAAGGCTGGACACTTTATTCATTATGGGCGACTGCCCAATAGAAAACATAATACATTTTATGCTTAGCCTGCAAGCAGCCACGCATGCAATGTATTATATTTTCTGCTCGGCTGAACGTTTTAGAAAAAATTTCTTGCAAAATTAAATTATAGGTGTTATATTTGAGATAGAACAAATATAATGAAAGTTATCTGATAACACTTTCAATGAAAATGAATGGAGGTAGTGTTATGAATATTAATAAGTTTACCCAAAAATCAATGGAAGCAGTGCAAAACTGCGAGAAATTAGCATATGATTATGGACATCAGGAGTTGGCACAGGAGCATTTACTGTTAAGTTTGATGGATATTGATGACAGTCTGATAGAAAAGCTCATTGAGAAGATGGAGATTCAGCCGAAAGTATTTCGCGCTCAGGTGATCGGGCTTTTGAAAAAACGTCCGAAAGTGTCCGGTGGTCAGGTTTTTGTAGGAAATGATTTGAACAAAGTGCTCATATACGCTGAAGATGAGTCAAAGCGGATGGGGGATGAGTATGTTTCGGTAGAGCATTTATTCCTTAGTATGTTGAAAAATGCCAGCAAAGAGATGAAAGGATTGTTCCAGTCCTTTGGTATTGACAGAAACCGTTTTCTTGAGGCTTTGGCAAGCGTAAGAGGAAATCAGAAAGTAACATCGGATAATCCGGAGGCTACTTATGATACGTTGGAGAAATACGGTTATGATTTGGTAGAGAGAGCAAGGCAGCAGAAATTAGATCCTGTCATTGGCCGTGATTCGGAAATTCGAAATGTTATCCGTATTTTATCCAGAAAGTCAAAAAACAATCCGGTGTTAATCGGTGAGCCGGGTGTCGGTAAAACGGCAGCAGTGGAAGGTTTGGCACAGCGTATTGTTCAGGGTGATGTGCCGGACGGATTGAAGGATAAGCGTATTTTTGCACTGGATATGGGAGCTTTGGTAGCAGGAGCCAAGTACCGTGGCGAATTTGAGGAACGTTTAAAAGCGGTTCTGGAAGAAGTGAAAAATAGCGACGGAGAGATAATTTTATTTATCGATGAACTTCATACCATCGTAGGAGCAGGTAAAACGGAAGGCAGCATGGATGCAGGAAATATGTTAAAACCAATGCTTGCAAGAGGAGAGCTTCATTGTATCGGTGCTACTACCCTTAATGAGTACCGTATGTACGTGGAAAAGGATGCGGCTTTGGAGCGTCGGTTCCAGCCGGTAATGGTTTCAGAACCTACAGTAGAGGACACCATTTCTATATTGCGTGGATTAAAAGACCGTTACGAAGTGTTCCACGGTGTAAAAATTACAGATGGAGCATTGGTATCTGCGGCGACCTTGTCAAACCGTTACATTTCTGACCGTTTCCTTCCGGATAAGGCAATTGACTTAGTGGACGAGGCATGTGCTTTGATTAAGACAGAACTTGATTCTATGCCTACAGAGCTTGATGATCTTCGAAGACGTATCATGCAATTAGAGATTGAAGAAGATGCCTTGAAAAAGGAAACAGACCGACTTAGCATGGAGCGTCTGGACAATTTGCAGAAGGAACTAGCAGAACTTCGGGAAGAGTTTGCCGGCAGAAAAGCGAAATGGGATAATGAAAAATCGGCAGTGGAAAAAGTGCAGAAAATCAAAGAACAGTTGGAAGCAGCCAACAATGAATATAAAATTGCCGAGAGAAATTACGATACTGCCAAAATGTCAGAGTTGAAATACGGAAGGATTCCACAGTTGCAACAACAGTTGGAAGCTGAGGAAGAGCGTGTGAAAAATAAAGAACAGCAATTGGTACACGACAGTGTCAGCGAGGAGGAAATCGCCAGAATTATTTCCAGATGGACAGGTATTCCAATTGCAAAATTAACGGAAAGTGAGCGTTCAAAGACCTTGCATCTTGCAGAAGAGCTTCACAAGAGAGTGGTTGGTCAGGATGACGGTGTAGAGCTTGTTTCAGAAGCAATTCTTCGTTCAAAAGCAGGCATCAAAGATCCTACAAAACCAATCGGTTCTTTCTTATTCCTTGGACCTACCGGTGTAGGTAAGACAGAGCTTGCAAAGAGTCTTGCCCAGAGTTTGTTTGACAATGAAGATGCTATGGTTCGAATTGACATGAGTGAATACATGGAGAAATATTCCGTATCGCGTTTGATTGGTGCAGCACCTGGATATGTGGGATATGAGGAAGGCGGACAGTTGACGGAAGCGGTGCGTAGAAAACCATATTCTGTCATTTTGTTTGACGAGATAGAGAAGGCTCATCCGGATGTATTTAATATCTTGTTGCAGGTGTTGGATGATGGACGTATTACCGACTCTCAAGGCCGTACCGTAGATTTTAAAAATACCATTATTATTCTTACTTCCAACATCGGCTCTCCATATTTGCTGGATGGAATCGATGAAAATGGAAATATCACCAAGGAAGCAGAAAATATGGTAACTCAGGAATTGCAGGTGCATTTCCGTCCGGAGTTTTTGAACCGATTAGATGAAACTATATTATTCAAGCCATTGACGAAGGAAAATATCGGGGGCATTGTGGATTTGTTAATTGCTGAAGTAAACAACAGACTGGTTGACAAAGAACTTAAGATTGAGCTTACAGACAGCGGAAAATCCCTTGTGATTGACGAGGCATATGATCCGGTGTATGGTGCAAGACCACTTAAGAGATATTTACAAAAACATGTGGAAACTTTAGTTGCCAGAATGATATTGTCTGAACAGGTATCTATGGGTGATACCATCGTTTTGGATAGTGTAGATGGAAAATTAAGTGCCAGTGTGAAATAAAAGCATGGTAACAGAATAATTAAAAAAATCCCAGTGCATCGACTGCACTGGGATTTTTGACTTCATAAGATTATTTAAAGTATGCCATTGCTTCTGTAAGTTCATCAGAAGATGCATCCGTAACTTTACTGCTTTCTGCAATTCGATCCATTGCAGATGTAATCTCTTCAATGGAAGCCAATACTTCTTCATTAGAAACTGCATTCTGTTCAGCGATGGTGTTAAGTTCCTGAGTAGAAGAAATAATAACTTCTTTCGCACGGTTCAAATCGTTAACCTTTTCTGAAATATCTGCAATTTCGGAAATCGAAGTTGTAATCTCTTTATTTAATACGTTAAATTTATCCTGTGTATCTTTGATGTATTCCTGCTCATCTTTAATGATTTCAGCAACATCAGCAGAAAGAGAAACGCTGGTTTCTGATTTTTGTACGATTTCTTCCACGATACGGTTAATTTCTGCTGTTGATTCATTTGTCTGCTCTGATAAAACTTTAATCTCATCAGCTACAACCGCAAAACCTTTTCCGGCTTCACCTGCACGGGCAGCTTCGATGGAAGCATTTAATGCAAGTAAGTTGGTCTGGCTTGCAATGGAACTGATCATCTCAACTGCATTCTTAATCTGGTCAACTGCAGTATTGGTATCCTGAATCTGATTAGAGATGTTTGTTACGGCTGTAACGCTCTGTTCAGAAGAATTTGATACTTTATTGATGTAATTGGTAGCTTCTTCGTTGGCTGTCTTGATGGAATTAGACAATGTAACCAATTTTTCAGCACTGTCGTAAATATTGTCGATGGCATGTCCCATTTCCGTCATCTTGTCATTTGTGTTCTGGGAAGTGCTAGCAATGGAAGAAGCACTTTCTGCCAACTCACCCATAACTTTAGAAATCTGGTTTGCACTGTTTAAACTGTTTTCAGAAAGATCTGAAACACTTGACGCATCTGATTTCAATTTGTCTGAGATGGTTTTTGATCTACCGATGATATCTAACAATCTATCCTGCAAATTAGATACGGTAGACGTTAACTGGTTAAATTCTTTGATGAAACCGTTCTGGTTAAATTCGCAATCCAAATTTCCACCTGCCACACGATGAATATTTCCAATCAGACCTGAGATATTTTTTGATAAAGCTTTTCCAACAAAGAATATGATAATTGCAAAAAATAGGGCTGTTAGAACAGTAATTATAATAATTAATTCAACAATACGAGTTACTTTTTCTGATACCTTACTCTGTAATTCTCCGGCAAATGCCATACCCCAGAATTTGTTCTGGCTGTCGTAAATAGGCATGTAATACACCATGTATTTTTTTCCACCGATATCTACATTTTTTCCAGTGTAATCTTTTCCGGAAGAAACCTGTTTGTAAATATCAGCATTTGCCTGTGAACCTTCATTGTATGAACCGTCATCTTTTTTCAAAGAAGTAATGAGACGAGTGTCACCCTTGAATAAAGTCAGTTCAATGCTTTCAGTTTTACCATTGACTTTGGATATATTCTGTAATGAATTAATATATACGTGATCCGAGTATTCCTCGTAATCAACATCCCCATTATTGATAACATCATATGCAAAATATTCATTTAATTGCTTGGCGGCAACTTTAAGTCGTTGCTCCATAGTATCTTCCATGTTTTTCTTCATTTCCAGTGATGTGAATGTTCCAAGAAAGATGGTTGCAATCAACACCGGAACCAATCCCATTAGTAAGAATGATTTTCGAAATGTAATCCCCTTTGTTTTTTGTGTCATATTTAGTTCCCCCTTTTTTAAGTATATGTTCTCTCGGAATCTCCTTTATACCATAATTTCGGCTATATTTTCCTTGGATGTTCTNNTGTCGTTATCCAAGAAAAATCTATCTCGAAATTCTTGTATAAAAAGACTCCGAGAGAACATAGTATATGTGCTCTTGGCATTGCTTTTATACCATAATTACGATTATCATGTAAAAAAGTTTGTAAAAGTACATATTTTGTGAAAGTACATATTTTGTGTGATAATCCTTTTTCACACTGTGTCTATGTTCATTGTACCACTATTTGGAAAAAGATGCAAAATAATTTGAAAAAATTGGAAGATATTAAATAAATATTAAATTTAATGGGAAAATATGGTTATTGGTGCGAAAAAGTGGTAATATGTAAGAAGGTACATCACAGATTGTGNNGATACATACATTGGTAACTATTGAATGACAAAAATACATTTAATTATGTAAACAATTCAAAAAAAATTTTGTGAAATTACGAAATTTTAGTTTTTGGGTTAATTTTTACTTGAAAATTGTTTTCCGCAGACAAAGCAGAATGCATGCTTGCATGTAATTCTGTTCGGATACAAGAATTTTGAGTGAACATTAAATAAAAAGGGGGAAAAGTTATGGGACAAAATGATTTTCGCGTAAAATTAAAAAACAAAATTGGAACAAAGATTGTAGCACTTGTTGTGGGGGCAGTATTAGTCAGTGTTATCATCAATCTATGTACGGTAATTCCGTCATCAAGAAATAATGTAACGAAGATTACAAAAAACTACATGCTAGATTGTGTTACTATCTTAGGAAAGAGTATTGATGAGGCGGAGACACTTCTTGGAACTGACAAAGTGTTGTCACCGGACATGCTTAAAATCGAGCTGGAGAATGTTGCAATCCAAGATGTTCCTTCAAGTTACGCATATTTAGTGTCACCGGATAAGACCATGTTGTGGCATCCTACTACGGAAAAAATCGGTCAGCCAGTGGAAAACTCGGTAGTAAAGGGACTTGCAGCAGATATTGAAGCTGGAAAGAAAGTTACACCGGATACAGTGGAGTATGAATTTAAAGGAGCAACAAAATATGCTTCCTATTACGTAGGTAAAGATAATAGCTATATTCTTGTTATTACTGCCGACGAGAGTGAGATTTTGCAACCTGTAAAAGATGTGACGCGTAATTCAATCATTGGTGGAGTAGTTGCTCTGCTTGCCTGTGGATTAGTAGGATTATACATGGCTATTTATATTGCAAAACCAATCCAAAGAACAACGGAAGATATTTCTAAACTTGCAGAGCTTGATTTGTCAGATATTCAGGAATTAAAACCTCGTAAAGACGAGACTGGTGTTATGATGAGAGCGATACAGGCACTTCGAAAACAGTTGGTTACTGTAATGAAAGATATTGATATTCAGTGTGAGGAACTTAGAGAGTCAGCAGACATTCTTGCAAAGAGTGCGCAGGAAACATCCGGGGCTATGTCACAATTGGAAAAAGCTATGGATGAAGTTGCTGTTGGAGCTACTGCGCAGGCGGGTGATACCCAGACAGCTTCAAGTAGTGTTATGAGCATGGGAAATCTTATTCAGGATACAAATACCAAAGTTGACGAATTACTTTCTAATGCAGATGTTATGACAAAAGCCAGCAATCAGGCTAGAGAAAAGATTGAAGAATTAAGTGCAGTTAACCAGAAGACCATGGAAGCATTTGATGTTATTTCAGAACAGACCAATGCTACAAATGACTCTGTAACGAAGATTCGTGAAGTTACTGATATGATCAGTACCATTGCAAATGAGACAAATCTTTTGTCATTGAACGCTTCTATCGAGGCAGCAAGAGCCGGAGAAGCAGGACGTGGATTTGCAGTCGTTGCTTCAGAAATCCAGCAGTTGGCAACACAGTCAAATGAGTCTGCAAACAAAATTAGTGAGATTATCAATTTACTTATTGAAGAATCAGAAAAGACAGTTTCTAAGATGAACGAAGTAAAAGAAGTTATTAAAGTTCAGGATGAAAATGTTATTAGCACGAAGGAAGCATTCCAGAATGTGAAAAATGGTATTGATGCTTCTATCAAGGGAATTAAAGAAATCAACGATAAGACTCGTGAATTGGATGCAGCAAGAGATCGTGTGGTTGACGTTGTACAGAGCTTGTCAGCTATCGCTGAGGAAAATGCAGCATCAGCAGAAGAGACAAGTGCATCAGCAACTACTGTAGATTCTATCGTAGCAACCATTGACGAAAAAGCAAATTCATTGAATGATGTTGCAGATAAATTGTTTAGCGATGTAAAACAATTCAAGTTATAAGAAAAGTAAAGATGAATGGAATTTAACATCAAATAATCTTACAATAAAAAAGAATAGCAAAAGAGGACGAATCTCAAAATGGGAATCGTCCTCTTTTTTTAAAAGGTAGTGTATGAAATGAATAACTAACGCACAATTTGCTTACGCTTGGAATATATCTTGTCATTCCAATGCATAGCATTGCACACAAAGGTAATGGCTTGTTTTTCTGCAACTTTTGAAACAGTGTGAGCTGCAGACGGATTGTTGATGCCGGGAATAAAACCGGCAGCCATGCTAGGATGTCCGCCTCCGTCACCTAATTCATTTAGTGCTGCGCGAACAACTTCAGAAGCATCTAAATCTTTGCAACTGCTTCTGACGGTAAATTTAATCCCATTGTCACGGAAAGAATGGCTGACAATAATATCAACTTCTTCCAATGTAAGCATGAAATCCGAAATCTGTCCCATGATTGCTTCAGAGCAATCGTCTCCTAAATCCAGGAGTGCCATCGTGTGACAAAAACGCAAATTTTCGATGGCGTGATAATATATCTGTAAATCCTGCAGTTTCATAGTGCAGGAATCTAACTGGCTCAAAATTCCAATATCTGATTTCTTATATAATGTAGAATACAGATTCAAATCCAAATCGGAAACATGTCGGTTAAGACAATTAGTATCCATACGAATGGCATAAGTAAATGTAGTTGCAAGTAATTTGCTGATTGGAATATCAGATTCTAAATAATAACTTGCAATAATACTTGCACATGCGCCACATTCCGGGCGAATATCGTGAAAACGATAATTGCTTGTTTCCTGTTCCTTATGATGGTCGATACATGCAATTACAGTTCCGCAGTAGGATTTTACATTGCTGTTTCCCTGCTGACAATCTACAAGAATTGTTTCATCTGATGCTGAAAATTCAATGGTATCAGCTGGAACAATATCTAATTGCAATAGGGAAATCATTTGCAAAGTGTTAGCTTTGTCAATAGCTCCTTTATAACATACAATGGCTTTTTTGCCATAATGTTCAAGTAAAAGTTTTAGTCCGTGTGCTGTTGCCAGCGCATCCTGATCGGGATAATTATGTGTCTGAATGTAAACCAGATCATTATCAATTACTGATAATAATTGTTCGATTTTTGTCATAACCATCCCTCCTTGTTTATGTGTTTTAAAATCTTTTTCATACTTTTCTTCTTTCTTCTATTAAGACGTGCTCAAAAGTATTGAGTGTTGGCTTCGAATTTTTTAGCAGATGTTAATCAATCCGAAATCGAGCGTATCCTTGCAGAGCACATATCTCAAGTTAGGGTTACATAGCACTATACAATATTCATATAGCTTGGTGATTATACCTTGTTTTTGATGTGAAATTACAAATTTACTATTGTGTAAAATCTGCTTTATTGAGAAATTTCATTCTAAATGTTAACGTAAATGTAATATAAATTAGTAAAAAATGTAATAACTTTTAGTATTATACATTAAAATTGTTGGACAATGCAATAGTAAAAGTTTACAAAAAGAAAAGAAAATTGTGAAAAAAATTTGTAAATGTGAAGTTTGGAAGAATTTGGAGACTGCAAGTGTGTTAGTGTAAGACAGTATTTATAGGGAGGTGAGAGGTAGTGGAAGTTAAAATTTGATGGACTACTGTTAGTTCACATCGTGAATTTAGGGGATTTCAAGGTAATTATTAGGATGCAAAAAATGGTAGTGACTTCAGCTCCTATCACAGCCGACGCAGCAACTACAAAAATTGTAGGTGTAAATAAGACTATTACTCTTGTAAAGGGTACAGTAACAGGTCTTAGTAAAGCAGAGAAAAAAGTAGTTAAAGTTTCTAAGAATTCGAAAACAAAAAAAGTAACAGTTAAAGGTTTAAAGGCTGGTAAAGTATCATTCAAGATTGGTAAGAAAGCATACACTGTTAAAGTTGGTGCTACAAAGATCAATAACCATGGAGCAATTACTTTAAATGCAGGTGAAGCTAAGGCAGTTAACTTCAAAGTTNNGCAGTTGCAGCTGGTACAGCTACAATCACAGCTAAGTCTGCAAACACAGGAAAGAAAGGTACTATGGTAGTTACAGTTGTTGCAGATTCAACAACAGCTGCTCCTGCAACACAGGATCCAAGTGTAACACCAGACCCTAACGCAACACAGGATCCAAACGCAACACAGAATCCAAATG
>LXOW01366733.1_pt1 | contig 16053 bp, 34 predicted proteins | sample 1368591 | NCBI WGS metagenome assembly LXOW01 (sample SAMN04884650, study PRJNA319009) | bovine gut metagenome | isolation source: Cow rumen | host: Bos taurus | place: Italy: Legnaro (PD) | collected 2014-07-09 | reverse complement strand
GTACCCTCTTGACTGATAATATCAGCTGACGGGGGGAGTATATCTCTCCCACCATTCGTTGACATATCCAACCATCGCGTCAGAAATTTTTGACGCGCGTTCAATACAAATATCTTTCGGCGTATCTATGTGTATCACTTCGTCAGCACTGACAAGATCAGCGAGACGTTCACGCTCCCCGCTTAAAGGATAACCACCAATGATGTAAGCGTTAAGCCATCGCCCTTGTCTGACTCTGATCTGATCAATGAGAGTATCGCGCAGCTGAAAGACATTCGTCTTCAGTCTGCTCGGCTTCTCACTGCAGCTTATCGCTTTCCATAATCTATCAATGTCAACAACGATGTCATTGTCTTCTGCCTGCTCTGCCACCCATGATCTCTTACCAGCGCACGGCGAACCATAGACAATAAATACCTGCTGCGGTTTCCTTGCCATGTGTACGCCGCAGAATCTGGCGTGAGCTTTGTTATGACACTTGAAGTGAATCAGTTCAATATTATCAGGATTCAGCGCAATGTTTACGTCATCGACGTTCTCTTCCGTGAGCTCGGTCTTATGATGTCCGATGCAATCGTACTTCTTCAGTATCGGCTGACCACAATGCGCACAAATGATAATACCTGATTCGTCAGCTCTCTCGTCTTTGAGATTCGCCAGGAACTTGATCCACCTGTCCGAACGATAGAACTTCTGGCGCTTTGTCATGATGGTATTACCAGATAATTGATCTTGACAGTTCCACCATGGTCTGGCTCATTGTTGCATACAAGCATAACGCTTGTTCTGTCGCTCGCCTCGTCGTATGTGTATCCGACGTATATGTGCGTCAGCACTACGTCGCCGGATCTCAATTCCTGACATACAGAAATGACACCGTTCTCACCAATGTTGCCGTTGATGTTGAACGGAATGTACACTTCGCCAGTGTCGCCCATCGTTGACGTCACTGAACCTCTGATGATGTTCACGAAACATTTATTGTCGCCAACTAAATTCAGTGTCTGTGGCATGATAATTCCTCCTACCATTCATCCTGTTCAAGCTTCTTCTTTTTCAGCTCCAGCTCTTCACGCCGGATTGCATCACTCTGAGGATCGTTAGACCAATTAAGCGCATCATAATTCTTTAAGCAGAGATTAAGAGCTGCAACGTCTGGAAGAGATTTCTTGTTGTATGTTTCAACTGTCCTGACTTTTTCACCTGTATCAGGATCTTCTTTCTCAATAATTTTCGATTCCTGATACTCAAATCCCATTGCTTTTTTAATTAAAGCGCTTCTCAATTGCGCTACGATCGCGATTCTGCCATTTTTTATTAATTCAGAAAATTCAGTTTTTTCATTTAAATGTTTGTAGAAAGTCTGATAGCTTATTCCAAGATTTCGATAAATATTTTCGTCGGAAGCGCCGTTGATAAGCCATTCGCGTATCTCGTTGAACCTCGGCTTGATCTTTGTTTCGTATGCATCTTTTCTGCCCCTTTTTTCAGCCATTTTACTCCCCNNCTGGCTTTGCAAGCTATTTTTATTTTTTAAAAAGCCGCTCGAAAACTAATCAAATGGAGACTGTCACCGACCTTCTATTTTTTATCCTTTTTTTCGCCGCCATCGTCGATTTTCTCGGACGTTTTGCGTATCAGATTCATGATCCACTTCGGCAGCGCAACCGGATTTATTTCATATAAATTTTCACAAATCGAAATTGACTCATTCAAAGTAATGTAAACTCCGATTATCAGTCCGAACGGAGTGCTGAACGGAAGCTCCGTGTTCACCGCTGTCAAGGCAACCGGAATAAAAAAATCGAGAAACATTCCAAAGAAAAGCGCCACAAGAAGTGCAATCTTCTTCCAGAATCCGATTGTTCCCTGTTTTGAATTCCACGGTCTTTCTGTTACCTTGGACTTTATCAAGCCGGTAACTACGTCAAAGACAATTGCGATAATTACACAGCTGAGTATAAGTGCATACTGCTGAGCAAGTGCGGCAAGAATACCACCGAATACGCTCAGAAGGTGTTTCCATCGCAATTTCTTTTCCCCTCCCGTTTTTCTTGTTAACCCAATTTTATTTGATTTGGTGTGTATCATTCAACACCACTTTTCGCAATTTGCTATTTTCTTTTGATTTTCTGAGTGCATTTCTGTTCAAAAAAGCCGCTCATGCATAAAAAAAGACACCCGAAAATCGGATGTCTTCTCTCGATATATGAAGCGGAGCCGGTGTGTGGGCACGAGCTCCGCCTCGGAACTTAATTTGCAGATCCAGTTCCTGAATTTATTATACATCGCTCGAACGAATCGCGCAAGCATTAATATTCCAGGTACTGATCAGCTCCGATCTCCAGGAGTTTGTTCAGTGCCTGTTTATGCTTCCGGTTTACGGAATTCCGGCCATAGTGAAGCAGATCTGCAATTGCAAAAGTGCTTAAATGTCCGAGATACCGCATGGTCATAATCGCTCTTAAGTCTCTGTCGTCAAGTGATGATATGCACTTATCGATCATAGCACGAACTTTCAGTAATTTCGCATACTGGAAATTAAGCTCTGCCGTCTGAGTGTTGATCAGCTGAAGAAGCTGCGGATCGTGCATACCTTCCGCAATCTTCTCGTTGGCTTCGATATATGCCCTAAGTGATTCAATGTTCTTAAAAATATCGCTGCCTTTTCTAAGCTTATCCCTCAATATTTCCTGTGCAGGAGTCATCAGACAATTTTCTGCTCCTGCTGATTAATCACAGCTCTGAACGCTCTCATGTTTTCCACGGCGTTCACTGCTTCCGAGTGTGTCGGAACGTTGTTTTTCACAAATTTTCTTTTCTCACTTCTCAGTGTTCTGAATGCGTCCCGTTCGATTTCCGAGAATACGACTGACGGATCCAGTCCGATATCAGTAAGTGCATTCTTAATGAGCTGATGACAGTCAGCATCGGTAAACCCGTCTCTGATGTGATCACGATACATCAGAGATACCTCGTTGTACTTCGCAATCAGCTTCTGAAGACGAGCCGCTCCGAATCCGAATTCCTGATTAAGCGCAAGAATGAAAAAAGCATTGTTAGTCTCACATGCGCGAAGAGCATACTTGTACATATGTTCTTCATTGCTTCTGCGCATCTGCTTTGATGGTATGATCTTTGATTTCAAATCCTTCACTCTCCCTTTTCACTGTTTTATTCTTTGTCTTCTTCGTCCTTAATGACGTTAATCAGACATGTTTTGCATAGTGCAGTGCCTTTTAAGCCACAATATCCGCATTTTGCGTAGATGTAGCAGAATTCACATGCCACGTTTCCGACCATATCTTTTACGCAGTCACCGGAATCTCTTTTCAGGCATGTGAACCGCTCACGGATTTTCTTACTCATTCTTCAGTTCGCTCTCCTCATTTTCAGGTTTATAATCAGCTGTTACCCCGATGAATTTCGGACTTCCGCCAATCATGCCGAAGCGTGAGAATCTGAATGTCTCGAAGTTGCTGTAAAATGTAATATTTTCATTATCACAGTGAACTTCGTTAATGTTGTACTTCCTGAAAAGTCCGTATAAATCGTCCAGGAAGCTTTTCTGTCGTAGATTCATGATCCTATCTCCTTTCGTATACCTGCATTTCAAATCCCATCTGATATGTCGGATCTATTCTGTATTTTGTACAGAATATCCCTGAGTCAAGTGCATACTGGAACTGTGAACTGCTTATCCTGTAATGCACTTCCATCACTCTGATATAATACAAGTTCCGCTCCGGTGCGATCTCTGCAACCAGAACCGCACCCGGAGTTTCAGCAAGCTCCATCATGTCTTTTCTTCTCATTGCAATTCCTCTCAATATTTCTATCCCATTTTCGATTGTCTTTGTTCACACAGCTTCTCATGTTTTGAGCAAGTTTCTTGTTACGCTGCATACATGCCGGACAGAGCTTATCGCCGGCTTTTTCAACCGCTCTGGTGCAGATAGCGCAGTGATGCCCGTCTCCTCTCATATCCATCGGAAGCAGACCTTTTTCGCGCCTTTTCTTTTCGTCGCGCATCCTGCAGTGAGCAAGACATGTGCTGCAATGCACTTTCCCTTTTTCCACCGGACGCTTTCCGCATCTCACACAGATTCCTTCCTGCTTCAATCTGCTGTATCTGTTTCGTGACCGCTCGTTCTTTTCTTCGGCGTGTTCCTGGTGATAACGCCGAGCTCTCGCTTTCACTTTTTCTGCACATTCGAAGCAATAAAGTTTTCCTGGTTCAGCTTTATCCTTGCAGTAAATGCACAAGCCGTACTTTTTCAGCCAGTCACGACGTTCTTTGTAATAATTACTTGCTGACACTGTTATTCACCGCTTTCAAATCTGCTCATAATAACTTCCATGTCGTCATTCAGAATACACCCTCTGACCGGAAGCAAATCTTTCGGCATTGCATTAATCACTGAATTCAGTGTTTCGACTGCTTCGCTGTACTCTTTGTGAGTGTATGTGTAAGTATAACATATCACATTTACTACAAACACGTAATATCTATTCATTTCCTTTTTCCTTACGTACTAAGCCATATACCGTTGTCCCGTGCTTCTTCGTACTCACGATCCGGATCTGGTTCGTAATCATCATCGTTGTCAAACGTTCTGCCACATTCACCGCACTCTTCGCACGTTGAATATTTATCATACTTACACCGTTCCATTGCTCCATTCCTCCGTATAATATAAGCAGCTACCCGGCACGCATTCGCTTAATCCTCTCGGACAATCATTAAGGTCACAAGGATTACATCCGGCAAGCTCGCACCATGCGCAGTCAGGCAAGACGAATATTTCAATACCGCTTTCATCCATTATCGTCATTGCTTTCACCTCTCTGGATCTCCCACATACAGTCAAGGCAGTACGGCTCGACAAGTCCAGGCTTTATAAAATGCAGTTTTCCGTCTTCTTCAGACAAATGCAGAAATACACAATTCCGCGGTAATATCGGCTGATAAGGAAGTTCTTTTCCACACCGGCTGCATCTTACAAAGGCAAATCTCAAAAAATCTTCTGTAAATTCTTCCATGCTCTCACCTCATCGTCCTTCCGTAAAGCAATTCGTTTTTCAGAAACCACAATCCGAGAACCACAAAGACTGCTGCGGGTAAATACCTTCCGTCGAGATAGCACCGACGGACTGCAAGACAGTCAACCACGAAGAATAGCAGGTTCGTCACTCTGTCGTATTCATCCATCTTCTTTGCAGGTTTCAGGAACCTTGATTTCCTGTCATTCAGCTTCATCCGGCATATCCTCGTAGATACAATCGCAGATGATTCGCTCTGCTTTTCTCAGTTTCGCTTCGACTGCAATACGCTTCTGATATTCTGCAACTATTGCGTTCTGGTTCGTTTCAGCATCAGTTTCAGCAACATTGAGCTTTGCCTGAAGTTCGCTGAACTTCAGCGATAAGTCTTCACTTTCTCTGATTTTTTTCTTAAGCCGCTCAATTTCGCCTTCAAGATCTGCGATTCTGAGACGGAACTTTGCCATATCAAGATTGTCTTCCGGCGTTTCTTTCAGTGCTGTGATAAAAGCCGACTTCGGCATTTCTTCTTCTGTTTCCGGCTCAGATACTATAACCGGCTCCGGCTTTTCTGAAAGATTCTCATTCACTGCTCGTTCAAGCTCTTCAGGCACCGGATGCTTTGACATTTCTTCTGTCTCTCTGAGAACCGGCTTTTCGTATTTCTTTTTTTCTTTGATTTCCGGTGCAGTCTCCGGCACTTCGTAAGTCTGTTCCGGAGAACCGTCTTCGATCCACTGCTTATACTTGTTCACGCCGGCGTTGTAATTATTTTTATCCAGGCGTTTCAGCTCTTCAAGCTTATAGCCGCTCTTAAGCAGTTCGGCTATCACCTGCGACCGTGTGATCTTCAGTTCTTTCGCCTTACGTGTGATGAATCCAAGCTTGCGCTCGTTCTGTGTATACTCTTCAAAAAGTTCTTTTGATGTGATTATCATTTTTTCCCTCCAGAAAATATTATTCGTCGTCTTCCTCTTCTTCCTCATCGCCGTCACCGTCGAGATAGCCTTCTTCTCTCATTCGCTTCTCGAACTTCTTACAGATCCGACCGACTGTCAGGTTAAACAGCTTGCGCATGTCTTCTTCATCTTCAACGTCATCGAGAAGATCACTTATGATTCCGACAGAAGTCGCTGCAATGTCAGCACCCTTGCCACCAGAAAAGGCACTCATTTCACGACCGTCAGCTCCGAGCTTGCTGAAAGCAAAAACGGCTGATATTTCGTGTTTCGCAAAAAGCGCCCTGTTTTCGTAAAGCCACTCCTGAATCTGAATAAGCTTCGATTCGATGTCTTTCCTTGATTCTTTTTTTGTCATAATGCCCTCACGTTTCCTTGATCCTCACTCCGTAAAAATACAGCATAAGTTTCTTTTTGATGATATATTCCTTTGTCCTCTTTCCCTTGACGTCCTCGACAATGTAATTACCGCCCCGGTCGTGATATGTGAAGTCTGCTATGTACTGAACCGATTTTTCAAGAAGCCTGCCTTTTTTCGGTTCGCCCTTGTGCGCTCCTCTGGTATAGACCTCAGTGCTCGGCTCGTACTGATCCGGCAGAAGCAGGAACGGAACTTGTATCTTGAGATCTGAGATCTCGCCCGCCCGCTCCAGCAGTTTCAATTGAGAATACCGGTGCATTTCCTTTTTGCTGTCGAATTCAATGCCGTCAAGTACGCATTTCTTGTTTCGGTATTTGTTCATCTTAATCATCCTCAGTCAGTACCCACTGTTCCGGCGGAACGCTCAGTTCAAAGAAGCACTTTTCAAGAGGCTTGCACCAGAAAAGGCATTTCTTATAATTACACGGAGCGTCTTCTTTTGGTTCGCCGTATGGATCATCACGGCATCCTCTGTCGTAATAATCGTCGTATTCCTTTTCGGCTCTGTGTTCTTCGCAGTAATCACGCAAGACCTGCATTGCTTTGAAGACTTCCTTTTCGTCCGTCATCAGATCCCCTCCTGAATCTTTGTTTTCGCCTTCCAGTAGAAGATCCTGAGCGTTGCAAGGTTGTCAGTGTACTCCCTGGCACTGAAAAGGTCAGAGTTTCCCGAGATCAGATCTTCGGTCTTGTGAAGGAGCTCGTCAAGGATCTCTTCTGAACGGGCGACTGCTATATCATGAAGATTTCTCCTGTACTCATCAACGATCTTTTCTTTTTTTGCCATTGCTGTTCTGTTCCTTTCTCCGCTTCCTGATTGCCGCCATCACTTCCTGGTATGTCGGCTCACTCTTCAGAGTCACCGGCGGCACTTTCTTCTGATTCTTCTTTTTCTTCTTTTCCATCCCAATTTTCCTCGATTTCATTAATTTCTTTGAGCAGATCTCTCAAGATCTCGGTTACAGCATTGTATATCTGATAAAGGCTGAAAAGGCAGATCAGCGTCAGAATGACGTACATCACAACAATTGCAACCATCACAAGCTTTTCCATATCCGCTACCTCTGAAAGATCATACGCTTTCCGCAGTACGGGCAGAACCTTGAATGATCCTGAATCGCTGATACTTTCCGGAGTGCCGGCTTCTTGCAGGAACTGCATATCATCTCACCTTTAGCGTTGAATACCCAGTATGCGTTTGAATCCATGTTGAACTTCGCAAGTGCATCGTCGGTGAAAAGTCCGGCGGCTTTGTATTCTGACGGAATATAATACTGCGTTGTCAGCTCATACTTGTGTCTGACATGCTGCACATATTCCGCCAGAACATCACATAGAGTGATCTTCTCCTCATGAGTGATCGGATGATCACCGTAACTTTCGATTAGTCCCTGTAAAATTCCGCTTGTCTCCTCAAAATTCCATTTTATCATAAAAATCAAACTCTCCCCTGTCTCGCATTTTCTTCCTCTCGTACTCGTTCACGGTGCGGAATCCTAAGATCCTGCACATTTCCTTTTTCTGCTCACCGCTAAGCTTCGACGGATCCGTGTCTTCCCATACAAGAATATGATCTGACGACAGATAGATCCGTGATGCAATCAGGCCGCTCTCGGTCTGAAGCGAAGCAACCGCTCTGGAGAATATCAGCGGAACGATCGTGTCAAGCTTCAGACGAATAATTCGCTTTGCATAGTTTTTCGTGTCCGAAAACGACAGATCCGGCGGAAGCTGATACTGTACGATCTCGTTTTTCCCTTTTTCCTTGAATGTCAAAAACACTTGTTTTCCCCCTTTTCCTCATAAATTTCAACATGTGCATTATTTGCACATGTTCAGTCGCTTATGTTTTCCTCCGGCTCTGGCTTGTATCGTTCGACCATGAGTCCTTCTTCCTTCATACGATCTGCGAGCCGCTCCCAGTCGAATTCATTCATGAAGATCCAGCTGACACAATCGCTGATCAGAACGGAAACATCATCCGGCTCAGCGAATATGAATTCAAAATGAAGTCCGTCTTTATGGCCGCACCGGTGATAAAACATGCTTCCTCCACCGACGCTGAGAGAATGAACCTCCGCTTCTTTGTTTACCCAGAGCCGCTCTCTTGTCTGATCGTTTACGAATTCAAAATTCACTGCTGCTTCACCTCTATTCCGCTTTCTGTCAGCGTCTCTCTGATCTCGTCAATAACATCCTCAATGGTTTCGAGGATTATGTCGATCTTTTCGGCATAAACAATGATATGCAGCGAAGCGTTATTGAACCAAATCTTCAGATACGAATTCGATATGTCGTCAACCGGATAGATGTCAATACAGCACTTCCCGGCTTTATCTTCGTATGCCGCAAGAGCCTGACTCGGTTTCGTGCTGAATCTGATGAATTTCCCCTTATTGTGAATTTGATATTTCATTTTTTACGCCCCTTTTAAATCGCTCTGTAACACGTTTTAAGCNNGATATAATTTCATTTGTTTTCGTTTCTGTGCGGTTATCGGCTATTGTAGCCGCTCCACCGTTTAATTTTTCACTGTATGTTTTATTTTTCTTTGCTCTTAAAACGCTCTGTGACGCTCATTAAGGCGCGTCTGATTTTCAGAGTGTAATTTCACCAGAAAAGTATCAGACAGCTGTTCACGGCTCTGTCAGACGGTTTTATGAAGGCAATTCAATCTGCTTTCGTGTTTCGTCTCTCAGTTTTGCCGCCGACTCTGATCTCTTGTCAGTGCCGGAGAAGTTAATCGGGATCGCCCTGGCATTGATCCGGCTCCAGATCCGCGCCCAGTCGTCCGTTCTCGGATTCCTGATGTCGTCGTAAGATATGTTCGTCGTCACGATAAGAGGCTTCATGCTCTTGTCTCGGTCAGATATCACCCGATTGGTGATCTCCATCATGTATTCCGTCTCTCTTGCCGTACCCAGATCATCAAGAATAAGCAGCGGAATATTCATGAGATCGTCAAAGTATTCGCCTTTGCCTTCAAATCCTGCTTCTTCTGCCTGTTCTGCAATCTTCTCAATGCTGATCATCAGCGCCCTGTAACCCTTGGAGAGTACAGAATTGAGTATGCATCCCGCTCCGAAAGTCTTGCCTGTTCCGCACGAACCGAGCAGTATCAGACCGGATCCGCGCTTCATCTTGTCTTCAAAGTTCTTTGCGTATTCTCTGCAGAAAGACAGCTTCGGCTGTGATCCGTTGTCATTCTCGAACGTCATATCAGATACGGAAGGATTCAGTCTCCTGTTGATATCCATGTATCGCATGATCTGCAATCCTGTTGAATCCGTTTTAAGTGCAGCAATATCAGCCTTGTATGCGTCTGAACGGCACTTGCACATGCAGCTTTCGGTCTTGTCGCCCCAAGGCCAGTGTATTTTTATTTCAATTGGCTCATTGCAGACTTTACAGCGTTTAAGGCCATCATCGCCGATGTAATAACTGTCATCACCGGCATTAATGCCAGGAATATCAGCGACAAGTTTCTCGATCATTCAATCACCTGCCTAAAAAGGCTCGAACTCCATGAATTCAGCAGATTTGTTATCACCGCAGGTTTTCGGCCTGTACTGGATATCAGTACCGAGTTCATCGTTCCAGCAACGTTCATTGAAGAACGTGCTTCCATGCTTAATATATTCCGGCTGCGTCTTGTGTTCTTTGATCCACTGAATGTAATTAAGAATTCCCTGCCTTATCTGTTCGTTCGTTGCTCCTTGCTTTATTGCACTCTTGTATGCTTTAAACGCTTTCGCTTTTCCGGCTTTTCTCGGATACAGTTTCCAAAGTTCCTCGAAATCATTTTCAAGCTGACTTTCTTTATTTATTTCTTTATCGTTAACTCTTGTATTATTATTATCTTGTATTATTATATTGGAACTTTTGATGGATAGGGTATCCTCTTTTTGATGGATAGGGGTATCCTCTTTTTGATGGATAGGGGTATCCTCTTTCTGATGGATCGGAGGCTCTTCCTGAAGTGTGATCGGTCTTACGCAAATGATGCGCTGTGAAACTGTTTTTCCGTCTTCTTCATAGATTATCTTTGAAAACAAATAACCTTTTTCAATCAGATGGTTGATCCACTTGGAAACACACTTCGGCGTTACCTCGTAAAGTTCAGCGAAATATCTGTTTGTCGCCCAGCAATAGCCGTGTTTATCAGACAACGCTGTGATTTCTCCGTATAAAAGTTTTTCGTTTGGTCTGAGATCCTTGTCGTATCTTACATCGGCAGGGATAATCGCAAAGTATGTCGGTGTTTCTCTTTCCATTTCCTTCTCTTTTCTCCTTGTTATTCTGGTAAAGTGTCATATACTCGGATACCTTCACGAGTGTTTTCAACAATTCTTTTTCCGATAAGCTTTTCAACTACTTCGTCTGTGTGCGTTCCTGGATACATCACATCGAGCCACTTGTCGATTTCATCGCATAACGTTCTGAAAACATCGCGTGTGATAACCTGATTGCAAAATACTGAAGCTTTAAAAAGAACCGCAAAAACAATTAATTCCGCTCCTTTAAGGTGAAGCCGCTCCGCTTCAAAACTCTGTAACATAACATTGTCTAATTTCATGTATATTTTCCTCCTGTTACTTGAATTTTTAAAACTTTAATGATATAATAGGAACGGAGTTTTTCATTATGGGCTCAGCTGGAAGTGCTTTTCTGCGCTTCTTGTTGTGCGAACGATCGACAGGCAACGACGCGCACTTCATCATATCGACTTCTTCGCTGTAGATTTTGCGAACTGAGCGAATGCAGTCCTCATACGGGCAGTTTAAACACTGTCTTCCTGGTGTGCANNCTCCCTTCTATATCCTAAATATCATTTAAAAAACCCTTGAGGCGCTGACGGAGAATTTCGTTTTCGGTTTCAAGGGTTTTTAATTTTACCTCGTTGAATTCCGCCTGCCTCTGCTTCTTTTCTCTGTACTTACGAACACGGTCTGCGTTCTGGATTCGCTGAACCTGTTCACGACACTTGTCACAGTACATGATCCTGATGTGTCTGTACCAGCTTGATTCATATTCATTTGAAATCGGAACGCCGCACATGACACACTTTTTGACGGTCGGCACGTATCCCATTTTTTCTTCCCTCCTTTCACCGCGTTCTTATCATTACATAACTGCAAGGCTCTATTTTATACTTTGCATTACATAACGATAAGAACAATTAAAATCGAAACCGTTACAACGGTTACGATATTTTTCGGATCTCTTGACGCAGGGAAGTGTTCAGCCGCTCACGCTCGTTCTCAAGAAGATCCAGAAGCAGATTGGACGTTTCATCTTCCCCGTCAATCAGGAAATCATATTCGTGATTGCTTTCCGGCACCCGGATCGTGATGCCCTTCATCACTTTTCCTGGACTGCATGACATTATGTCCGCAATCATTTCCGAAAGCTCGTCAATATCTTCCTTGTAACGGTTCAGTCTTGTTATCTGATCGGAGATCTCAGAGTATGAAGACTTGCTTATCGGCTGCGTCTTCTCTTCTGGCTCTCTCTTTCCCAATCTGCTCCCGACCCACGCTGACGCTCCGAGTACAGTGAGCACCAGTGCGAGTTCAATCATAAGCTTTTTCCTTCCAGTCGTTAATGACTTTTTCTGATTCAGTGCGAAGCTGATCATATTTAGGCCGCGGAACGTTATTCAGTGCATAACTAAGATCACTTGAACAGCAACTAATTCCGCGCCTGTTGAGCTCCTTGCATAAATCAATTTGCTTTTTACCTAAACGCAATAATTCAATTTTTATTTCCATCGTCATACCTNNGTTAAGAGCTCCGCCCTTCTTCCATGACAGACCTATCGTTCCGTTTTCCATAACCGCTCTCATTGATGCCGGATTGATGCCAAGAAATTCGGCTGCAGCTGATGTCGGAATGCTTGTCGGATAATCATGAATTAACTTTTCAACCTTTGCTTCATCAGCTGAAAGAAAATCTTTGATTGCGTTTGTCACACTTTTTGCCCTCCAATCTTGTAATTATTCAGCGATAATGTTATAATCAATATGTCACTATCAATTTATTAACGCTATAATAATATTATATTCCGCTATAGCGTACAAGTCAAGTCGAAAAGCGTAATTAAATTGATTTTATGTACATTTCCGAAATTGTTGTGTAAAAGAGGATTTAATTTATGACAATAACACAGAGAATTTTCTCTATCATGGAGAAAAAGCATATTTCACAAACAACGCTTTCGCAGGAAACCGGAATTTCTACTTCTGCGATATCAGGATGGAAACACCGAAACGCATACCCAACAGCTGACAAGATTCCGCTAATCGCAAAATGTCTTCAAGTTTCAATATCAGAACTTTACGGATTTACGGAAAATTGCGTTCAACTGGAAAACAGTAATGTCCCGATTGAAAATCAGAACCTGTTCAACAATGATCTTGTATGGAAAACTTACATGAACAAGCTGACCGAAAAAGAAAAGCTGGAAGTTCAGGTCTTCATTCTCGGCAAGGGTGAAGCGCATGAAGAATAATAACGGCTGCAGGTATGAAGTCAAGATCACAGTCGGCAGGCGTCTCGACGGAACGCCGCTCCGCAAGAGCTTCTATGGTAAGAGTAAGAGAGAAGCCAAGGCGAAGGCGGAAGAGTATCTGATCGAGAACGGAAAACAGATCCGTGATCCGGCATCGACATTAACCTTCAGTGAGCTGACAGAGATGTATTTTTCAGAAAAGAAAAACTTCATCCGAAATAATTCATTGAATTCTTTGCATTGCGTAATGAAAAGGTTGAATGATTACTTTGAGGATCAAAAAATCGTTTCCATTACGAAACGGGAAGTATCTGAGTATCTTGCAGCTCTTGCCGAAGACTACTCTGAAAGCTATCTGAAAATGATCTATTCTTTTCTTTCAGGATGCTTCGATTATGNNCGATTATGCTGTCGATAATGGCTGGCTCCAGACTTCGCCCTGCCACGGTCTGAAATTCAAGTCGAAGAACAAACCCAAAGAGCGCCGCGTCTATAACAAAGAAGAGGCTGACGCAATTCTTGAATTCACGCGCACAAGAGCTGACGGTCTGAGCGTTCATCTGATGCTTGGATATGGTACGAGCACATCAGAAACCCTCGGTATCAAGTATTCAGATGTTGACTTTGAAGCCGGAACGATCTCTATCAACCAGAGCGTCACCAAGGCAAGCGGAAAAATTGATATCGGAGATCCGAAAAACAGTCACCGAAAAAGAACTATTGCGATCTCTTCCGATACTGTTGAATTCATTCGCCGGACATGCAAACCAGAATATAAATATCTGATCCATTCCGGCGACAACCCGGACTCTCCTTACGATCCCAAGCATTGGCGATGGCAGATATACAAGAAGTTCATGACTGCTGCGAAAGAACATCTTCTGGAGCAGGACATCGACATTGAAATCTTGAATCCTCATGAGCTCAGGCATAGCCGCGCCACATTGTGGGTTAATGAAGACCGCAATCTTTTTGCCATCGCTGAAGAAATGGGATGGAGCGATCTGCAGATGCTCCGCAAAGTTTACGGCCATCCGGATATACAGAAGATCAAGAACATGCTTGGCATAGATAGCAAATAAGATCAAGAACGCATGACTCTTGACCTTACTGCTACTTGCAAACTTTAAAAGGAGATTCCCCAGTTTCATTAACTGGTTAACTCTTATTCTATGCAAAAGTTGTGTATCATTCAACACCATTATTTTTCGTTGATGCAATTGAAGCGTGACCATTACGTAATGAAAACGAGTGCATTACGTAACGGAAACGAGTGCATTACGTAACGAAAACGGTCTTACCATAATAAAATGATAAGACCGTCTTCGCGATTTTGGATGTATATTTGTGTAAAAAATATTATAGCATGATAAACAATTCCGCGCAAACAAAAACGCCACGTTCATTGAACGTGACGCTTCTGCCGGTTTCCCGAAGAATTTCAGCTATAACCACAAATAACCAAAGGAGTTCTTTGCTTTGCCCCCCGATCGGGGGAGCGATAATCCATCAAAGTAGAAGTTGAGTTTTCTCAGATGACGGAGAAAGCGACATGCCGGACTCGAACCGGCTGCTTATAGGGAGCGCATATGCCTTTGTCGCCATTTGCCGTTCGTATTTCAAGACAAACAAAGAAAGATTTCAATGCTGACGATTACCGTTCAGCACCTTTATTATAACATGAAGGATTCTTTCTCGCAAGCAAAACAAGCCGCCGGGTGTTGGCGACTTGCTTCTCCTGGTTCTTTTATAAACGAAAATGCAGAAAACTCTGCAATTTCATTATATCAGAGAATGAGTTTTCCCGCAAGCGGACAGAAAAAAACAGCCTCTGGGGGGAAGCTGTTCTTTCTGACTTATGTCTATGATGAAAAGAAAGACGGATTAGACCGCCAAGGCAGCACGCAGGTCTGATCCTGCGTACAAGTATGAGCGCTGTATCTTCCAAGAGATGCTGCCGTAAGTAAGGATTTTATGTGAAGTATTCAGTCTTCACAAGGATATGATATCATAATAATTTCATTCGCGCAAGCAAAAAGCGCCATGCCTGTTGATCATGACGCTATAGAGAAGAGCAGAGAAGAGAATTCCGAAAAGCTCGCTGTAAACATAAAACTAAACATATGCACCCGGCAAAACAAAAGACTCTTTTCTTCTGTAATTATAGCATANNTTTTCCGTGGCTTGAACATTGTGGATTTGTTTATAATATTATTCAGTATTAATCTGATTATTTTTTAAAAGTCGCGCGAATGCGTTGTTTTCGCGGCTTGTTTCCTATTTGGAATTTATATGAAGTTAAATAAAATCAAGATTGATTAAGATATTTGTCGGAAAAAGTGTCGGAAAAACTTCCCGACAATAATGTCGGGAACATAACACAAAAAGCACCTCTGGCATAATGTCAAAGGTGCTTTCTGTTTCCTATGGAGGTTAAAAATATATGTCAACAAATAGGCGAAGATATCATTACTTCTTCCAGAGCTCGGCGAACGTTTCCATTCCGACAACTCCGTCGGCTTCAAGCTTGTGATCTGTCTGGTATTCCAGGACGCCTTTTTCGGTGCAATTGCCGAAGTCACCGTCATCGAATGTCTGTCCGACTGAATAACCGTCAGTATAGAGAAGACGCTGCAGTGCTTTAACGTCATTTCCCTTCATACCTTTTCGCAATTTTCTGACTGTTACTGTGATAGTCTCTTCCGCTGCGGGTTCTGGAATCGGAACTGGTTCTTCTTCAGGCTCTTCTTCGTCGGTAAAGTATTCCGACATGTCAATGATCCAGTCGAGACTACTATTATAGTAGTCGTATTCATAGATATCACATGTCGANNTGACCGGTATTGTCAATTACAATACCGACATGATCCGCTCCGTCGTATGTGTTGCCGTTCAATTCAAAGAAAACAATGTCGCCGATTTCGGCAGTCTTGAAGTCTTTGTTTTTCTTGGCTTTCGCAAAGTCAGTGTTCATGAATCCTGAACAGCTGAAGTTTTTCGGAATGTCAGAAACTCCTGCGACATCATGTTCAAGATCATAGACGAGCATCAGACACCAGTCCGTTCTGATCTGGTACTTCTTGAAGAGCTCCTCACCTGATATACCGACTCTTTTCATT
>LXOW01285105.1_pt1 | contig 16055 bp, 18 predicted proteins | sample 1368591 | NCBI WGS metagenome assembly LXOW01 (sample SAMN04884650, study PRJNA319009) | bovine gut metagenome | isolation source: Cow rumen | host: Bos taurus | place: Italy: Legnaro (PD) | collected 2014-07-09 | reverse complement strand
ACCGCCACAACCCGCAAACAAATCAATCACATTCATCGCTAACGATTCCTCCGCTAACTCTGTATCGTAACGCAAATCCTTTTATGTAGTCGGACTCTTCTTTTGTAAGTCCATACACAGAATTAATTACATCATCAATCGCATGGATTTCATCTAAGCATGCTCTATGCTTGTATTCAAACTCAGTCTGTTTCGTCCCGACATATTCTTTTGTTGTTTCCAAGCGTTTATCAAGCGCTTCAGCGAGCTCAGAAAACTGAGCATTGTCAGGAATAATGGGGGCTCTAAAGCCATTCAACTCTCTACTAACGTGCCAACAATCTGATACGCTGATCCAATACCACCAGAACAATGATGAATTCACCAAGCAATAGCAGTAATCAGAACCTTCTTTAGTTGCAAAACTAAACACCTTGAATTCCGGATGAATTATTTCTCTGCGGAAGGCTTTAATCCAAAAAGCTTCACGCCGATTAACGTAGATTGAATATGCCCCTATCCTTGATCTACTAAAGACTGTAGGATTAGCTTGGTCCATGACTTTACGAAAAATACTCAATTCTAATGGAGTTCCAAGTTTGGGGATACAATCATCCCTTAAGAAAGGGTTTAGCACAACTTGTGTGTCGGAGAAAAGGTGGTCCCGCTCCTCTTGATACCAATACTGATAGTTGCCAGTGTAAATCTTATGAGACTCATTGGTGTTTCGGCAGATCAAAATGCATAGTTTTTGATGAACTGAATCAAAGAGACAATCCGGTCTATCTGCATAGCAAAGAACGAACTGTTCTTCAACAATGTTTATAAGTTTGTCCCGCAGTTTCTTCATGCGAGGAGTAGAGCTATAAGAGATTGGGATAATAAAGCCCATACTGCCACCATTCCTCAAGTGAGAAGCAGCATTTAGCAAAACATTCGCATAGATATTCCCATAGCGTTCAATTAAATCAAGTCCGCACTTATTGTCCTCGACGTATGGAGGATTACCGACTATAATGTCATAATCGATGTCATTAGTCGGTGGCGAGACAACATAGTCATAGGTCGTAAAATTTTGATTTAGAATAGCTGGCAAATCTGTGCAATACTCCACCCCAAACCGATGCGCAACACATAGAAACAGTCTCAGTTTAGAGATAATAACGGAATCGATATTAATATCATTGCCATAGAAAGTCCCAATGATGCTTTCTATTTCATTTTTATTTGAAGTAGAATGGTACCGTTTCCATAATGCTATTTTTTGCTCTAGCGCAGCTAACAAGAACTCACCGGCGCCACACGTTGGTTCGAATATGGTCTTTTGGAGACAAAAATCATCGTCATAAACAGAAGACAAATCAAGAGATTGAATGTTTTCTGGTGTTAATGCTCCCAACGATGCTTTAATTGTGTTTGCAACAATAAAATCGACAACGTCTGTAGGTGTATAGTAAACCCCTTTACTTTTCCGAATAGTCTCATGCTCATTCAGCCGAGCTAATGTGGATTGGATTTGTTCATAAGCCCCAAATAACACTAATTGACCAGAAAAATCAAAGGAATCCACTCCAGCCAGAGATAACATTCCTCGTTCTATTATCGCTAGGTTCTGTTCGTTGCAAAGAGGCATTACGAACTTATAAACTAAATTCAAGGCATCCGCGACTACATTGTTCACTTCATATTCCTCATTTCATTTGATTGCACTTTTACCGCTTTTAACCCAGCGATCAAGTTCTGATAGTTTGAACTTCCACAACTTACCAATCTTGTTAGCCGGGATGTCAGTTTTCTTTATCCAATTCCTTATTGTTTCAGGAGTCACACCCAGATGACTCGCCGCTTCATTAATTCCAACCCACGCTTCGCTGTATATTTCGTTCATCTCTATGCTCCTTCTTTGTGACAGTCGGTTAATAACTTTGATTCAATATTATTAATTGTATCACATAGAAGTAGTGTTTTTCAACGATTTCATGATATTTCATGATATTTGTTGATATCTAAGATGAAGAGCATAGATGAGCCATTATCTCCTCCGCTCCACAAACCATCGTCCTATATTGTTTCCTGCAATTGCTGTGTTTCGTTCAAAGAACAAATAGCTCTGATGCCCACCTATCATAATCGTGTACCGATCGCCCTGACCACCAGCCTTCATGGCGGCTGCCTGACGTATTTCAGTGACTCGATCGATTCCATACTTCCTGCCATCCTCCCAGGTGATCTCTCGCGGAAGCATGATGCCGTCATCCCGGAAATCTGCATTGACCGCAACGTACACTTTTACCGGTTTTTCCGCTGTTGCATTCATACAAAAACCACCCCGTTTTCACGAAGATCCGATACGATTGAAATCAGGTCCACATTACCGCTGTTGACCTCAAGCACCATCTTTCTGGTTATCCCGTCGTTGAATACCTTTTTGAACAGCTGGAGAAAGAGCGATTTGGTTTCAAGATCTCCGTCAAAGTAGGCCGTCAGATCTCCGCAGTGAGCGACCTTTCGACCGGTATCTGTCCTCGTTTTACCCCATAAGTGAACGCCCCCGATTTGCTCTCTGAATGATTCTGCCTGGGAAAGCAATTCAAGATACCGGCTCTGCGTATTTGCGTTATGGGCGGTATAGATCTGAGGGATGTCGTAAGCGATTTTTAGCCTTAGCCCATTCCTAACGATCAAATCACACAAAGTCTCTACTTCCTGTGATTTCGAAACAAGAAATCGAGCTCCCCGATATAGCGATCCGCATCTGTTTTCAATGAGAATGGAAACATCCGGAAACCGCGAAAGAACCAGGCCTTCGAACACCTTATAGCTGAACACAAATCTATCCCAGTCCGTATAGTCTTTGAACGGCGGATGCACTTCTATAACCGAAGGAATGTCAGTCCCCGAGAGAGCAAAAACAAACTCAGCAAACTCTGCTGCCCATTTGTCATCTTTCCAAAGCTGCGGAACGCCATCCTTCTGCGCTGAAGTAATAGCCGGAAACTGCTGTACAAGTCCGGAATCAAACTTGCGCTTTCCATAGCTGTACTCTGTATGGAGAGAACGGCTCAGTTCAGCCCGGACAGAAACAACATCAAAATGTGCCGCACATTCTTCTATGCGGAGCGGTATGTCAGCCGGATATGTTTGAGAATGGTATTTCACCATTTCGAAAGACGCCATTGTGTTTACCTCGGTTTCTTACGTCAGGATCTCGTCTTCTCCCGGGATCCTTATATTACTCAGAAAATTGCTTCGAGCGGTGATCGGCGGCTCCACCAGTTTGTAGCCCTTCCATTTCATCACACGAAATTTGAAGTCAAGCAGTTCCATAGGAACTTTCAGTGTGGACGCTGCTGCAAAGAATGTATTGTCAGCATTCAGTGTTTCAAGCACTTCTTCGTCATTCAGCAGGTACTCTGCCGCAAACAGATTGGCTTCCTTCTCAAAGCGTGAGGATTCATCGAACATTCCGACATCGTGGAAGGCGTGGACCCCTCCTTTTGTATGGAGTTCCGAATGACCCAGCTCATGAGAAACTATGATCCGCTGAAGGACTTCAGGCAGGTCAGAATTATAAGTAACGGTCTTTATCCGCTTTTTCTGCAGATAAAACCCTTTAATAGAATCCGGTTCAAGTCCGAAAGGCTGTGGGAGCAGGATTATCCCCTTCTCGCGGCACAGAATGAACGGATCGTCTTCGTGGTAACGCTTCTTCAGCTTTTCCACGGCATTCACAATTTCAGCATAGAGCAACGTTTTATCACTCCCCTCTGCAAAAAGCATTTTTGCCTCTCTGGCAGTTTCATCCTACAACATTACTTGTCCAAAAAAACGGACTTCTAAAGCGCAGGAACGAAACAGTCCGGAAAATAGGACTTATTCAACACTTTTGCGGCTGAATTTGATCCTTGCCTCTTCTTTGCAGGTGATATACGCCTTCATTACCGCTTCAAAGAACGCATCCTTCTGGTCCTGTGACAGTTCACCGCCGGCAAACAGTGCAGCGTTGTCCGCAAGCAGCTGCTCTACATCGCTGGCTCCACGAGCACCGTAACGTTCACGGGCTTCTTCGATATAGCCGTCTTTTTCGATATCCTCTACGGGATTCACGCATTCATCATCGGAAAGGAATCTGACAGATACCTTGAGTGCTTTCGCCAGCTTCAACATCGTCGCAGGCCTGGGATATTTTTCTCCCTTTTCATATGCGAGGATAGTTCGAATGGAAACACCCACCGCATCTCCCAGCTGAGTCTGAGAGAGTCCAAGTTCATTTCGGGCTTCTTTGACTTTTTCGGAAAACGGCTTCATTTTTGACACACTCCTTATGCCTTGCTGTAAGTAGTTCTAATAAGTTCGAAAGTTCTATTGACATTAGTTCCAATAAGTGCTAACATATGCATCGAACTCTTTGGAACTTGTTGTGACAATTATATGCAACTATTTGAACCTTGTCAATAGTAAAGTTCGCAAAAGTTCTGAATAGTTCAAATAAGAAAGCGAGGAAACAAATATGATCTGTGACAGGGCAATTTTACATAGCGATCTGAATTCATTCTACGCGTCAGTTGAGATGATGCTTGATCCTTCTCTGAAAGGAAAAGCCGTCGCGGTGTGCGGCTCAACGGAGAACCGGCATGGCATCGTTCTCGCTAAATCTGATCTTGCCAAGAAAGCCGGTGTGAAGACCGGAATGGTCAACTGGGAAGCGCGACAGCTGTGCAAGGATCTTATTATGGTGCCGCCGCAGTACGACCAGTATCTTAAGTACAGCAAATTGACCCGGGCCATCTATGAGCGCTATACAGACCAGGTAGAACCGTTCGGCATGGATGAGTGCTGGCTCGATGTTACAGGAAGTCGTGTACAGGGCTCCCCTATGGAGATCGCCGAACAGATCCAGAAAAGTGTCCGTGAAGAACTTGGCCTCACCGTCAGCATCGGTGTTTCCTTTAATAAGATATTTGCCAAGCTGGGTTCGGATATGAAGAAACCAGATGCGATTACGGAAATCACGAGGGAATGCTTCAAAGAGAAGGTCTGGCCGTTGCACTGTTCAGAAATGATATACTGCGGTCCGGCAACTACAAGGAAACTTGCCATATACGGAATCAACACGATCGGTGATGTTGCGAATGCCGATCCGGCATTTCTTAAGCAGCTCCTTGGCGTGAACGGTCTGTCACTTTGGGCGTTTGCAAGTGGAAACGACACGTCAAGGGTCATGCAGAAGGATTTCGTTTCTCCGATCAAGTCTGTGGGGCACGGCATCACATGCACCGCAGATTTAGAGAATGAGGATGAGGTGTTCCGTGTTATGCTTGAGCTTTCTCAGGATGTAGGCCACAGGCTCCGCATTCACGAACTGTCGGCAAAGGGGGTTCAGGTATACGTTCGCGGGAATGACCTGTTCGGCTCTCAGTTTCAGTGTAAGCTTCCACTGAAGACCCAGCTTCCGTCCGAAATCACGTTAGCCGCATTTCGTTTGTTCCATGACAAATATCAATGGAATAAGAATGTCAGAGCTGTGTGCGTACGGGCGATCGATCTGGTTCCGAAGAACGCTCCGGAGCAGCTTTCCATGTTCGACAACCACGAGTATCGGGAAAAGCGGGAGCGGATGGAAGATGCAATTGAGGAGATTCGCGCACGCTTCGGGAAACGGGCAATTACCTGCGCTTCGTTGCTCGGTGATTTGAAAATGCCATGTGACGGCAGAGATACGGTCAAGATGCCCGGAATGATGTATCAGTAATTAGATGCCACAAATTTTGCGGATATGTAAAATCAATAACACATACTTGACATACACTTCAAGCTCTGATATTCTATTCGCAGATAAGCACAAGGAGGCTCAATTATGAGCGTAGATTTCAACAAGCAAGTGTTGTTTGACAACATATCTTTTCTGGTTAAGGAGCGAGGGCTGAAGATTGGTGAACTTGAAACTGCTGCCGGAGTCAGTCCCGGTTACATTTCACGCGCCAGTAAAGAAGGCGGTTCGACTCCTGGTATAGAGTTCATCGTCAGGGTGGCAGATGAACTAAAGGTCAGCGTGGATACTCTTCTATCAGCCAAAATGTCAGAAATTACTCCGACGGAACGGTATATTATCTCTTTCCTTGAAAAACTTGAGAAAGACACAAACGCCGACAAGCTTAACTGGAACCGCGAATCAGCAGAATCTCTCAATCGTGTCGGCACGATTAATGGAGAGGCGAACCATCCCCTTTTTAGGTATGAAACCTTCTATGAGGAATCTGAAACCGAATACCCGGACGAAGTGACTGACTGCCGCTTTGTCTCACACATTTTTGATATTCACTGTGTACCTGAAGGTGATTGCTATAATTTACGGCTAAAGAATGGAACGCGGCTATATCTCATGAATATCGTGAAAAGTGTCCACCGCACGGGCGATCCGCTTGCCCACGCTAAAGAGGTCTGGATATATGATAGCGAGCACGGCTCACAATATCTTTGCTGCAATCGCGATTCCTCGCCCATAGGCTTTCTCGTAGAAAGTCTGTACAGTGCAGTAAGTGAAAACAGTAAACATCCCAAGATTAAATCGGAATTCCAGTATGTCATTAATGCGTTCATGGATGATGATCTTTCGGATGATCCGTTTGATCCGAACGATATTCCTTTTTGAGGAGACCTGCCTATGGAAGAAGCAACTGTACCTAAGCGCAAGCTCCTCAAAACCCCGCTTCACAAGATTCCAATCGGAGAAGCATATAAGAGCGGAGACGGACACTACGGCATCAGAATCAAGAAGCCAAAGGGCCAAGAATACGAAGACTTGCCCCTCGACAGACTCCTATCGATGGTAGTGTCAGAAGCAGATAATCAATACGGCAAGGAGCAGGCACCCCACAGCGAGGGAGCCGCCGCCGAAGATAACAACTAAATAAGCTCCGAACGAGCGAAACCGAAACGAGTTTGGCCGATACGAGCATTTTGCGGATGAATTCCGTGAATGTTTGTACCGGCCTTTATTTTTTCTAAGGAAGGAGGAATGCCTATGGAAGAAATCCGGGACTGTCTCGGAAGACTGACCTGTCGCGGCAATGCCGCAACCGGATATGTCTCTTCACTGTACAAGGGACACCGCACGACAGCGTATCTGTCAGTTGGCGAAACTTTCACAATCGAAAGAGATAACACAAGGACCGAAGTGACACGGGTCACCACCTCGGAATTTAAAGTACGCAGTTATAAAACAGCTGCCTGATCCACCTAATTAGAAGTCCGCAGAGCTGCTTGACGGCCATGGACATAGTTCGATCCCTCACGGGATGACTGTGCCATTGGCCGTCTTTCTGTTTCTACGGACGACTGCCCCTGCGGATTTCGAAACCACGAAATTCACAGGAGGCAACTAATGAAATCTTTTGACAATCAGTACCGCATCTACATCAAATCCACCCGCGAGTGGGTGGAAGTTCCCGAAGAAACCTATAAAGAACACATCCGTTATTTCGATACCTTCCGCAAACGACAACAAAGCCGTGGTGAGTGCGCCTGCCCGAGGAGCAGGTTCTGGCTCTGCGATGGCGACTGCCTGACTTGCGAGTTCCATTGCGCATCCATGGACTCCCTCGATTACACCATCGAAAGCAATGACGGCGATACCTATTCCCCTATTGACCGGCTCTGTGATCCATCGCCGTCCATCGAGAGCATCGTGACCGACAAGGTCGAGCTCGACAGGCTTTTTGCCCGATTGAACGAGCTCATGCCGGAAGCCATCGAGATCGGCAGGCTCCGGCAGCAGGGCTTGTCTGACTCCGCGATCGCAGACGCACTCGGCATCAAGCGGACCACATTCCTGTCCCGGCTGAAGAAGATCAAGGAGCTGCTTGCGGACGAGTATCCAGACTTTTTCTAAAACGACAACTTTTTTCAGCTTTCTGTTCCGGACCTTCGTCAAAACGCCGACCTCACCTCCATTGGGAAGTGTAAGGAGCGCAACAGAGAAGGCTCCGGAATGGAGGTGAACGGGATGCACGACGCCCAACGACATGGTCCCCCGGACGCAGAAGTGATCGATGTCCTGATGGATATCAGCTATGTGTCCGCACGAATGGCAAGGAAACTCAGAGTCCTTGCAGCAAAAAGACGATCCGAGGAAGGAGGTAAAAGAGATGAGCAAAATGGCCGAAGTAGCGGAGATCATCAACGCATTGCGGGATGTTGCTTCTTCTATTAACAGCATCGCAGACGATCTGACCGACATGTTCAGCTACAGCAGCAAGACCCCGGAGATCGCGCCCGCACCGGAAAAGACAATGTCCCTCGAAGAAGTCCGTGCAATTCTGGCAGACAAATCTCGCGACGGCTTTACCGCTCAGATTCGTGACCTTCTTCAGAAGTACGGAGCCAGCAGGCTGTCGGAGATCGACCCGGCAAACTACAAATCCCTGGTCGCAGATGCGGAGGTGCTCGGCAATGCCTGACCATGCACTTCTCTCTGCGTCTTCCTCACACCGCTGGCTTCACTGCCCTCCTTCAGCAAGGCTCTGCGAAGGGTATGACGACAAGGGCAGTAACTTTGCTGCTGAAGGCACCGACGCCCATGCACTCTGTGAGTACAAGCTCCGGACAGCACTTGGCATGGAAGCAAAAGACCCGACTGAGGACCTCTCCTGGTATGACGCCGAGATGGAAGAATCCGCAACCGGGTACGCGGCGTTCGTCATGGAGCTGGTCGAGGATGCCGGGAAGACCTGCCCCGATCCGGTGGTCCTGATCGAGCAGAGGCTGGATTACTCCCGGTACGTGGCAGAGGGCTTTGGAACCGGGGACTGCGTCATCATCGCAGACGGCACCCTGCATATCGTCGACTTCAAGTACGGCAGGGGCATCCTGGTCGAAGCTGAGGATAACCCGCAGATGATGCTCTACGCGCTCGGCGCGTTGGAACTGTTCGACTGCCTCTACGATATCGACACCGTCAGCATGACGATCTTCCAGCCCCGGCGCGGGAACGTCAGCACCTATACCCTCCCAAAGGCGGACCTCTACGAGTGGGCGGACACGGTTCTGGCCCCGACAGCAGAGCTTGCCTGGAGCGGTGAAGGCGAATACCACTGCGGCGAATGGTGCCAGTTCTGCAAGGCGAAAGCCGATTGTCGGGAACGGGCCAATGCGAACATGGAACTCGCCAGATACGAGTTCAAGCAGCCGCCGCTCCTGACAGACGAAGAGGTCGAAGATATTCTCGGTCGGATCGATGAGTTCATCGCCTGGGCATCCGACATCCGGGACTATGCGCTGCAGGCGGCGATCAGCGGCAAGCATTGGACCGGTTACAAGCTGGTCGAGGGCAGATCCAACCGCAAGTATACCGATGAGCGTGCCGTCGTCGCAGCCGTAAGAGCTGCCGGGTACGATCCCTACGAGCATAAGGTCCTCGGTGTCACCGCCATGACCACCATGCTCGGAAAGAAACAATTCAACGACATCCTTGGCGGGCTTGTAACGAAGCCGCAAGGAAAACCCACGCTGGTGCCGGACAGCGATAAACGACCGGCTATGACAAACATTATTTCTGAATTTATGGAGGACAACTGATATGTCAAATTCTAAACCTGTAAACCCCTTGAAAGTAATCACCGGCAAAGACACCCGCTGGTCATATGCAAACCTCTGGGAAGCGAAGTCCATCAATGGCGGCACCCCGAAGTTCAGCGTCAGTCTCATTATCCCGAAGTCGGATACCGTGACCGTGCAGAAGGTCCGCAACGCGATCCAAGCCGCTTACGAAGAAGGTCAGGCCAAGCTCAGAGGCAATGGTCGCACCGTCCCGCCCCTGACCGCCATCAAGACGCCCCTTCGTGACGGCGACACCGAGCGCCCGGATGATCCGGCATATGCCGGCTGTTACTTCATCAACGCAAACAGTGCAACGGCTCCCGGGATCGTGGACGCGGACTGCAACCCGATCCTGACCCGCTCCGAGGTCTACTCCGGCGTATATGGCAGAGCCAGCATCAACTTCTACGCGTTCAACAGCAACGGGAACAAGGGCATCGCCTGCGGGCTCAACAACCTGCAGAAGATCCGTGACGGTGAACCCCTCGGCGGCAAGGCCAGCGCAGCGTCTGACTTTGCTACGGATTCCGACGAAGACTTCCTTTCATAACTGCTGATCAGCCTTCGGGTGGCGGGAGCGATCCTGCCACCCGATCAGGCAGCAGACGTATCTACATGAAAACACTCAGCATCGACATCGAAACATACAGCAGCGTGGAACTGCCGAAATGCGGGGTCTACAAATACGTCGAGGCACCGGATTTCGACATCCTGCTCTTCGGCTACTCCGCTGATGGAGGGCCGGTGCAGGTGGTCGACCTCGCTTCCGGAGAGACGATCCCAACCGGGGTCGTTGCCGCGCTGACAGACGACACGGTGACAAAGTGGGCGTTCAACGCGCAGTTTGAGCGAATCTGCCTCTCGCGCTGGCTCCGGAATCATGGCGGTTTCGACAATACCGGCTACAGCATTCCGGAAGATAGCGTCGGGAACTACCTCGATCCGGCTGCATGGAAGTGCACTATGATCTGGTCCGCGTATATGGGCCTGCCGCTTTCCCTGGAAGGCGTCGGAACCGTGCTGGGACTCGGGAAACAGAAACTGACCGAGGGCAAAGACCTCATCCGATACTTCTGCCAGCCCTGTGCCCCGACAAAAGCAAACGGCGGCAGGACCCGGAATCTGCCCCGTCACGCTCCGGATAAATGGGCTGCGTTCAGGCGGTACAACATCCGTGACGTCGAGGTCGAGATGTCCATTCAGGATAAGCTCACCCGGTTCCCCGTTCCGGATGCGGTCTGGGAGGAATACCACCTCGACCAGCAGATCAACGACCGGGGCGTCGCCATTGACAGAGAACTGGTCCGGCAGGCGATCGAGATGGATGCCCGTTCCCGTGCTGAACTCACCAGCGCTATGAAATCTCTGACCGCGCTCGAGAACCCGAACTCCGTCCAGCAGATGAAGCAGTGGTTCTCGGACAACGGGCTCACGATCGACTCCCTCGGAAAGAAGGAAGTCATGGAACTGCTCAAGACCGCACCGGCGGAACTTCAGACGGTGCTCCTGCTCCGGCAGCAGCTTGCCAAGTCCTCGATCCGAAAGTATCAGGCTATGGAAAAGGCGGTCTGTGCGGACGGTCGTGCACGCGGCATGTTCCAGTTCTATGGAGCCAACCGGACCGGACGCTGGGCGGGACGAATCATCCAGATGCAGAACCTGCCCCAAAACCATCTGCCGGATCTGGCCGAGGCACGAGCGCTGGTACGGTCCGGTGACTTTGACGGTGTGGAGCTGCTCTACGAGGATGTCCCGGACACGCTATCCCAGCTGATCCGGACCGCCTTTATTGCAAAGCCCGGGTACAAGTTCATCGTGGCGGACTTCTCTGCGATCGAGGCACGGGTCCTCGCCTGGTTTGCCGGGGAGCGCTGGCGTCAGGAGGTGTTCGAGTCCGGCGGCGACATCTACTGCGCTTCGGCATCACAGATGTTCAATGTCCCGGTGGAAAAGCATGGCGTGAACGGGCACCTTCGGCAGAAAGGCAAGATCGCGGAACTCGCGCTCGGCTACGGCGGCTCCGTCGGTGCGCTCAAGGCTATGGGCGCTCTCGACATGGGACTAATGGAAGACGAGCTGCAGCCGCTGGTCACAGCATGGCGTGACTCGAACCCGAACATCGTGAAGTTCTGGTGGGAGATCGACCGGGCGGCTATGAACGCGGTCAAGCACCACATGGACGGCGAAGTTGACAGCATCCGGTTCTGCTGCCGGAGCGGCATGCTGTTTATAACGCTCCCCTCCGGCAGACGTCTGTCCTACGTCAAGCCCAAGCTCGGAACAAACCGGTTCGGCAGCGAATGCATCACCTACGAGGGCGTCGGCAGCACAAAGAAATGGGAGCGACTGGAAACCTACGGTCCGAAGCTCGTGGAAAACATCGTGCAGGCGACCGCCCGGGATATTCTCTGCTATGCCATGCGGACGCTCTCGCACTGCTTCATCACCATGCACATCCATGACGAACTGGTCATTGAGGCCGATCCGCGCATGTCGCTGGAAGCGGTCTGTGAGCAGATGGGTCGAACACCGCCGTGGGCTGAAGGGCTGAAGCTCCGCGCCGACGGGTATGAGACCCCGTTCTACAAAAAAGACTAATGGAGGTAACCAATATGGCTGACTATAAGAACGCAGAAGGATACCCGGACCCGACGGCATTCGGGGCCTTCTGTGCCATTGAAAAAGAAGAAAAAGCGCTCCGGGCATTCCGACCGATCGTGTACATCTGCAGTCCGTATGCCGGAGACATCGAATCCAACACCGCTGCCGCAAGGCGCTATTGCCGGTTTGCTGTGGAAGCCGGATACATTCCCATCGCACCGCACCTGCTCTTTCCGCAGTTCCTGAACGATTCAGATCCCAAAGAACGTGAGCTGGGCCTGTTCTTCGGGAACGCGCTCCTCTCAAAATGCGCGGAGATGTTCGTGTTCGGAAGTCGGATCTCCGAAGGCATGGAAGCTGAGATCAAGCGTGCGACTTGGAAGGGACATCGCATCCGCTACTTCACCGAATCCTGCGAGGAGGTAACCCAATGAAATTCACGCTCTATCATTCCGATAGCCGGGAGACCCCTGCCAACTGCACGTACATGCACAAGGTTGAGGTCACCGATAAGGATGCCCTGCTCAGGGCCGTGGCTCACGACTATGTCTGCGCCGAGTATAAGGACGGGTACCGCAGCAACGACAACTTCCTCGGCTCCGACTGCCTGCCGGTGGATTGCGACAACGATCACAGCGACGATCCGGAAGCATGGGTCTACCCGTCCGACGTTGCAAATGCATTTCCCGGCGTGGCGTTCGCGGTCCATTACAGCCGGAACCACATGAAGATGAAAGCGGGCAAAGCAGCAAGACCGAAGTTCCATGTGTTCTTCTCCATCGCCCGCGTCACGGATTCCGGACAGTACAGTGAACTGAAGAAGCTGGTGAATACGATCTTCCCGTACTTCGATACCAAGGCGCTCGACGCTGCCCGGTTCTTCTTTGGAACACAGAAACCGCAGGTCGAGATCTTCGACGGGCCAATGACGCTCTCCACGTTCCTTGCAGACGATGATTTCGACGCTGATCTGGATTCCGGCAGCTACGGTGACATCGTGATCCCGGAAGGCAGCCGCAACGCTACCCTCTCGCACTACGCCGGTCGCATCCTAAAGCGGTTCGGGAACACGGAAGAAGCGCACGCCCATTTTGAGGAAGTGGCAGCCTGCTGCCAGCCGCCGCTGGAGCCAGCAGAGCTTGACACGATCTGGCGCAGCGCACAACGGTTCTATGAAAAGATCTCCTCGCAGGACGGGTACATCCCGCCGGAGCAGTACAACCAGGACCTGCAGCTCAAGCCCACCGACTACTCCGACGTCGGGCAGGCTACCGTGCTGTCAAGGGAATACGAGGACCGGCTACGCTACTCGCCTTCGACGGACTTCCTTGTCTACAACGGCCGGTTCTGGGAAGAGTCCAAGCCCAAGGCGCAGGCCATCGCACAGGAACTCACGACCCGGCAGCTGGACGAGGCCGATACCGAAATCAAGAAGGCGACCGATGAGCTCATGAAGAACGGCGCATGGGAGCTTTTGGCATCCATGGGTCCGAAGAAAGCAGCGGCGGTGTTCAATCCGGAACAGGCACGGTCCTTCCAGAAGTATGAGAACGCGACCACGTACCGGAACTTTGCCATCAAGCGCAGGGATTCCAAGTACATCTCCGCCGCTATGAAGGAAACGCATCCTATGGTCGAGATCGATCAGAAGGCGCTGGATGCGGACGAGTACCTGCTGAACACACCGTCTGCCACATACGATCTACGTGTCGGGCTCTCCTCGGCGCGGGACCATAACGCAGCGGACCTGATCACAAAACAGACCACCGTCGACCCGTCGGATGAAGGCATGGAGATCTGGGAGGATGCGCTGTCCACCTTTTTCTGTGGCGACAAGGACCTTATCCGCTATGTGCAGGATATCGCCGGGCTCTCTGCCATCGGCAAGGTCTGCGTCGAGGGGCTCATCATCGCATACGGAGAAGGCCGGAACGGAAAGTCGACCTTCTGGAACACGCTCTCCCGGGTGCTCGGAACGTACAGCGGGAACATGTCCGCCGATACCCTGACGGTCGGCTGCAAGCGGAATGTGAAGCCGGAACTGGCTGAGGTCAAGGGCAAACGACTGATCATCGCCGCCGAGCTGGAGGAAGGCATGCGGCTGAACACCTCCAACGTGAAGCAGCTCTGCTCCACCGACGAGATCTATGCGGAGAAGAAGTACAAGGACCCGTTCAGCTTCGTGCCGAGCCACACCCTCGTGCTGTACACGAACCACCTGCCGAAGGTCGGTGCTCTGGACGACGGGACCTGGCGCAGGCTGATCGTGATCCCGTTCAACGCCAAGATCGAAGGTGCATCGGATATCAAGAACTACGCCGATCACCTGTACGAGAAGGCCGGCGGCGCGATCCTCAAGTGGATCATGACCGGAGCCAAGCGTGTGATTGGAAAGAAGTTCGATATCAGAAAGCCTGCCGTGGTGGATGAGGCGATCCGGAAATATAAGGAGAACAACGACTGGCTCACGCATTTCCTCGACGACTGCTGTGAGATCGATCCGTCTTTCTCCGCCAAGTCCGGCGATGTCTACAACGCATACCGCAGCTATTGCATGCAGGTGGGCGAGTATATTCGCAGCACTTCTGATTTCTACACGGCTCTGGAAACGGTCCGTGGCTTCGATCGGCGCAGGACCAGCAAGGCCAATATCATAATCGGCCTGCAGCTGAAGTCGGATTTCATGCAGTAACCCGTTGCAGTGGAGGTCGTGTAACTGTTTTCCAAAACTATTCTATAAGCTTAAAAAACAGCCTATAAGAAAAGTTCCGGAAATGAGGCTCACGATCTCCACATCTCCCCACTTCAATTTCGGATGGTAAATCATATGCGAGAAAAAAATATAGAACAAAAACTGGTCAAAGCAGTAAAAAGTGCCGGCGGCATCGCACCGAAGCTCACCTGTCCCGGTTTTGACGGCATGCCGGACCGATTGGTCCTTATGCCGGAAGGCCGGATCGGGTTTGTGGAGGTCAAGACACCCGGCAAGGAGCCGAGGCCTCTGCAGATAAGGCGACACGAGATGCTTCGGAATCTGGGATTCAAGGTGTACGTCCTTGATGATCCGGAGCAGATTGGAGGGATTCTTCATGAGATACGAACCACATGAGTACCAGCGCTACGCGACCAGGTACATCGAGGAGCATCCCTGCTCCGCCGTCTTGCTGGACATGGGTCTCGGGAAAACGAGCATCACGCTGACGGCCATCGCGGACCTGCTGTTTGACAGCTTCGAGGTGCACAAGGTCCTGGTCATCGCTCCGCTGCGTGTGGCCCGTGATACATGGAGCGCCGAGCTTATCAAGTGGGACGAGCTGCACCATCTGACCTACTCTGTCGCCGTTGGAACCGAAGCCGAACGGAAAGCGGCACTGACGCGGAAAGCGGATATCTACCTCATCAACCGGGAGAACGTGCAATGGCTGATCGAGAAAAGCAAGCTCCCGTTCGACTATGACATGGTCGTGGTGGACGAGCTCTCCTCGTTCAAGAACCACCAGTCCAAGCGCTTCAAGGCGCTGATGCAGGTCCGGCCACGGATCAAGCGCATCGTCGGGCTCACCGGTACCCCGGCCAGCAACGGACTCATGGACTTGTGGGCCGAGTTCAAAGTGATCGATATGGGAAAGCGCCTCGGTCGGTTCATCACTTCGTACCGGCAGGAGTATTTCGTGCCGGACGCCATGAACGGACAGATCGTGTACAGCTATCGCCCGAAGCCCGGTGCCGAAGCAGCGATCTACCGGCAGATCTCGGATATCACGATTTCCATGAAATCGACCGACCACCTGAAGATGCCGAAGCTCATCTCCAATGCGTACAAGGTCTACCTCAGTCCCGACGAGCTCGACGCCTACGATGAGATGAAGAAACAGTTC
>LXOW01271738.1_pt1 | contig 16057 bp, 9 predicted proteins | sample 1368591 | NCBI WGS metagenome assembly LXOW01 (sample SAMN04884650, study PRJNA319009) | bovine gut metagenome | isolation source: Cow rumen | host: Bos taurus | place: Italy: Legnaro (PD) | collected 2014-07-09 | reverse complement strand
ATACCCTTGATCTGCATGGGCTGCTTCACCTCCTTCAGGCTATTGTTGTTGATTTCGTTGCTATAGAGTGCTATCACCTCGGCAATGGTCTTCAGGTTGGTTTCCTTCAGATATTTGTTGCCGTAAGCCTCTATACCCTTTTCCGTAGAAGGCGCATCCCAGTCCTTGTCTTGACACGAGGAGATGAGGTTAGTGAGAACGGGAACCAGCAATGCCAGCATTCCTGCCTTCACAGCCTTCTTCACCTTATTATATATATAGGTAGTCATAATGAGTGATTTCTAATTACTTGTTTCTAATTAAAATCTATAACCAAGGTTCAACATGCCGTTGATGCCGTACGAATAGAACTTATACGGGTTGCGGTCGAACTTGTAGACACGGGCACTGCCCACATCGCCAGTGGTTGAGTTCACAGAGTAGTTGCTTCGGCTCTGTTCGAAACCACCAGTGACCAACTTACGATTATTCAGCACATTGGTCAACGAGAGGTTAATCGAGAGCTGTCCCTTCCTCATGCGGATGCTCTTACCGATAGAGAGGTCGAGCATGAATCCGCCCTTACCCTCGGCTTGCTCCAAAGCACGATCAAGGATCACCTTCTTGCCGTCAATAATGTCATACACCTTCTCGGCTTCAATGCCGTTACTCTCATATCCTTCTTGACGTTTCTTCAATGCCAAACCTGTACGAACAGCTGGTGAATAGGATAGATAGATGCGATCGTAGTAGTTACCCATTACGTCGATGAACCATCCGCCAGCGCTATAGCTCAGCGTCAGGTTGAATGCCGACAACGGGGTGCCTCCCTCGCGCATACCTTTATTATATACTATATCGTTGTGATATGTTCCCTCTGTCGACTTCATTAATACAACGTCGGCATTGTTCATATACTTAGCGTCGCTGATAGTTCCCAGCGTCTTGATACTGAACGAAGGTGTTATCTTGTACTTGAGACCCCACTCCAGTCCGTAGTATTCTTTCTGGATATTCGTCATTGAGACATAAGTAAATGAGTTGTAGACATCATCATAGTACTGCTGCCACTCAGTAACGTCGTTCAGGTGGCTGAAATAACCACTGATGTTGGCCTTGAATTTTGCACTCTCATATTGCAAGCCTGCCTCACCCGAGAATACTCTCTCGTTTTTCAGGTTCATCACGAAATCATTGTTGACTTCAGGCGAAACAAATGCAGTCGAAGGCATTGGAGCACGTAACTCAAAGCCCAAGCCGACGTTCCAGGTCAGGCCGTATTTCTTGACGGTATTCGAACTAATACCCCACTTCACGCCGCCATCCAAGAACTTACCGACTTCGCTCTTGCCGTAAGAGGTGACTCCGTTGCCTCTAGCAAAAGCGATACCATTCTCCATCTTACCATCGCGCTGTATGGTGACACCACCAATGCGACCAGCGAGGAACGATTGGTAGTTATCCCTATTCCACTTCAGCGAACCCCATAGCTGAGCCTTGCGTACGTGGATATTGTAGTCGTAACCGTACTTGTCGCCTTCCTTCAATATGGCGTCCTTGTTCCTCAAGTCGTAATAGACGTGGGGATCGCCAATCGAGTAAGTACCCAGCGCGTAGGTATTGATGTTGCGCAGACTATTCGAGCCGAGCATGTCGTCAATCTTCTTATAGTGCTGACCGATATTGGCTGCCAACTGCAGACCCAGATTCAAGGCAGTGTTCGTGCCGAGCTTGGTATTCAGCGTCGAAGCCAAGGACAGATTGATATTGTTGTTGTATCTGGCCGATACGAAATATGATGCGTCACGTCCTGTGGCATTGCCCTGCATGTTGGCTAAATACAGCCTGTCCCAGTTAATCTGACGATTTTCCTCGCTACCGCTCAGATAAGCCCATGCACGCCAGAAGTCCTGATATCCGCTCACAGTACGTCCGGCGACATCCTCAGGATACCATACGTCGTAGTAGCTCGACGGCAGGTTCTTCCAGTAGTTGGGCTTGGGGTTCTCGCTGTCGTTATACTCCAGATTGGTACTCTTGTAGATGGAGTAGCGTCCTGTCAGCGAGGTGATCAGCTTCGTGTCCTGTCCGATGTTCCAGTCCCAAGTAAGCATGGCTGTGGGAGCAAAGTCGTTGATGACACGAGCACTACGCTTCTTGCCGTCTTGGTAACCCCAGTTTGGATTGTAGAAGTAGCTGTTGGCAATCCAATACATCTCATCCGTTGCAGGACCCTGAGCGGCACGCTCTGTGGGATTACCCCAAGTGACGAACGAGAGGGCGTGCTTGTCGTTCAGCTTCTTCTCAGCGCCCAGGAAGTAGGACAGCGAATTGTAGAACGTACCTGGGACGTTAGCTGTCGCCATGTTCGCCCAACGGTAAGTAACGTTAGCCGAGAAAGCCCACCCGTCGGGACGCAAGCCACTATTATAAGTGTACATCGCGCGCACCGTATAATTACGGTTAGCTCCCGTCAGCGTCACTCGCTGGCCAGTAGCCATAGCACTGGGACGGAAATTGTAGTTGTTCGAACCACCCATTCCCGCTACAGCGAAGTTGTTAAACTCGAACGGCAGTGCGTTTTCCACGCCACGGGTCTGTTGATTCAGACCTCCTACGAGTGAATAGCGGAACTGACCGCTCTCCATGTCGTTCATCTGGACACCGTTGATGTAGATCTCATTGTACTTTTGGTTAAAAGCACGATAACGGAAGCGAACAGGGCTCCATGTGTAACCTACTTGCGACGCATAGACATTCTGGTTTGACGAAATAATCGTCACATTCTGCGACATGTCGTCGTCGTCGCCCAACTGAGCTTCCGTGAAAGTGAAGGCTTGCTCGCTGCTGACGGACTCCTGATCAGCCGATTGCTTAGGTTCATCGGTCTGTGCCAGTGCCGTTGTTGCGATGAAAAGTGCCATCACTGCAATTTTGAGCTTTTTCTGCATAAGTTGGTTTTTTTGTTAGTTTAATTAGTAATATTGCCGCAAAGATAATAAATAAAATTTAAAAAACACTATATTTTTATATCTTTTTTCAAAAAAAGTTTGAGATTTTAAAAAAATATCACTATCTTCGCACAAAAATCTGAAACTATTATGAAAAAGCTGTTATCATTTATCGCAATCATGTTCCTGGTAGGAACGATGAATGCACAGGCTCAAGAGAAGAAATTCTCAGTTTACGCCATTGGTTTTTATAACCTCGAGAACCTCTTTGACACATGTCACGATGAAGGCCACAACGACTACGAGTATCTGCCCGAAGGTCGTAACAAATGGACAGGCATGAAGTACACGCATAAATTGCGCAACATGGCCCGCGTACTGGCTGATATGGGTACCGACAAGTTGCCGACAGTTGGTTGTGCTGCCATTGGTGTCTCCGAGGTCGAGAATGCCAAGTGTCTCGCCGACCTCTGCAATCAGGAACCCCTGAAAGCCCGCAACTTCCAGTTCTGCCACATCGAAGGTCCCGACCAGCGTGGTGTCGACTGCGGCTTGGTCTACAACCCCTCGTTGTTCACCGTTCGCGACGTCAAGCTTGTACCTTATGTATATGAGAAGCAGGACGACATCGAGAAGGGTCGCGCCACACGTGGATTCCTCGTTGTCAGCGGTACATTGGCCGACGAGCACGTTACCATTATCGTCAACCACCTGCCCTCACGCGGTGCCACATCGTACTATCGTGAGCTCGGTGGCAGTCAGATTCGTGCCGTCAAGGACTCTCTCATTGCTGATGACCCCAACGTGAAGCTGTTCATCATGGGTGATATGAACGACGACCCCGCTGATGCTTCTATGGCCATCGCACTCGGTGCTAAGCGTAAGATTGAGGAGACCAGCAAAGCCGCTGACCTCTACAATCCCTTCTGGGAAATTCATGCCAGCGGTACAGGAACCCTGATCTACGACGGAGCGTGGAACCTCTTCGACCAGATTATCCTGTCGAGGTCATTGCTCAACGACAAGGGTCAGCGCGACTTCTCTACGCTCAAGTTCTGGCAGCCACAGATTTTCCGTCGCGACTACCTGTTCCAGCAGGAAGGCCGTTACAAGGGCAATACGCTGCGTACACATGCCGGTGGTGTCTGGCTCGACGGCTATAGCGACCACCTGCCCACATTGGTTTATCTCGTCAAGGAACAGAAATAATGACAATCATTGGAATCGCTGGCGGTACAGGTTCAGGAAAGACCACCGTCGTCAAGAAAATCGCTCAGGCACTGCCTCCGCACTGTGCTGCTATCGTCCCCTTGGATTCGTACTATAACGATACTACGGACCTCACGGAGGAAGAGCGTCGTGCCATCAATTTCGACCATCCCGACGCTTTCGACTGGAAGCTGCTCACCGAGCATATCAAGATGCTAAAAAATGGGCAGGCTATCGAGCAGCCCACCTATTCCTATATCATCTCCAATCGTCTGCCGGAGACTGTTCATGTCGAGCCGAAGCCCGTCATCATCCTGGAAGGTATCATGACGCTGCACTACAAGAAGTTGCGCGACATGATGGACTTGAAGATTTTCGTCGATACAGATGCCGACGTGCGACTCATCCGTAACATCCGCCGTGATGTCGTCGAGCGTGGACGAACCGTTGACATGGTGCTTGATCGCTATGAAAAAGTCCTCAAGCCCATGCACGAACAGTTCATTGAGCCCACGAAGCAGTTTGCCGACTTAATCATCCCCTCTGGGGGTGACAACAAGACCGGAATCCACATCCTCCGAACTTACATCGAGGGTATCGTCACCAATGTGTGACTCTATCTCCTCGGCCTGCGTTTCCTCTTGGATAGCCAATGCATCGTCTGCCTCTTTGCGCAGGCGATGTATTTTTAATGCGTTGATCAGTTCTATCACGCCATACAGTATCGAGCACCAGCCCAGTATCAGCAATGGCAGCTCGGCTGATTCCATCGGTTTCAGTATGACAAACAGTCCTATCAACAGAATCACCGACGGCATTACCCAGTAGCCGAAAGGCACGTTGCCAAACCGTCGTGCGGCCACCAGCGCCATCAGCTGCGTCACGCCACCCAGTATCAACACCGCTGCCAACATATACATCAGCCCGTTGACAAATGCATTCGGCGACAATGTCAGCACCAGTCCCAGTATCACGCTTCCTGCGCCCACAATGGGGAATGTGGGTTGTCCACCACTCACCACGCGACCCTGCTGATCAGTAATGGTATATTCCCCGGCATGACTCTTGGCATGCCAATAGGCTATCAGGGCAATGATACCCGACAACAGGAATAGTGCGCCGATGGCTATTGTCAGCCATGTCACACCATCCTGTGGAAATTTCACGAGCAGAACACCGATGACGATGGCGCATACTGCCCTGAATATTGAACTCTGGAAAATTTTCATTTTAAGGTAATGGTAGACACAGTAACAACCTTCTGACCCATGGTTTCGGTGGTGCTTTCGCCTTTGATGCTCTTCACCCATCCGTCATCCTGCAATTCGTAGGTAACAGTCTCCTTCATGTCCATCTTCAACATGCCTGAAGACATAATCTGGTCGATGTTCTCCTTGACCATAGCAGCCTGATCGGGAGCGCTCTTCTCAACCATTTTGATAAGCATTTCCTTCATTTCGTCCTTCGTCATGTTCAGCGTGGAGTTAGCCACGATGTTCTTACCCTGAACGAAATACATGCGCTTCATCTTCATGCCGTCCTTGCTGACATACTCTTCCTGAGCACCAGTCGTAATGGTCTTACCGTTGAGGGTAAAGGGCGAAGTAGACTCCTGGAAGGACTTCAGCAAGGCTTCGGGCGTAAAAGTCTCAACAAGCTGCTTCATCAGGTCGTCCTTTGATACCGCCGCGCTGAGCTGGGGAATGTCCTTCATAAACTGATCGACAATGGATTCCAACCCCTTGGTGAGCTTCGGCTGCACCTCGTCGCTATTGAGGACTTTCTGAATCTTACCTTCCTTGTCAAGACCAATGCGGAAGACGATACCCTTCGTGGCTTCTTGGGCGGCGGCTACCAGTTTGCCGGCAATGTTGTTGGCATCGCACTCGGTCTGCACGTTGTCGGTCTCCAAGTCGACAACATAGCCGTCAGCAGTGGCATCAACAATAGTGTACTTGGTCTCATAGTTGATCTTCACGTCACCCTGCATAGGCATGGTAACCGTAGACTGTCCGACGTATGTCTTCACTGCGCCCTTCTGCATTTTGGGGGCTACTTTCATCTGTGCCTGTAAGGCAATGGCTGCGGTCAGCAACAGGCCGACCATCAAAAGTTTTTTCATTTGCTTAATGTTTAATTAGATGTTAATTGTTTTATTGTTTTTTGTTCTCGATGAATTCCACGTTGTCAAGGGTAATTCGAGCCGTCTGGGCATCGATGGCGTTGCCCACCTTATTATATACAAATCGCGAATTGCTGATGGTGATGTCGTGTACGCAGTCTATTCCCTGTATGCCACTGGCCTCGACAGCAGTATGGGCGCCGCGACAGGTCACGCCACTGATGTGGATGTCCTGGAAATCGGGAGCCAGCCGACGCTGTTCCTCCGTCAATGTGGGAACGGCTTTCGGATCGCTGCCGGCAGGACGGTCGACATAGTCACACTGGAACACAATCGCCTGATCCTTGATATCTGTCATTTGGATGTCGGAGATATATAGCTGCTCCGTCTTGCCACCACGTCCGACGCCACTCTTGAAGCGCAGACCAGTGTCAGTACCGCTGAAGCGATTATGGCGCACCACGATACGTCGCATGCCACTGATGGTCTCGCTACCCAGCACAAAACCGCCGTGGGCATGGTAAACCGTATTGTCCTGAATGACAATGTCCTCACAACCGTTGGCAGGCGACTTGGGCTTGTAGTTGCCACTCTTCATGCAGAGTCCGTCGTCACCGGCATCTACGGTGCAATTGACAATCAGTCCGACGTTGACGTCGCTGAAGTCAATGGCATCACCGTTCTGGGCGTTCCAGGGACAGCGCACCGTCACGCCGTCGACAATGACATTCTTACAGTTCAGCGGATGGACATGGAACTTGGGTGAGTTCTGTACCGTTACGCCCTGGATGAGCACGTTCTCGCAATCGGTCAGACGAATCAGGTCGTTGCGCATCTTGTCCTGCTTTTCAGGGGTGTCGGCAATGTTCTGATAACCTGCCTTCACGTCCCAGGGATACCACAACTGCCCCTTGTCGCGCTCCACGCCACCTATCCTTTCCTGATACATCTTCCACTCGACGTCGCTGACCTTATTACGTTTCACGGGACGCCAGTATTCGCCATTGCCGTCGATGATGCCGTCACCCGTAATGGCAATGTTCTTGCGCTTCGAGGCACGTATTCCTGCCAGCGCACGTGATGCTTTCGGATTGGAGTCCACATAGAGCGACTTGTCAGGCGAGAACACGAGGATGGCGTTCTTCTGCAGGTGCAGTTCGATATTATCTTTGAGCATGATCGGCCCCGTCAGCCACACGCCCTCAGGAATGGTCAGCCGTCCGCCGCCCATCTTGGTGAGCTTGCTGATAGCCTTGGCAATGGCCTCTGTGTTCAGCGTCGTGCCGTCGGCTACTCCACCCATGTCGCGAAGGTTCACGCGATTGGCGGGAATCTGGATTTCCTGCACGGGCTTGACATCCACGGGCAACTGCTCGTAGTAGCGTGCATAGTCGCGTGGCGGCTGTGGGTTTTCGGCATTCCAGGCAGCCTCAGCAGCATCGAAGCGGTCTAGCTTGTCGAGGTAATATTTGCGCAGGTCAGACCATTTATAATAAGGATACTGCGTGGTCGCAACAGGCATCGACACCTCACGCTCGTTCAACAACGCCTTCACCAGAACGTCGTCTTGAGCATTGAGCATTGACCATTGACCATTGACCATTCTTTTAACCTTTTCCTTTGGGGCGTAGAAGATGAGCTGGATGTTGCAGGCCATGGGGAAAATCTTGTAGTTGCGCCAAACGTTATCCAACTGATCAAGGTCGCTAATCTGTGCACCACACGAGTCGAGTTCAAGCAGACAGGCCAGCGGCATCACGCACACCTCGTGGCCGAAGCGCAGGGTGGCCTGTGTGTGACGAATGGTATCTGCCGTCTCGATGATGTTGCGCAACAGGTTGCGCTGCGTGAACGGCATGACGCCACCAGTCAGCGGAGCGGGTCCGTAGTCGACATACCACCCGATGTTACGCATGCGCCACTGTTCGTAGATCTCGTCGTCGGTATAAATCGAGAAGAGGTCGATGTCGGTGTCGTGGCTTTGCATATTGGTGACCACCTCGAAGAGGTTATACATGAACGGCAGGGCCTGGATGTTGTCCTTCACCCACTTGGCATCGCTGAACAGCTCGCCAATGAGACGGTCGGGGTTGAGGCGCTTGGATGGTGTACGGCGTAACTCGCGGCCCAGGCGTCCTTTCGACCTGAGGAACGGCGAGCGGGGTGCATTCAGATAGTATTGCAGGGCCTCGCTCACGTCGTTGTGGATGCGTGCCGTGGGATTGGCAGCAGCCAGTTCCTCACACTCGGCCATCATCGACAGGATACAACGGTTGACAACGGTCGAGCGGGCGTCAATCATCACGTCCTTCTGCTTGAAAATCTCTGGGAAATGCTGTGCCATGCGCCGTCCGATGCCGTGATGCTGACGTTCGCCCACGGTGCTCAGGTCACCCAGACGAAGCTGGGCTCCAGAATACTGCCCGTCGAGCGTCGGATAATCGGCTACCGGCAGACTTACGAACTGCTCCACCTGTCGCAGCACCTCTTCGCCCTTGGGTGTCAGTTTACCCGCCTTCTTTGCTTTTTGCAGGGGTTGTGTGACGCTGGTATAGCTGTCGGTGCTGATGAGCCATCGCGAACCGTGGCGTCCGTAGTGCGACATATAGAAAGGCACATAGCCCTTTGGCGCAGGCGTCAATTGCTTCGTGGCAGGATAATTATCATAGTCCAGATAGTTGCTACCGGCCAGATACTTGTTGGCCGCGATTTCCTCACGTGCCGTCTGTGCCATCAAGCCCGTCGTCAGTGCGAGGGCAAACAGGATGTTGGTTAGTCGTTTCATCATATATGTTATCAGTTTGTTTTTGCTACATTATTTATTAGGGGAGATGATGCGTTGTATCGTCGCATCACCGGGCTTGAACAACAGTCCTTCGCACGTCTTCGCATCAGCCTTGTATTCGCGCAACTCTATCTTGCTCCAGTCTATCTGGTCCGTGCGCTGAGCCAGCGGGGCGTGGGGAATGATGCTACCGTCGCGAACCAGTATGATGGCAGGAATCTTGCCTGCCTCGATGGTCTGATAGCCACCCTCATACACCCTACCCGACTGGTAGTCAATCCATTTGCCCTTCGGCAGATAGACGTCACGGCTGTTGCCGCTCTCCATCAGCGGGGCTACGAGCATCTGACTGCCGAACATATATTCATCCTCCACGAGCCAGGCGCCCTTGTCCTGCGGAAACTCCACCAGCAGGGCACGCACCATCGGCAGTCCGCGCTCTGAGCAGTCCTTCGCCTGGGCATAGACGTAGGGCATCAACCGGTATTTCATCTCGGCACACTCGCGGAAGGCCTTAGTGAACGACTCGCTGATGAGCCAGGGTTCCGTGGGAGGTGCACCGTGGGCTCGCGTGTGGCTCGACAGGAATCCGAACGGCAGCCAGCGGCGATAGATATCCTCGGGCGAGGCCGTCACGAAGCCACCCATATCGTGACTCCAAAACGAAAATCCGCTCAGGCCAAACGACAGACCGCCACGCAGGTCGCCCAACATTCCGATATTATTCGTAGCCGCATCGCCACCCCAATGCAGGGCATAGCGCTGAGAGCCAGCCCAAGCCGAACGTGCCCAGATGATGCCCTCGCCAGGATGATTCTTCTCCACTACTTCCCACAGGGCTTTGTTGTAGCGCAGCGGATAGAGGTTGTGCTCATACAGTCCACCCTTGCCGCTATGATAGAAACCGTTATAGGGCGCTGCCTCGCCAAAGTCACACTTGATGGTCGAAACGCCCTGCTTCATCAGCCCCTCAATCTTCGACTGGTACCAACTGACGGTCTCAGGATTCGAGAAGTCGAGGATGGCATCTTCTACGGGCATGCCGCCAGTGGCATTCACCACGTGCAGGCCCTTTTCGATAATCTCAGGGAAGAAGCGGTTCTTGGGCGTGAAGTACGGCAACTGCCACAGACAGGTATGGAAACCGTCCTTCGACAGCTGTTTCAGCATGCCGACAGGATCGGGGAAACGGTCCTTTGCAAACTGGTAGTCGCACTGCCAGTCGACGCCAAACCAACCCGTATCGAAATGTATTACATCGCTCGGAATCTTGTGGGCGCGCAATTGACGGGCAATCTCCAAACCTTCCTCCTGCGAGAAATAGGTGATGCGGCTCATCCATGTGCCAAAGCTCCACAGCGGCAACATCGGACTCTTTCCCGTGATGTCCGTATATTCGTTAAGAATTTCTTTGGGAGAACCAAAGAACACAAAGAAGTCCATCTGTTCGTCGGCCATAAACAGGCGCTGGGCGCCGATGTACGAGGCTCCGAAGTCGCAGGTGACGGGTGCCGACGTGTGCATAAAGATACCGTAGCCGCGATTCGAGAAGTAGAATGGCACGGGCTTATACTGTCCGTCGGTCTCAGGTCCTTGCGGGTCGGTCACGCTCAGATGCACCTTCTGCCCTACCTTATTTAAAGAGGTAAACGACTCACCGCAACCATATATTCGCTCGCCTGGCGACAGCAGAAACACAGGATTGATGCTGCGCGAATTGTCCGAGCCGCGCTTGATAAACGAAAACGGCAACAGCTTCACCTGCGTCGAGTCGTTGTCAATGATATGGCGTGTCTGCGTCAACACCTTCCCCTTCGCGTCCTTCACCACGATACGGAAAGGGTACGGCTGAATCTCAATGCTACCGTATTCCGAACGGGCCGAGTAGTTGGCAGTTCGGCTGCCAACCGCCACCTTCTTCTTAAAGGCGTCGCAGAACATCACGTCCTCCTGATCATCGCACTTCGGCTCCACGGGCGTCGTCAACATTCGTATGCGGGCCGTCCTCGGCGTAATCCACTCCACCTTGATTTTCAGCGCAGGGTCGTTCTCGTATGCAGCATCGGGGAAGTCCAGCATCTGCATCCGCACGGGCCAGTAGCCGTTCAGGTTAAACGCCTGTCGCGGACTCAGCCTGTAGCGCTTCCACTGCACCAGTCCCTCGCCCTTCTGGGCGTCGAACGTCACCAGCGAGTCAGCCAGGAAGTACGTGTTCGACAGGTCATAGAAGTCCGTCGACATATCTTTTTGCATACATTGCAGGTACTGCACACCCGCATTCGTCTGAATCTGCGCCGTGGCCAAACCAGCCCAACAGGCGACCGTCAACAATAACATAAACTTTTTCATGCTGCGAAGGTACGAAAAAAATTCGAGCCCACCAAACGATGAGCCCGATTTTTGTTTAATTCCACACGATGACTGCTGCTGGGAATCTCAATATCTTACACTTATTCCGTCTTTCCATATATTGTATTTTGACCAATTACTTTACATAAACTTTCTTTCCGTTAACGATATTCAACCCTTTCTGTAAGGAACTGAGGCGCTGACCTTGAAGGTTGTAGATGTCCGTTTTGGTCTCTACCTTATTATATATTACTTCAATTCCTGTCGTCTCAGTTTCGAATTCGCCAACGAACACCTCATTGTTATTCTCCACGATTACGGTGTAACGGCCCTTTGCGTAGGCAGAGATGTCGATGCTGAGACCTACGATGGTGCCTGCATTGATGGTTTTCTCATAGACGACCTTGCCCGATTCGTTAGTAATGCTTACCTGATAGGCATCGTCGAGCGGGTCAAGATGAATGCCTAACTGCAGGTCGTTGTATTCACCATATAGCGACAGCTCTTCCTCACTCCTCCTCGGTGCTTTGACCTTCGGTCGAGCCACCTCACGCTCGGAAGAGCTGATGCAAGCATCGCTATTCTCTCGCTTAATCGGTGCCTTGGGCTGTAACTTGGTGGTATGAGTGAAGTCGAAACGCTTTTTGGCCATGTCTTTAGGGGTAGCTCCGTCCTCATATTCGTCATTGAGGTAGATGACTTCATCGCCAACGGTACAGGACATTAGGAATTCCGGCACAGGATCGCCTAATATCGGATCACATGGATATCTTGTCGGCCCATTAACATCTCCGACGCCCTCCAGCCAAGTAGTGCAGTAGTCGCCGTTTTGTGCTGTCATGATGTCCCTATAAACGCCCTTAAAGCCTTCCAATCCTGTCAGCTTCGGACCTATGACAAACTCCCCATTCAGGAAATCCAGCGTTGCAATGGGATCGAGGGAGAAGTCGTATTTTAACTGCACAATCTGATGTTCCTCATTATAGAAATACACTTTCTGATTCTCTTCGTACCATGCTCCCACTTTGCTCAGGGAAGGCTGTTGAGACATATAGTCATAATCCGGATAGTTTGAACTGACATATCGCTGGCACCACATTTGCTTATAGGTCTTGCCGTCGACAATCGTATCGCCATCAAAGTAATAGTAGTCAACTATCTGCACAGGACTGTCTGGACTCGGAATAGTTCCCACCTTCCACACTTTGCCCTCTTCAATCATTGGGCGGTAGGCCATCTCTGGGGTTTTGTTGATAACAGGATGCTCCTCGCCACGATTGTCAACCACGATGTAGTTCATGTTAGGATCGAAGCCTGGAACATAGAAGTCGGTAGCATGGAGAGCCACACAATCTGCTACCGGCTCTACTTCTTGTATTTCGAATTCAATCTTGTTGACCAATGGGTCATCCGTCTTTTTCACGTAGAAATAAGCATAGTTGTTAGGTCCGCATTGGGTGAAGACTTCTCCATAGACGTGCAGACTGTTGCCTTTTAATTCGTAAGTAAGCTGATGATGCCCGTCGTTCTCCCCATAATCTTCTGCACCAGTAGGCAGGTCGCAGCCATGAACGTGACCCATCACGTCGTAACCATTACAAAACGAGAAAGGCAGATATTCGTTTACATGATAAACAGTCTCATTGTCTTTCCTTTCAACGTAAGCCAGACAAGACTTCACACCGCCAAAGGCAAAGGAATTGAACATGTTTTCAAGGGCTCCGATACCTTCCACCCAAGTTGCAACCTCAACAAATTCTCCCAACCCGTTGTCACGACCAATGGTCCATGTGCGTAGGCGACGGTACTTAATGTCCAGTGTGTCGGCAGGAGTGAGAGTACAAGAATATACTATTTGGGGACCATCGTTCAGCCATCCTTGCTTCAATACTTTGCAGTTAATTGGTTGGTCAAAACCAAATTCATACGCGAATGTATCGCCCTCTTTGAGCGAGAAGTCATACAACATGATGTCCCTGCCTTCTGTCTCATCATATTTATACACCCGACGGTTTTCCTCACGGAACAGTCCTGTTTCTTCAGTTACATCTAATACATCATCATTACATATTGTATGGGCGTATATCTTTCCTGCACGCTCTACATTCTCGAACATCCAGTATGTTTCTTGACGACAGACATAGTTCGGATTTTTTGCACTAACCACATGCCACTGCTTACCAAACTCCACAAATGGAATGTAGTCAACTTTCTGCTCTGGCAATGGATAGACAGGGCCTTTATAGATGGCCTTGAACTTATCCACTTGCGTCGGGTGTACATAGACTTTGGTCTCTGTACCCATGCCGTCGAACAACCAGTAGTGGCCATTCCTACTGAAATCGATGACGCCTCTGATAATTAAGGAGTCCAACTTGCACCCTGAGAACACATAGTCACCTAAGAGGGTGACACTTTCCGGCAAGTCCAGCGTCTTTAGGGCCTTACAGCCTTTGAAGGCATTGGACATTACCGAGGTCACGCTTTTAGGGATCTGAATGTCTGTCAAACTACTGCAATTACAGAACAAATATCCTGCTAATGACTTAAGGCCGTAAGGCAGGTTTACCTCCTCCAAGTTTGTGCAGTCATAAAAAGCGGAAGAACCCAAGGATGTCACACCGTCGGGAAGCGAAATGCTCACAAGATGATGATTGCTGGCGAAGGCAGAGCCGTCTATCCACGTCACACCTTCAGGCACCGTGTAGGATGTGCGGCTGTCAGCGGCAGGATAAGTATAGAGTCTCGTCTTCTCTTTATTGAACAACACACCGCCGACGGAGCACAGCACGGGATTGCCCTCTTCCACCTCTATTGATTCCAATGCTGAACACCAGGAGAAGAGGTTCCTATAAAAACCACTCTCCTCGCTGAAATTCATGTTTTTGATAGTCCGTGGAATAAACACCTTGGTCATTGTTGTATTGTCCGTGAAAGCATCGCTGGATATGCTCGTCACAGAATAGGTCTGCCCCTCATGGCTCAGTTCCGAGGGGATGCGTACTTCACCCACCCACTCGCTCCTTGTTACCATCGCTTGATGAAAGGCTTTCCGCAGGGTGAAATTCATGCCATCGATGGTTGCGTCCTCATAAACGTCCTCCAGCACCAACGGCTCACCCTCCGTTAGTTCCACCAGCCCTTTGTACCACCAGCAGTCCAAATAGAAACTGTTTGGTTCAAAGTCACGTATCGTGAACGACACATTGAAAGGGCAATCACAAGTAGTTATTTGCTCGGGAAGAACGGGAGCTACATTGACGGACAAAGAACAAGGAGAACCATCAATGCCATCGCTAATGCTGGACTTTATTTCGAAGTCGTATGTGGCGCAGTTGCTGATATAATTCTGTAGTTCCACCGATAAGATAGTGCCCTCTTTCTTCAGGATGATTGTCGGGACAGATTCTTCGCTTTCCACTCCACGTGCGTTTGCCATACAGCCGCTATTCTGCACATCCGATACGGTTTGGGCACTTGCCATCATTGGCGAGAACATCAAAGTGATAAAGAACAATAGTTTCTTCATAGCTGTTATCGTATTTTGTTATTATTTCCTTTTGCAATAATTATCTGCTGTTGAGTATCTGTTCCAGTGTGATATTACTCACGCATTTTGACCAATCACTTTACATAAACCTTTTGTCCGTTAACGATATTCAATCCCTTCTGCAGGGAACTGAGGCGCTGACCTTGAAGGTTGTAGAGATGAGAACCCTTTGAAGAGTTGTCAATGTTTATTCTGTCTTCTATGGCTGTTATTGGACTCCCATGTGAAGCTCTCCAGTCATCAATATAAACATACTTGCCATCTTTCATACATGTATACACTGAAATGTGCTTACCGAACCTCGGCTCGTCATAGAGGAGATAGAGAGATTCAAAGGCAAATGGATTTTCTATGGCAGCGCCTACTCCTACGACCCAAACGCCTGCTCCATAGCTTAAATCCAGATCTTCTCCAATATATTTACAAACTGTAAATTCTACCTGCCCAGGCAAGAACCTTTCGCGGCGTTTACCGCCATCACGCCCATACTTCAAATCATTGTAGGTGAGTGTGACGTTCTCTCCCCAATTACTGAAGTCATAGATTAGCTGTTCCTCCGTAACTTCTTCCTCAACGATATAAATACGATAGCCTTCCTCCCTGACGGCACAATAGTAGTGCTGTTCCTCGTCACCATAGTATTCCTTGAACTGACAGTAGACCTTCTTGTATGTCTTGCCATTTATCTCTGTGTCACCACTCATGGTAAAAATGCAGTCAATGACCTTTCCGAAAGGACTTTCTGGAGTTGGTGGGGTAGTAACACCAGGATGGTTATAACCACAATACCACACCTTTCCTTCTTCCACGAACGGAATATATTCATCATCCGGTTCTTGCGCATTAGTACTCATATTTCCTAATAAAATGGCGGTCAATATTGCCATACTACGCAAGACAGTCTGTATACTGTTGTTGTAAAGAATACGTTTCATCGTCATTAACTCACGGGTTCTTTGATCCATTTACTTAAACACAACTTTCTTACCGTTTCGAATATATATACCCTTTGTCGGCTGGGAACTGAGGCGTTGACCTTGAAGGTTATAAATAAGTTTATTATTTCTTATTTGTTCATTATTATTTAGACGAGCAGCGTCGCTGATTCCTGT
>LXOW01426821.1_pt1 | contig 16058 bp, 15 predicted proteins | sample 1368591 | NCBI WGS metagenome assembly LXOW01 (sample SAMN04884650, study PRJNA319009) | bovine gut metagenome | isolation source: Cow rumen | host: Bos taurus | place: Italy: Legnaro (PD) | collected 2014-07-09 | reverse complement strand
TGCAACGGGCTATAGAAGCAGACGAACAGACCTAACTGGTTGGCTATGGTCGAGTGCACGCGTGTGCCCGGCATGACGGGATTCTCAAAGGCAAACACACCCGGCGTATAATCAACAGGACCGGCCATGATACGCGTGAAAGGCAACACCGTCACATGTTCGCACAGACTTCCGCCATCTTGGCTCCACGCGTTCCATTCCTGTCCGCGTACCCCTTCCTGCGACATCAAGTTCGGGAAGGTTCGTTGCAAACCGGTCGGCATGACGGGTTCGTGGTTGTCTATCGCGATATGGTATTTCGCGGCTGTCTCGATGACCTTGCGGTAATGGCGCACACCCGATTGGCCTTTGTTCCATTGCAAGCCATCCTTGGTGCGGATGATCGGCGCCACATAACCGGTCTTGATGGCATGAATGCCATGCGCCTGATGGTACGCGTAGGCTTCGTCCAACACGTCCTCATAATCGGCTGCGTTTCCACCGGTCTCGTTATGACCGATAATCTGCACGCCCAGGCTGTCGGCCAAGCGGCTGAGATAGTCCATATCCCAGTCGTCGTAGGGTTCGGTGAAGGAGAAATGCTGCCAGTCTTCCCAACCCTTGTTCCATCCTTCGGCCAGCACGGCTTGGATGGCATGGTCCTTGGCAAAACGCAGGTATCGCTCCATATTCGCTGTTGTCGCACCGTGAATCGGTCCTTGTTCCCAGGTCATGGATTTCATGTGCATGCCCCACCAGATACCGATGAATTTCATGGGCTTGATCCACGAGGTGTCTTCGATACGGCAGGGTTCGTTGAGGTTCAGCATGATTCGCGACGCGACCATCGTTTTCAGGTCACGGGCAAGGATCACCATGCGCCAAGGGGTAGCAAAAGGCAAGGTCTCATAGGCCTTCACCTCCCGTAACCCGTAACCCGTAACCGGTAACCCCTCACCTCTCCAGGGCGTGAGATAGGTGCGCAAGGCGCCATCCTGCATGTAGAGGTTCTGCGCCGGATAATCCGTCAACGCGGCTTCGTGCACAAACGCATATCCGCCATCAGCACGCTCGATGGTGATCGGCGAACAGAGCGTGTCTTTTTTCTCACTCAGCGGCGCTTTGGTCCACAGCCCTTCGTAATACTCCGTGCGCCAAGGAATCGACCATGCCTCGTGGTTCGCCGCAAACCGGTATTCGGTTGCTTCATCTGTGATGATGAGTTCCCGGTTATTCGCCTCAGGGAAGGCATAGCGGAAAGCAAAACCGTCGTTGAAGGCACGGAAGAGGATATCCATGCGCAGGCCGGAACGGTGTTTGAGGGAAACCTTTAACTCGCGATGGCAATCCGTGATGATACGCTCTTCGCCCCACACCGTTTCCCAAGTCTCTTGGAAAGAAGAGATTTTTGTGCGCAGGATTTTAAAACCCTTTGTAAGGTCTTGATCGGCAGTTAGCAGACCCAGCTGCGACCAGTCCAGCACCGGCACTCCGTCTTGGGTCACGCAGTACTGCGGCGCACCGTCTTCCGTCAGACGAAATGATACCTGCAGACTCTCGTCGGGAGAACAAACTTGCTGCTTAGTACAAGACAACACCAGCAGCGAAATCATCACTAAAAAAGTAAAGCGTTTCATGATAGGGATTGTATTTCGTTGCAAAAGTACTACAAATATTGCATATGTGCAAATTTTTGTGTTTTTTTCTTTCATTTTTTGGTTATGTAGTTTTTTTTTACTACCTTTGCAGCCGATTGAGTACGTCGATGAAGCAATTTGTTTATATATTTCTTCTTCCGTTCACGCTTTTAGCGTGTTCTCGTGCGGATTCTTTTCCGGAAAAGGCCGTGCGGAGTATGTGCGAACAGATGGTGGCGCAGTACCCGGAGGCGAACTTGCAGGACATATATAAGACCTGCTATCAGGATTTCTTCGGCGCCGAGCACTTGATGCAAGATACCGCCGCAGCGAGAAATTACCTGCGATATGAGTTGAAGGAATTAGGGAATGAGAGAGTGAAAGAATTAAAGAGTGAAGGAAGGATGCCGATGCGGGAACCTACGGGTTTTCGGCACCGCTTTGAGCGAATCAACCTGGCGATGGTCGTCAATGGCGAGATGAGTGAAGACGAGTTATTGCGTTTGTTCATCGATGCTGCCGGAAAAGACAATGCCGTGCACGACCGTTGGGCAGAAGAATGGACGCAGATAGAAGCGATTGCTTTGGAAGTGCAACCGGCATGGCAGGACGAGGAATTGCAGGCCTTGTTGCACGAAGCAGCGAACAACCGGCAAGCCGTAAGGCACAGTGAGAATTTCCGAAACACCTATAAACCCCATTACAGAATTATACGCTTATGAGACACTACCTGATTTTGGCAGCGCTCTTTGTGATTACATGGACAGGCTGCAAACACGATGGCGAGAAGATGCTCAACGCGCTGGAGGAACAGGGCGTGGGTATGATCATCGTCAACCACGGTGAGACCACCACCTATAACCTGCCCGGCGTGCAGGATCTGTTGCGCCTGACGGCTGAAGAACCCGAACGTCTGAAGGGCGCCGTGGTAGCCGATAAACGGGTAGGCAAAGCCGCAGCGTGCTTGCTCATCGAAGGCGGCGTCAAGCGCGTGAACACACCGCTCGTCAGCACTCCTGCGCGACAGATGTTAGAGGCTGCAGGTATTCCGCTTTATGCACGCGAAGAGATTCCGCTGATGGTGAATATGGATGGCACGGACCTCTGTCCGATGGAGAAAAAACTGCTGGACGCCCAGACGCCGGAGCAATGTGCAGCCATCTTACGCGGCGCGACGCTTGAGGGTTTCCAGATGCTCGACATGCTCAACGAGCAGGGACTGAGTCTGCTGGTGTATAACCACGGCGAACTGACTACGCACGCAAACCGCGGTATTCAGGACTTGCTGCAACTCATCAGCGAGCAACCGGAACGTCTGAACGGCGCGGTGGCAGCCGATAAAGTCATCGGTAAATCCGCAGCAGCCATCATGATTGTAGGCGGCGTGAAAGAGGTGCACACAAACCTCATCTGCACCCCTGCGCGCGAACTATTTGAGAAAGAAGGTATACTTGTTTTCGCAACCGAAGAAGTGCCGATGATCCTCAATCGCGACAAGTCGGGTATGTGTCCTATGGATACGCAGATAGCCAACATTGAGAGTATTGACGAATGCGTCGCTGTTTTGCGAGGCATAATACATTAAAGAGTTATGTTACGTAAGATTCGAATAGTCCTCGCCGCCCTCGTGTATATCGCCGTGACGTTGTTGTTTCTCGGCGTGAGTTGGCGGATCAATATATGGTTCGGCTGGGTAGCAAAGATTCAGTTCCTGCCGGCGCTGATGGCGCTGAACTTCGGCGTGCTGTTTGTGCTGATTATGCTGACCTGCCTGTTCGGACGTGTCTATTGCAGCATCATTTGTCCGCTGGGTGTGATGCAGGATATCTTCGCGTGGTTCGGACGCAAAGCGAAAAAGAACCGGTACAGTTACTCGCCGGAGAAGAAATGGTTGCGGTATTCAGTACTGGCGGTATTCATCATCTGCCTGATCATCGGTTTTGCGCCGGTAACGACCTTGCTGGCACCCTACTCTGCGTACGGTCGCATTGTCAACTCGCTTTTCCGACCTTTGTACGACCTGCTCATCAACGGTATCGCAGCCATCGAAGGGCATTTTGACAGTTACCTCTTCTCGGAAGCGGAGATATGGATGCGGAGTGTAACGACTTTCATCGTCGCGCTACTGACGCTCGGTATCTTAGGCGCACTGGCATGGCGCAACGGCCGCACCTATTGCAACACCGTTTGTCCGGTAGGTACGATACTCAGTTTCTTCGCCCGTTTCTCTTTGCTTCGCTTCCGCATCAACGAAGACAAGTGCCGGAAATGTAGCCTCTGCGCGAGAAACTGCAAAGCCGCAGCTATTGATTTCAAGAACGGGACGATCGATCGATCGCGCTGCGTAGCTTGCGGCGATTGTATCGACCAATGCAAAGACGGAGCGATCAGTTATGGACCGGTTAAGTTGAAAGGTGAAAGGTTAAAGGTGAAAGGAGATGAACCGGCTTCGCCGGATAGACGCGCCTTCTTAACCGGCACGGCGCTGGCGGTGGGTTCGGCGGCAATGGCGCAAGCGAAGATCAAAGTGGATGGCGGTTTGGCGGAGATAGAAGATAAGATTGCGCCGCATCGCGAGACGCCGATTACTCCTCCGGGGTCGGTCTCGGCGCGAAACATGCAGCGCCATTGCACGGCCTGTCAGTTATGCGTGAGTGCATGCCCGAATAACGTGTTACGTCCTTCGTCTGATCCGCTACGCTTTATGCAACCGGAGATGTCGTTCGAGCGCGGGTACTGCCGTCCTGAATGTACGTGTTGCTCGCAGGTTTGTCCGACAGGTGCTATCCAAGCTGTTCGCAGAGAAGACAAACCGTTCATTCATATCGGTTATGCCGTATGGATCGAGCAGAACTGTATCCCGGTGACCAACGGAGACCATTGCGGAGCGTGCGCCAAACATTGCCCGACGGATGCCATCCAGATGGTAGAGCATACGACGGCAGAAGGCAAGAACGTTCTGGTGCCGGCTATTGACCAAGAGCGCTGTATAGGTTGCGGCAAGTGCGAGAACCTCTGCCCTGCCCGACCCTTCAGCGCCATCTACGTAGAAGGAAGGTCTACTCAGGTTGTGAGTTGACATTGATGATTGATGATTGATGATTGGTAATTGGTAATTTTATGAATCGAAGAGATTTTATCAAACATAGTACAGCGGCTGTAGCCGGGACGTCGGTGCTGATTACGGCATGTCAAAATAAAAGTGAAAGGTTAAAGGTGAAAGGTGAAAGGACGTTTGACAGCGATCCCGCGCAGATGACCTATCGGTTCAACCCCAACACGGGCGACAAGGTGTCGCTCTTGGGTTTCGGAATGATGCGTCTTCCGACCATGGCTACCGGAACTGCACGCGAGAACGGCGATGCGCCGATAGACCAGGAGGCGGTGAACGAACTGGTGGATTACGCGCTTGCGCATGGCGTCAATTATTTCGACACCTCGCCGGTTTATTGCCAAGGTCATTCGGAAGAGGCCACCGGTATCGCGCTCAGTCGTCATCCGAGAAACAGCTATTTCGTCGCGACGAAACTGAGTAACTTCTCCAAAGAAGCATGGCCGCGTAAGGAATCGCAAGCGATGTTCGAGCGCTCGTTGGAGTACCTGCGTACGGACTACGTCGATTACCTGTTGCTGCATAGTATCGGCGGCGGTTCACGGGGTATGGACGCACTCCAGACCTTCAATGCCCGTTATATGGACAACGGCATTCTTGATTGGCTCGTGGAGCAGAAGCAGAAAGGACGGATTCGCAACCTCGGTTTCTCTTATCACGGCGATATACGTATTTTTGACATGTTGCTCCGCTGGCACGACGAAGGCAAATATCATTGGGACTTCGTGCAGATTCAGTTGAACTACCTCGATTGGCACTACGCCAAGCGCAATAACCCGCGTAACACCGACGCTTCGTACCTCTATGGCGAGTTGGCGAAACGCGGTATTCCGGGTGTGATCATGGAACCGCTCTTGGGTGGTCGTCTGGCCAAACAGCCGACGCATATCCTCAAAGAGATGAAACGCGCGGATATCAACGCCACGCCGGCCGAATGGGCTTTCCGCTATGCGGGTACGCCGGAGAAAATTCTCACCGTGCTGAGCGGAATGACGTATATGGAGCACCTGAAAGAAAACTGCTACACCTTTTCGCCGCTGCGTCCTATCACGGCCGAAGAAGACGCGCTGCTGATGCATCTGGCGGACGAGATTTGCAACCTCAACGCCATCCCTTGCACGGCTTGCAACTACTGCATGCCTTGTCCGTACGGACTCAATATCCCGGCGATCTTCAGTCATTACAACAACATGCTGACCGAAGACCATGTGGAGGCTAAACGATGGCTCAACGGCTATGATCGCGCGGTGCCCAAACAGCGGCAAGCAGACCATTGTATCGGCTGCGATCATTGTATCCCGCACTGCCCGCAACGCATCCACATCCCGGAAGAGATGCAGAAAATAGACAACCTCGTTGAACAATTGAAGCAATCATAAATTATAAATCATAAATTATAAATCATATATTTGAAATCGTATGATTGGAACTTGGGAAATTATTCTTATCGTACTCGTTATTTTGCTCATTTTCGGCGGCAAAAAAATTCCTGAACTCATGAAGGGTCTTGGCAAAGGTGTTAAGTCCTTCAAGGACGGAGTGAACGGAAAAGCCGACGAAGAAGAGGACAAGAAAGAAGAAGTGAAGAAAGAAGAGAAATGACCTTTTGGGATCATTTGGATGAACTGCGCTCCGTGCTGCTTAAGTCATTGGCGGCATGGTTGGTATGTGCGATAGCGGCGTTCATTGCGAAGGACGTTCTCTTCGCATGGTTATTCGCGCCCACGTCTTCGGACTTCGTGCTTTATCGTGCCCTGTGCCGCTTGGCAGAGTGTACGGGATGGAGTGCCTTATGTCCGGGAGACGTGCAGGTGAGTTTTTTGAATACCGAACTCACCGCGCAGTTTATGACGCATGTCGAGGTGTCGCTCTGGGCGGGTTTTATACTTGCCTTACCGCTGATTGTCTATTGGCTCTACGGCTTTGTGGCACCTGGACTGTATGAGCAGGAGAAGCGATACAGCGTCGCACTCGTCGTATGCGCAACAGGACTCTTTGTAATGGGTGTGCTGCTGGATTATTTTCTGATCTTCCCGCTCTCGTTTCGGTTCTTGAGTACATATCAGGTAACCGACCTTGTGGTGAATCAGATCAGTCTTAGTTCGTATATCTCGCTCTTCATCGTGCTGGCTTTGCTGATGGGATTGCTTTTCGAAGTGCCGGTAGTGACGTGGTTTCTCTCGAAGATGGGAATCCTGAATGCCGGGCATCTGCGCCAAGGACGCAAGTACGTCTTTGTCGCCATCTTGATTATTGCCGCTGTCATCACACCGACCGGCGATCCGTTCACGCTGCTGCTGGTGACCTTGCCTATCTACGGCCTGTACGAGATGAGTATCTGGATCTGTAAGTAACTAGATGCAAAAATGCATCTCTTGCTGTGTAACAGGGTGAAGGAAACGGATCTCCGCAGCATGGAGCATAAGACGACCTTCACCATTAAGCAATCCACCATTAAGCGAAGCGTCACCATTATAAAGCCTGTCCCCTACAATCGGTGCGTTTAGTCCGTCGGGGTGCGCAGCATGGACGCGGAGCTGGTGGGTGCGACCGGTGAGCGGGAAGAAATCCACAAGCAGCGTGCCATCGGAACGTCGTTCGCGAATCACATAGCGCGTGATAGCGGGTTTGCCGTGCTCGAAATCTACCATCTGCCGAGGCCGGTCGTAGGGATTTGGCAAGAGAGGCAAATCAATCATTCCATCATTTGCATCATTCGCACCATTAAGCGAAGCGTCACCATTCGGACGAAGCACCGCTTCGTACCGCTTCAATATATCCCGCCTTTGGAAATAGGCTTGCAAGGTCTTATAGACCTCCGGCGTCTTTGCCAATACCAGCAGTCCGCTGGTATCCTGATCCAAGCGATGCACGGCCTTAATAAATTTGCAATTTGAAATTTGAAATTTGAAATAATCCTCTACCGAAGGTTCGTCGCTTTTGCCGGGCACAGAAAGCAATCCCGCAGGCTTATTGATCACGATGAGGTAATCGTCTTCAAAAAGAATTTCGGGCTTCTGAAAATCTCCGCTAACCGGTAACCCGTAACCCTTAACCTGTAACCCCTCCAGCCCTTGCATCATGTGACGCAAAATCGGTACACATCGGCCGGAACAAGGGGCGTAGAATGCTCCCTCTTGCCGAATCTCCGTCTTAGACGGAGCACCCACCCAAAACTCTGCCAGTTGCAGCGGTTTGAGACCGTGCGTCAGAGCGTATTGCAGCAATTTCGGCGCACAGCACTCCCCTGCCCCGGAAGGAGGAAGTCTGAATGCTGATGGCTGATTACTGACGGCTGAAGAAAACCATTCCTCGGCAGGGATGATGGGTTTCTCATCCTTGAAGATCTCCAGCAGGTTTTTGGATTCGCCCTTGCCGTTCACAAAGTTATAATTCGCGAACAATAATCGCTGCAACCGTCTCGACTCCTCTTTGCTATGCCCAACGGGCTCCCAGTAACCGGTAACCCGTAACCCTTCACCCTTATCCCACACCGGCGGCACAAATCCTTCGTGGAAATACGAGCCATCGAGTTTGGCCGAGAACGCCGCGAGATAATTGTCTGAAGGCTGGCCACTGACCACTGAAGGCTCAACCATCAGCACACCGAACATCTTGCCACAGGTATGCAGTTCGGATTCCGGGTGCTCGCGCATGTACGCGTGTACCTTATCGATTATGTTCGCTGTCGCTGTGGGAAGAAGGCCGGCAGACATTATGATTTCTTCTTGAGTTCTTTCTCGATCTCCTCCAACTTGCGTTCAATGCCGTTGAGTTGGTACTTCACGTCGTCGTTATTGTCCGACATCATCGCATCGACGAAGACCGAGTTGACAAACGACATACCCAGCAAACCGAAGGCACCTAACAACACACAGAAATAAAAGCGTGAGAGACGGCCGATAAGCGGCGTTGTGGCCTCCATGATGGCATCCGGAATCTCGTACCACCCTTCTACCGTGAACACGCGGAAGACCGAATAGATGGCGTTTATCGGCGTGTCGAAATACTGCGGAGCAATATGGCTATATAGACCGCAGTTGATCATTCCGAAGATAAACAAGAGCAAGAGAAAAGCGAGCATCACCACGCCGGATGATCGCAAGGCGCGTTTGAGTCCTGCGCCAATCTGCGTGATCTTCGGAAAGAAATGGAACATACGGAAGGCCCGTAGTGCACGCAGCAGTCGGATCGTCATCAGGATGGAGAAATCATACGCGGCGACGTCCAGGAACGGCGTCACTAAAGACGGAAGCGAGATAATCACCAGAATACCGTCCATCCGGTTCCAGCCGTCTTTCCAGTACGCTTTGAGGCCGTACTCGCGCTGCTTGATGACCATTTCGGCCACAAAGATCAGCGTACATAGCATGTCCACCGCCATGATGAGAGGATGGCTTAAGCCCGACTCCTGCATGTAGATGATGACCGTGTTGATGAGAATCACGCCCAAGATCACATGGTCGTTCAACAACATCCGTTTGATTCCATCCGTCAGTTTTGTCATTCGGTTTTCCATTTTCGTCTATGTTAGGTTAGCGCAACATTGCGGCGCAAAGGTACAACAAAAATCCCACATATGCAAGGGTTTGAGGGATTTTTAGTTGTTTATTGCTGTTTTTTGGCGAAGGAGGGCTTGGATGAAGGTGTCGAGTTTGGAGTACTGCTTCCGGTAGAGTTTGGATGCGCCGGGACGCAGTTTTTTCTCGAAAGGTGCTTCCGGATCGGGTTTCTTGAACTGGGCATAGAAACGGGTACGATAGTTCTCCAGCCGGAGGCGGAGTTCGGCTATATGCGCGCGTTCTTCGGGTGTCATTGCGGCGAGTTCTTCGTCGGTGTAACGCTCGGAACGGATGATTTCGGTCGTCATCCGGCTGACTTCTCCGAAAGAGCGCATATTGGCAAGTTCGGCGCCTTGTGCGGGTGTTCTGTCAAAATCGCGCGGATGAGCAATTTTGTAAGACTCCTGGACACCGACTTTGAGGACCGCGCCGTTGGGTGCGCGATACTTCTTTTGGCGCATGATAATTCCGCTATTTTTCTCAAATTCTCCGTGCATTTCTGCCACGGGTGCATGTAACTTAACTTTTGTCATAGAATGGCACAGTTTTTGTGGTATATTTTATAGGATTTCAAGATTTCTAACTTTAGTTAGGATTTTGAGTGCTCGTCAAGTTTTTCTCCCGCTTACGTTATAGGAACAACAGGCTAATGACGCGGTAACCACCCGGTTATCACGCGCTAATCACGCGCTTTTGGATGCTATTAACCCTTATAAAACCTCGATTTTAGGTCGAGGCGGTTGCGGGATTGAGGCGGTTGCTCCAAACGGGAAAAAGAACACTTTTGAAATCGAGTGCAAAGGNNGTCGAGGCGGTTGCGGGATTGAGGCGGTTGCTCCAAACGGGAAAAAGAACACTATCTAAATTCGGTGCAAAGATACTACTTTTTTTTGATATATGCAAATAATTCCGAAGATTTTTGAAGTTATACTTCGAAGATATTTGAGGTTTTACTCCGATTAATTCCAATATCTTCGTTCGAACGCAATTAGAGGTAGTTGCAGCCACCGACAGGTAGAGTGCAGGGCACAGCTGCTTGGTCAGGGCGAACAAACGTAGCAGAAAGAGGTAGACCGTAGGTAAGTATAAAAGAAAAACCGCCGACTCGATACGAGCAGGCGGTCGGGAGCAAAAGGCGAAAATAACCGACTTGAGTTCTTATGCTTGTTTAGCCAATTTTTCAATTATTTCCCAGAACTCTTTAGGCAGAAGTATACGCATCTCGTTGATAATCTCATCCGGAATCTCCTTATAATATGCCTGCGCGATACCACCGGTAATGCACGCGAGCGTGTCTGAATCACCTCCAAGCGAAATGGCCAGACGGATAGATTCCTCGAAGTCGTGACTGTCGAAGAAAGCTATGAGCGCCGGAGGAACGGTGCCTTGACAAGACGATTCCCATCCATAATACGGACGAATCTCATTGCAGGTGTGCTGCAAGTCGTAACCGAAGGTCTGCTCGATATAGGTGCGAATTGCTTCCTTGGACTCGCCTTGGCGGGCCATAAAGATAGCGGCAGTGGTAGCTTGCGCACCTTTGACGCCTTCGGGGTGATTGTGCGTGATGATGGCAGAGGACTTGGCGAAACCCAATGCTTCCTCTAAGGAATGCGCAACCCAACCGCAAGCGGATGCACGCATAGCGGAACCGTTACCGTACGAATTATACGGATGACGCTTGCCGTCTTCATATACATTGCCCTTGAAGTCGTATAAACGTTCCGGGCTGAACAACCAAGTGTGGAAACCGCCACCATAACCACCCATCGGGCAGGGGAAATGTTTAGCCCAATAAACTAAACGGTCTTCTAACTCAGACAGTGTGCGACCGGTATTCACGAGCCAGTCAGCAACAGCTATGGTCATAATACTATCGTCCGTATATTCAGCACGCTTGTCAAAAAGCGGCTGAAACTCGGTCGTCTTGATGTTGTCAAATTCATAAACGGAGCCTACGGTATCACCGATAAGGGCACCTAAACACGGGTATTTACTTGTATCCATAATACCAAAATTCGAACTATGCTGCAAAGTTACAACAATTTTTTAATAAGAACAAATTTTCGAGGAGAGAAATTGTCAAAAAATCAAAAAAGCAGACATTAGATGCTAGCAAAGATTAATTTTGCTTTGCCATTGTTAATGATGTTGATAAAATTGTTCTATAGTAATTTTATATAAAGCACAATATTGCTCTAATTCTTGTTGTGTGTAGTTAGAGCCAAGAAATTGTCGCACGCAAGTAGCTTTGTGTTCGATGGCTGTTTGTTCGTCAACCTCCCAACCATCTATACATTCAGGAGTCATAGAAAATGGGATTTCGGTTGTGTCGGCTTTTCTGCAATGTTCATAGAAGGAAATTCCAGAACATGCTTTTTGTACATATTCAGCAATAGTTAGTTCGTTAATCGGCGATTCAAAATACAGGATGACTTTTATAAACGAAAAGTCCTTATGGGCAGTCAATGTATATTTATTACGACAAACACGCTTATTGTCATCCATATAGTAGAGCACATAAACAATTCCCTTATTGCAACTATTTTCAATCTGTGCCTCTTTTTCTATTTCTTCGGTTGATAACAACTCCCCTTCATAGGAGTTACTACAGTCGCCGAACGTCACATTGAAAGATGTAAGAAAAGCATCAGTGTCCTTGAAATGAATTATAGGAGAACTATTGTCCTTGGACGCCAATTTGCTATTTTCTGGAACTATCGTTTTAGGAATATCAATCATATAGTTATACCAATGATTACAAAGAGATTCCACTAATTCATAATTCTCAAAGATTGGATGAAGTTTCCATCTTAGCGTATTAAATACATCTTCTGCCATTTCATTTGGAGAACCATATTTAAGCCGGTGTTCACTCCAGAACCAATAAAATGCGTCTAATAACACCTCCCAGTCGCTATCCTCCAATGGCTTACCATAGCCATATTCGATTACTTCACGAAAACGATCATCGTCAAAGCCTCCATCAAAAGGATTAAACGGATGTCGTTTTGAGGTTTTGAATACTTTAGCGTTCTGATAGCATTTTTCAACAGTGTTCCAAGTAGCGCAATGGAGACCACCGCCTAAACGCGTGAGTGACTGCACGTATTTAATAGGATAGACGATGCAATTTGGAAAGGCCTCCCGGATGCGTTTCAAAGCCGGTTCGTCGGAAGGTTTGCCGAGTTGCGCCATGAATATTTTATTGCCCACGCGTAGGAAATTAAGGTATTCCCAACTGAGATCAGTAATCAGCGAGTCGTCATCAGCTATCGCCATCATCCCATCCACGTGACCATACATATCGGACTTGTCCCAATGCACAAATTTAATGGAGCGCGTATTGAGGGTTCGTTTCAAAGATTGGATAAGTTCCTGAGGTGGAATATTTGCGTTCTCCAAGAAAACCTTGTCTGTCATATAGACGCGGCCTTTCTTGTCCGTGAGGATATTTCCACCGTCCACAATGATATGGTGGTGAAAAGGAGTTATTCCCATTTCGTCCATGATATACGCAATGTCGGGTTTATACTCGGCATAACGTGGCGCGCGCAAGTAATCCGGATTGTACTCAAATAACTCCATGCCGCCAGTAGTGTCCACCGTTATCGGCATGTAGTCCCTTGCCCAAAGATGTTTTTTGGAACGTGTGTCGGGGATTTCTCGATACTTTACGTGTGCAAAATCAAATGCCTCGGTAAGGCTTTTGTACAAACTCGGGAAATGAAGGCGAAGAGCCATCGGTAAAAAGACTAAATCAGTCTGCGAATCATGTAACATAATTTTGTGTTTTTAAGGTTGTATATTTAATGTAATATCACGCCTGGTATCTGCTCGATGAAGTCAAGAACAATCTTGCTCATCTTTTCTATATACTCATAGCTGACTAAGATCCTCTTTTCTTTCATCTTCTCATAGATGAATGGAGCCATTTGGTCAAAATAGAACCATGTTCCAATACCTAATTCTTTATCCCAATAATCCGTAAAGGCATCATCAAACGCTTCCCATAAATGAGGCTGGAACTCACTCCCCAAACTATCTTCGACAACCATTTTAAGTACTTCCGGTGTGAATGCACCTTCCATTTTAGGAGAAATTAGTCTCCTGTGTTTTGTTTTGGGTGTTGCGCCCAAATCTGATTTTCCTTGTTTTGCCATATTATTATAAATTAGACTTGATCATCATCATCACATTCGAAGATGGAATCAATAATGGGTTCCATTTGTTCCCTTAGTACGTAATTGGTTTTACTGGTCGCGAACAAGCGTATAGCTTCTATCCGCAAGGCGTTGGCGGGGTGTCGTTTCCCAAGCCAACCGCCATTCAAGAACTTTTGAACATGGCTTAAATTTGCTTTAAGGTATGTCGAAGTGGACACACCAAACTTATGTATATCAATACCTCCGGACATCTGCCACATAAAGGATACGAATGCATCCATATCGCTATTGCATGCAAGATAACCATAACGGTCAGCTTCTAATTCTGCTAATAGATCTAACACATGCATTGCATGGTGAATGTTTTCAGGTACTTTGGCCTGAGGAGGGAGTTTGCTGAAAAAGAATCTCACTAATCCGTCACGTGAAATGACATGTCCTAACTCGTGACCAATTAAGAAGGAAAGTTCTTTTTCGTTAAGCGTATTTATTGCACCTGCTGATAAAGAAACAACACTGGGATATTTATTATTCCCGGAAACGCTGCTACTTCCTGTTATGAATTCTCTATTGTCAACTTGGAATATGACATTTTCGGTAACGTGCAGACGTTCTTTTACCGACTGACAGAGTAAGTGAAGGGAAGGAGTAGTATATGCTTCAATCGGAAGATTGTAGCAACATTCATTGTAATAAATGTACTCTTGATTCTCTAACTCCAAGTCAATTTGATGGGTACTATTGGGCTGCACAAAATCCCATAATTGGTCTTGCAGTTTTTTTCTTTGAGGAATAATTGGATTTAATTTCATATATCTTTGCAGTTTTAGTTAATAACTTTCTGCGGCAAAGGTATATGTTTTTTCGCGCAATTCCCAAAATTTTCTGTTAAAAGTTGTTAAAAGTTTAGGAGAAGATATTAATAATAAAAAAAGAGGACTAAGTCCTCTTAAATTATATCCTTTATAGATTCTTTTCTGTAAAAACTCCATTCTCTACATCTTGGCTCGTCATATTCAGGCTTATTCCATTGTTCTCTTGTTTTGTCATATACACCTTTGCGAGTTGTTTGGACAAGAGGCTCGTGGCAAATATGTTTTTTAGATAATTCATGTACCCAAGATATAGTTCCTGCATCACCAAACCCGTTTAGGATATCATATAAATATGTGGATTGAGTATTAATTCGTGGCTCTGAAGAATATATGAACATATGTATCCAATCTTGCTTTTTCTCATCAAATTTCTTGTCATAGTTTATATATTGATTTTTGTCTTCATCATATATTTCGTAAGCACGAATAAGTACGGAGGCACGATATTCTTTCTCTGGATTTTCAAATGCAATATCAAAGCCAGAAGCATGGGCATGGAGAGTGAAAGGCAAGAAATATGGAAGTTTACCATCTACATGATAGTTATTACGATGATAAACTATTTCATCTTTTATACCATCATTTTCACAATGGAAATAAAATTCTACACGCTGAATATAAATACGGTATCTATCTAATACGCGAATGTAACCACCATACAAAAAATACGGTGCAAGTTGCTCATGGAAAATACGCGTTAACTTCCATGTTGAAGATTCCTCACTATCTTTTTTCAATGGCAAATTTTGGGTTAGCAATTTCGCTTCTTCCAACGATTTAATTTGTGCTTCCATATTATTTCTTTACGCCTTCAAAATGTTCTACTATTTTGATTTTGATGTCTTCGAAGTTGTCAACAATCTTGACTTTGACGTCCTCGAAGTGCTCCACTATTTTGACCTTGCCGCAGGAGTCCTCAAAAAACTGTATGACGGATATATATTCCATTACCGGCAAGTTTTATTATGAAATCCGCTACAAAGATACAAAAAAATGCCGATACCGGCAAGTTTTTGCGCAAAATTATGCGTTTTTTATGCATTTTTTTGATATATGCAAGTTTTTGTGCAAAAAAAACAAAGGCCGGCTTCACAGTCGAACCTTTGTTCCGTTTCAAAGAAACTAATCTACTTACTCACTTAGATACTTATATAGCGCTTCCCAGCACTTCCTATGGCTAAAATATACTTAATCGTTGATACTATTTTGTGTTAGTCGTCTATGCGGACAAACTCATAATTGCTGTTGAACTCAAGTTCGAGACCGGAATTGAGTTCGGCTTTCCAACGGCGGTCGTCTTTGCCCCACTCGGTAATGAAGGCGTTGGGGAAATTGGCTTTCACATACTGACGTACCAACTCTGGAATGAGGGCAGAAGGCACTTCGGTCTGTTTGCAATCCACTTTGGTAAGTTCGCCCGCTTTGTTGAATTCCAAAGAACGACCATCGTTGAACTTGACTTCGTAGTCTGCGTCCAGCAGGCCTTTNNACTTGGTCGAAAGTGATCACTTGTTCTTTTGCGCAAGCCGTCAGGCTGCAGAGTGCCATAAGCACTACAGAAAAATACTTTTTCATAATGATTGACTTTTAAAAGGGTTAAACTGTTATTTATTTGTCCATTTAATCAAAAAACGGTACAAACTCGCATGAGTTCATACCGTTATAGTTTATGTCCGGGCATAGTTATGGCGCAAAATGGCTTTTCGCGGGGCATAACGACGCACTAA
>LXOW01273808.1_pt1 | contig 16058 bp, 6 predicted proteins | sample 1368591 | NCBI WGS metagenome assembly LXOW01 (sample SAMN04884650, study PRJNA319009) | bovine gut metagenome | isolation source: Cow rumen | host: Bos taurus | place: Italy: Legnaro (PD) | collected 2014-07-09 | reverse complement strand
GTACAACGGACAAGCCGATGCGCTGAGTGATAACTTCTGGCACATGATAGATTACTCCTTCGCACAAGCCGACAGTCTTGATCTAGACATGGGCATCCACGTCTGCGATGGCTTTGCATTGGCTGGCGGACCATGGATAACACCTAAGGTGTCGATGCAGAAGGTGGTCAGCATGGCTACCAACATTACTGGCGGCACAGGCAAACGCTATATTTTGATGCAGCCTGGCGGCTACGAGGGCTATTACGAGGATATCGCCTGTTTTGCCATTCCCTCGGAGTCGTGCCCTATGTGTGTCAACCCTGCTTCTTTACAACCTACCATCACTTTCTCGCCAGAAGTCACCCGTGACGAGAAGGGGACTTTTCGCGCCACAAAACCTTGTTGGATACAATATGAATATCCTGAAGAGGCTACCTTCCGCAGCGTAGAGATAGTGCCGGCGGGCAACAACCTGCAGTCGCAGCGGCTACGCCTGACGGTAAGTAACGACGGACAGCTGTTCCGACTCGTCAAGCAGTTTACTCCACCGCGGCAGGGCTGGCAGAACACGGACTATAACCTAACGTTTGCCATCCCCAAGACATCAGGCCGTTTCTTCCGCTTTGAATGGACACCTGAGGGTACAGAACCTGGTGCCGAAGACTTGGACGCTGCCAAATGGAGTCCTGTACTGAAAGTGAAAGACATCCGACTGAGCGACCAACTGCGTATCAACCAATGGGAGGGCAAGGCTGGCTACGTCTGGCGCATAGGAGAAGAGACGACAGACGAAGAAGCGCCAGAGGATGACTGTCCAAAGCTCAGCGATATCATCCGCATAGAGATAAAGAACGGCCGTCTGGCTGAGCCGCTACCCGAAGGCAATTGGTTGGTGGTACGTATCGGCCATACCTCGACTGGCTATACTAATGCCACAGCAGGTGGTGCCAAGGGGTTGGAGTGCGACAAGTTCTCGGCGGAGGCCGTCCACAAACAAGTGGCGGGATGGTTCGGCAAGTTCAAGCAACGTCCCCATGCTAATGTGGTCAAATACCTGCATGTCGACTCGTGGGAGTGCGGATCGCAGAACTGGAGTGACGATTTTGCCCAGGAGTTCCAAAAGCGACGTGGCTACGACCTGTTGCCATGGCTGCCAGTCATGGTGGGCATTCCTTTGGAGAGTGCCGCCAAGAGTGAACAGGTGTTGCGCGACGTACGTCAGACTATCAACGAACTGCTGCACGAGCGCTTCTTCAAGACCGTCAAGGCCTGTGCCCAGGAGTATGGCGTGCAACTGAGTTGTGAGAGTGTTGCCCCCACCATGGTAGCCGACGGCATGGAACATTACATATTTGCCGACGTTCCCATGGGCGAATACTGGCTCAACTCACCCACTCACGACAAGCCCAACGACATGCTCGATGCTATCAGTGGCGGTCATATCTATGGCAAAAACATCATCCAGGCCGAGGGTTTTACTGAGGTGCGCGGTGTATGGAACGAGACACCAGCGAGCATCAAGGCGCTGTTAGACAGAAACTTTGCCTTAGGCATGAACCGCCTCTTCTTCCACGTGAATACCCACAATCCTTGGCTCGACCGCAAGCCAGGCATGACGCTCGACGGCATTGGTCTATTCTTCCAGCGCGACCAGACGTGGTTCCCTGAAGCTAAGCCCTTCGTCGACTACATCACACGCTGTCAGAAACTCTTGCAGGAAGGAAAGCCTGTCACCGATATTGCCGTCTATACCGGCGAGGAAATGCCACGCCGCGCATTGACGCCCGACCGCCTCGTACCCATGTTACCAGGTTTATTTGGTGCAGAACGTGTGGCCTCCGAGCGCAAGCGCCTCGCCAATGTCGGCCAGCCTATGGAGGAATCTCCCGTCGGTGTGCGTCATTCGGCAGGCATCTTCGACCTAAAGGACTGGATCAACCCGTTGCACGGCTATCAATACGACTCGATGAACAAGGACGCGCTACTCACACAGCCTTTCCATTACCGTGTGCTCGTCATCCCAGAGTGGCTTCGGGTTTCCGCCGAGGCACAGGCGCGCATCGACCAGCTGCGTCAGAAGGGTGTACTCATCATCGACAAGCCATATACTGCCTCTACGATTGACAGCATCGGTCCTGACGTTGTCCTACCAGAAGGTATTGCCTACACCCACCGCGCTACTGACAAGAAGAATATCTATTTCCTGTCGAACCAGACCGGAAAAGCCATCAGCTTCCAATCTGTTTTCCGCAATAGTAACTGCCAGCAGCCTGTCATCTACCTTCCGCTGACTAATGAAACGAAACCTTATTACGGCACCATCAGCATGCAGCCAGACGAAGCCCTCTTTGTCATCTTTGACCAAGAGAGAAGGCTGTATCCGATTCCTGTCACCACGTGTCTGCAACACCGTCCACCTAAGAAGAAGTTCTCATGGAGTATGAAAAAGGGCTGGGAAGTAACCTTCAAGGAAAGTGGTGTTACCTTACATACCGATACGCTCTTCGACTGGAGCAGACATACCAACGATAAGATACGCTATTTCAGCGGACATGCCCGCTATACTACCTACTTCAAATATAAAGGTAACACGCACGTGACACTCGACCTCGGTGAGGTACACGACATCGCTCATGTCTGGGTTAACGGCATCGACTGCGGCATCGTTTGGACGGCTCCCTATGAAGTGGACATCACCAAAGCCATAAAGAAAGGCAAGAACAAACTCGAGATAGAAGTGGTGAACACTTGGCACAATGCCCTGCGAGGCGCAGATCAGGACAAGGCACCCTACGACGGTATTTGGACAAACGCCAAATATCGCACCAAGGGCGACGGGCTGTTGCCTGCCGGACTCATCGTACAACCAGAACTTAAAATAGCACATTGATATGAGAAAAATGATTTGCGTCATTGTAGCGTTGATAGGAATAACGGTTCAAGCCAAAATCACTTTACCCAAATTCTTCGACCACAACATGGTGTTGCAACAGCAGTCTGAATGCAACATCTGGGGAAAGACTGAAACCAAGAAAGACGTCATCATCATGACCTCATGGAATCATGAAGAATATATTGCAAAGGCTGACAGCAAAGGAAACTTTAAAGTCAAAGTAAAGACACCAAAGGCTGGCGGTCCTTATTCTATTGCTGTCAGTGATGGTAGCGAAATGCTTGAACTGATCAACATCATGATTGGCGAGGTCTGGATATGCTCTGGCCAGTCGAACATGGAAATGCAGATGAAGGGCTTCAAGGCCCAGCCTGTGGCAGGGACGACAGAAGAACTGATGCGCTGTCAGGACTCGCTGTTGCGTCTCTTCACAATCAAGCGTCATGCGTCGCTGTCGCCGGAATGGGACGTTACAGGCCAGTGGAACGAGGCTAATAGTGCTAGTGTGCGCGACTTCTCAGCAACGGCTTATTACTTCGGACGTGCCTTGCGCCAAGCACTGAATGTACCTATTGGACTCATCGTCACTTCGTGGGGCGGTTCGGCCTGCGAAGCCTGGATGCAGGCAGACTGGCTGAAGGCTTTCCCCAAAGTAAACCAACAAGTAACCGAGGATGATGTGAAGAAACTCCAGCAGCGTTGTCCTACCGCCCTCTATAACGGACAACTCAAACCTCTCGTCGGCTATGGCATGCGCGGTGCTATCTGGTATCAGGGCGAGGACAATGTGCCACGATACGAATACTATGGTCCGTTGCTGAAGGCAATGGTCGAGGGTTGGCGTGCCGACTGGCAACAGGGCGACTTCCCATTCTATTATTGTCAGATTGCACCTTACGACTACAGCCTCATTAATTGGAAAGACAGCCAGCTCTTGCGCGAACAGCAGATGAAGGCCGAGTCTATGATTAGCAATGCCCGCATGGCTGTGCTCATGGATGCCGGCTTAGAGTATGGCATCCATCCGCGCAAAAAGCGCGAGGCTGGCGAACGCTTGGCTTTGTTGGCACTCAGCAACACATACGGCATGAAAGGGTTGCCCGACTTCGCTGTATATCAAAAGGTGACATTCCAGAACGATACTGCCGTCATCTCCTTCGACCGCTCCAAAGAGTGGGTCTACTTTGAGCGCGGACCAAAAAGCAAGAACTTCGAGGTGGCTGGCGAAGACCGCGTGTTCCACCCCGCCGAGGCATGGGTTTCACGCAACCGCGTCTATGTCAAGAGTAACGAAGTACCAAATCCCGTCGCTGTACGCTATGCCTGGTGTGACTGGGTGGAGGGTGACCTCATGCACGATGGTCTGCCCATCTCATCGTTCCGTACAGACAACTGGGAACCAACCCCAACTACAGTCTCCCCAAACGAGGCAGATTATAATAATCCCAAATAACTAAATGTCTATGCACCGCCTCCTATTATTTATTCTTTTATTTTTATTATTTAGCCCCATTAAGGCGCAGACCTCCGTGGCTGGACTCTTTCCCCTAGAAGACAGCGGTCGTCTGGTGTGGAACTTCAACGCCGGCTGGCGCTTCCACTTAGGAGATGTTGCTGGGGCTGAGGCAAAAGACTTTAACGACCAGGCGTGGGAAGTGGTGTCAACCCCTCATACCGTTCAGTTGATGCCTGCCGAGGGCAGTGGCTGTCGCAACTATCAGGGCATTGCCTGGTATCGCAAGCACTTCGTACTGCCTAAGGAATGCGCAAGTCGTGACGTCGTCCTCCATTTTGAGGCCATCATGGGTAAGCAGACTATCTACCTCAATGGCAAGAAAGTCAAAGAACATGAGGGCGGCTACCTGCCCATCACTGTCACCCTCACTGCTAATCGTGTGGGCAACGATTTTGTCGTCGCCGTCTGCGCCGACAACAGCGATGACAAGACCTACCCTCCCGGCAAGAAGCAGATGACGCTCGACTTCGCCTATCATGGCGGCATCTACCGTGACGTTTGGCTCATTGCCAAAAACAAGGTGGCAATCACCGATGCTGTGGAAGAGAACAAGGTGGCTGGCGGCGGCATCTTCGTACACTACGCCAACATCAGCGACAAGAGCGCTGAGGTCTTCATCAATACCGAAGTGCGTAACAACGACATACATCCGCGCACCGTCACCGTAGAAAACACCCTCGTCCCGTCTGTTGCTGTAATACAGCAACAAACAAAACAAACCCAGCGCACTAAGCTGACCCTTCAGCCTAGTGAGGCGCGCACTGTCACCCAGCGCATTGTAGTTAAAAACCCGCAATTGTGGACACCTGAGACGCCCTTCTTATATAATATAAGTACGCGCATAAGAGACGGCAAGCAATCGCTCGATGGCGGCATGACGCGCATCGGCATCCGTAGCTTCGAGTTCATCCGCACAGATGACGCTCTAGGGCGACAGTCTGGCTTCTACCTCAATGGCAAGAAGTACCACCAACTCGTTGGTGCCAACCGCCATCAAGACTTCGCCTACGTGGGCAATGCACTGCCCAACAGTCAGCAGTGGCGCGATGCAAAACGTCTGAAAGACTGCGGCTTCACCATCATCCGCACAGCACACTATCCGCAAGATCCGTCGTTTATGGATGCCTGCGACGAATTAGGACTTTTCATCATCGTAGCAACCCCAGGCTGGCAGTATTGGAACAAGGATGCTGGCTGGGACAAGAAGGTACACCAGAACACTCGCAGCATTATCCGCCGCGACCGCAACCATCCGTGCGTACTGATGTGGGAACCTATCCTCAACGAAACACGCTATCCAGAGGAATTTGCCTTAGAAGCCCTACAGATTACCAAAGACGAATACCCCCATCCCTATCGTCCTGTAGCTGCTGCCGACATGCACTCGGCTGGCGTGGCAGCAAACTATGACGTTGTCTATGGCTGGCCTGGCGACGACTTCAAGAACGATAAGCCTAAACAACCCATCTTCACCCGTGAGTTTGGCGAGTTGGTAGATGACTGGTATGCCCATAACAACCTCAATCGTGCCTCCCGCAGTTGGGGCGAGCGACCGATGCTCATGCAGGCCATGAGCCTGTACCGCTCGACGCAGGAAATGTTCCATACTACGGGGCAGTTTATTGGCGGTTGCCAATGGCACCCCTTTGACCACCAGCGCGGCTACCATCCAGATCCCTACTGGGGAGGCAACTACGATGCCTTCCGCCAGACCAAAACGGCGGCAGCAATGTTTGCTGCTGTATTACAGCAGCCTACGGAACAACCGTTGGTCACCATAGCTCACGAAATGACGCAGTTCTCAGAAAAGGATATCACCGTCTTTAGCAATTGTGATAGCGTTCGTTTGACGATGTACGATGGTGAGCATTGCTGGACGCAACCCGTAGAGCATGGCCTCGTGGTCTTTAAAGATGCCTGGGACTTTTTCGAGGCCCGTAACTGGAGCTATACGCAACGCAACTGGCAGAACGTGAAGATGGTGGCAGAAGGTATCATCGACGGCAAGGTAGTCTGCACGGAAGAAAAGATGCCGTCGCGCCGCAGTACCAAGTTGCGCCTCTATGCCGACGACATGGGCAAGGCGCTCGTGGCTGACGGTTCCGACTTCATCGTCGTGGTGTGTGAGGTGACAGACGATCTCGGCCATGTTCGTCGCTTGGCCAAAGAATGCATCCGCTTTACTGTAGAGGGTGAGGGCGAAATCATCAGCGATACCTCCATCGGTGCCAACCCGCGTGCTGTAGAATGGGGTTCGGCACCCGTTCTCATCCGATCTACCAAACAGGCTGGGAAAATTAAGGTCAAGGCTGAGGTGCAGTATCCTGGCATCCACGCTCCCACGCCTGCCGAATTAGAGATAGAGAGCGTGGCGTATGATGGGCTGCGGTGCGATGGCAGAGACGGAACTACAGAGAGTTATGGGAAGAACTATGGGAAGCATGAGTCTAACACTCAAAAGCCTCAGCTCTCAGATACAGAGAAGACCCGCCTGCTACAAGAGGTAGAAGCCCAGCAGGCTGACTTCGGCATNNAAAAATTTCTTCGTACTTTTGTCGCCATGACAAAGGTACGAAGACTTTATTTCTCACTATTCCTCTTCGGCCTGTCGCTGGCAACTTGCTTGGCGCAGGCAACCCATTCTGTCATTACCGAGCACTATACCACCAGCGAGGGATTGCCGTCGAACAACGTGCTATGTGCGCTGAAAGACCGTGACGGCTTTCTGTGGTTTGGCACGTGGTACGGACTGTGCCGCTTTGATGGTAGCGAGTTCGTTACTTTCAATCAGGTTCCCAGTCCCAATCCGACTGTCCCTAACCATTCAAGCGACATTCCTCCCCGTAAGGTGGAGACTATTGTTGAGGATGCTCACGGTATGCTGTGGCTGAAGACGGTCGACTGGAAACTCTATGTCTTCAACCGCCAGACGGAATGTTTTCATGCTATCTACAACGAGCTGAAGAAGCATACCGCCATCCTACAAATCATCAAAATCCAGCGCACAGAAGATGGTAAGGTTCTATTGCTCACCAAGGACAAAACACTGCTTTTGGCTCATAGCGACAAAAGCAGCGACATCAACATCACCAAGCTTTTTGACTCAAAGGGACAGATAGAGCCAGAGACTTTCCAACTGAAACATGACATCGTGACATCATCGCACGGCTTCACAGCCTATATTGGCCGCGACTATCGTCTCTTCCTCATGCGGCAAGATTCACAGCAGGCACTGACTAATGCCATGAACCGCGAGGAGTCCCTGCGTCTTCAGCGTGTGATCCGTCTGGAACAAATGGCAGCTTTAGCAGGAATAGACAAATATACCAGTCTCTACCGCGACCGCGACAGTCTGCTGTGGGTCACTACCACCAACAACGGTATCTTCTGTATCAGTAGTCCACGCCATTCGTTCCGCCTCATATCATTGCCTGATAATGACACAACTGGTGTACGGGGTCTCTATCAGTTGCGTGACGGACGCATCTTGGTGGGTACACGCAGTCGTAACGTCTATTTCTACGACACGAGTGGCGAACTATTGCAAACCCTACCCTACAAACAATACGGTATAGGCGCTGTCTATCACACGATGGAAGACTCCAAGGGGAGGTTGTGGCTCTCGACAAAGGGCGACGGCTTAGTAATCATCGACGTCCCAGCCAGCGTATCCAATGCGTCAACATCGACAACCTTCCGCCACTACCGCCACAATGCTGCCAATCCACGCTCTATCAGCGGCAACAATGTCTATATGACCTTCGCCGACTCAAAGGGACACATCTGGGTAGGTACACTTGACGGAGGCCTAAACCTTGTTAGTGAACAGGGTGACAGCTTGACGTTCTTTAACCGCCATCACAGACTGAACCACTACCCTGCATACGGACAATATACTGAGGTACGCAATATGGCGGAAGACAAGGACGGCCGCTTATGGGTAGGCACCATTGACGGCCTCGTCAGCTTTGACACACACTTCCAAAAGCCATCCGAGATACAGTTCACCACCTATCGCGAACATCCGGGAGCGTCCTTTGCAAACAATGACATCTATACACTTTACACCGACCGACAGGGTCAATTATGGGTGGGTGCCTTTGGCGGGGGACTTCAGCGCATGACATCAAGCTCTTCCACACCTTCGTCACCTCACATGTCAGTTCCCTCATTCGAGCCCTTAGGTCCGCGTGAGGGGTTACGCAACGACGTTATCTACTCCGTTGTTGAAGATCGACACGGACATCTCTGGTTTGCCACTGAGATGGGGCTGGCGCGTTACAATAAGCAGACTGGACGCATTCGCAACTTCGACCGCTACGATGGTCTTCCCATCGTACGCATGGAGGAAGCTTCAGCACTCTGTACCACCGACGGCCACCTGTGGATGGGCTGTCGTGAGGGCATCCTAACCTTCAGTCCAGATAAGTTGCAGACCAGCAAGGCAAACTATAGGACATTCATCGTCCGTATTGTAGCCGACAACAAGCTCTACATGGGACCGACGGCATTGCCTTACACCGATGAGATTGAACTTCCACACGATGACAATTCGTTTACCGTTGAGTTCTCGGCCCTGAACTTCCAGAACCGCGCCCAGCTGAGCTACCGCTACCGTTTAGAAGGCTTCGACCGCGACTGGCGCTACAGCGGTCCTCACCGTGTGGGCTCCTATAACGAGGTGCCGCCAGGACGCTACACTTTCATCGTCGAGGCCATCGACGATGCCAACCCCACGCTGCACTCGTCGGCACGCCTCATCGTCCGCATCCTGCCGCCGTGGTGGCAGACGTGGTGGGCATACCTTATTTATATCATGGCGGCTGCTGTCATTGCCTGGATTATCGTGAGCACAGTGCTACAGATGAACCGCATGCGCAATGAAGTGTACATCAGCCAGCGCTTAGCCAAGCTGACGTCAAAGCCCGACGACGGCGACGAATTCATCGACAACCTTCACCGCATCATCCGCAGCAACATCTCGAACACGGAGTTCAATATCGATACCATTGCCCAGGAGATGGGCATGTCGCGCTCAGCATTCTATAAAAAAGTGAAACACCAAACTGGCTTCGCCCCCGTAGACCTGATTAAAGAATTCCGTCTTTCATACGCCGCAGAACTATTGCAGACCACTACACATAGCATTACCGAAGTAGCCTGGAAGTCGGGCTTCCGCGATGTCAGCTACTTCGGTAAGTGCTTCCGTAAGCGCTACGGCCTTTCACCCCGCGAATACATCAGCCAAGATAAAAGTGAATAGTGAAAAGATGAATTATTTACTTTTACCTTATAATCTCTTTTACTAGCCTGTCGGCATGTCCCCAGCGGTCTATCATGAACAGCATGAAACGCACGTCGACATTGATAGTGCGAGCCAGCTGACGGTCGAAGAAGATGTCACTGGACAGGGAGTCCCAGTTGCCATCGAAGGCCAGACCTAGCAGTTCGCCCTTGCTATTAAAGATAGGTGAACCTGAGTTACCACCCGTGATGTCGGTGTTCGACAAGAAGCAGAGTTGCATAGTGCCCGTCAGCGGGTCGGCATACGGTCCGAAGTCCTTACTGCCTAACAATTCGTGCATAACGGGTTCGGCAAAGTATTCCACGTTTTGGTCGGCTAGTTGCATCTTGTCCCACAATGAGCGTGCCGTAGTATAGTAGCCCGACGGCCGCCCGCCGAGAGTATACTCTCCTATCTGTCCGTAGGTCATGCGCATGGTGAAGTTGGCATCCGAATAGTTAGGCATGTCCTGTTCCATGCGCAGCTTGGCAGCACACAGCAATCGTTCCTGTTCAACAATGCTATCGGCCAAGGCCGTCAGTTCAGCGCGTAACCGTCCACGCAGGTCAGTCAAGCTTACACCATAAGCAACACCAAGGTCTCTGTCGAAACCTTTATGGTTGATATAGATCTTCCTGCCACTCTCCATCAGCATCGACTTATCGTAGAGTGCATCCACATAACTGCGGAAGTCACCACCAAAGTCACTATCGACAATTTGGAAGAGAGAAGGGTGATACTTCTTATCCACGTTTTGGCGGTAGTTCAGCATCAGGGCAGCCAACAGCTCGCGGTCGGTAATCTGGTCCCACTCCTTGCTGTTGTCGGCAAACTCGATGTACTGCTTATCCTTCTTGTCCTCAGGGCCTTTCACCTCGATGCCTCCATGCGTCTTTCTGGCGCGGGCTGTCAGTTCGTCGCACTCGCGACCCCATGTCTCGTTCCAATAATACAAGGCACGGACACCCTCGGCACGCTGACGGTAGAAACGGCTCAACTTGTCGAAATCCAACTGTCCTTTCAGATAGCCTGTGGTATCCTGCCACTGGCGCAGACGTTGCTCAAAGAGCTGCTTCTGGCCGATGAGACCAATAGAGTCGATGCATTTGTTCATACCAATAGAGTTCTTCCAGTAGTTACTCGAATGAGCATACTTCGACTCGTACATGATGCGGACAGCCTCTGACTGGCACATGTGGCGCCACATAATCTCCTGCTTGACAGCACGTGCCTGCACCATCGTCTTATTCATCACGTTGCGGCGCTCCTGGATGCCGTAGCTCGACAGATAGCGACTCGTACTTCCAGGATAGCCCATAATCATACAGAAGTCGCCTGGCTTATAACCTTCCATTGAAACGGGAGCCCACGATTTGGGATGATAGGGCACGTTGTCCTTCGAGTACTTTGCAGGCCCGTTGGTCTTAGGGTCGGCGTAGACACGGAACACGGAGAAGTCGCACGTTTGTCGCGGCCACATCCAGTTATCCGTCTCGCCACCGTACTTACCCATCGACTTGGGCACGGTGAATACCAGTCGGACATCCTCGAAATTACGGTAGGTTGTCATATAGTACTTGTTACCCTCATAGAACGGCTTCAGTTCCACACGCAACGTAGAGTCTTGCTGACGGATGTCCTTTTGCCAAGCATTCTCCAGAGAATCGACGATGGAACTCTGCTCGTCACTGTTCTTACCCCGCAACAGTGGGATAATTTGGTCACTGACATCCTTCTGCTCCACCATAAAGCTCACAAAGACGTTCTTGTTTGGCAGTTCCTCCTCAAAACTCTCCGCAACGAAGCCATTCAACATGTAGTCGTGTTCAACCGTAGAATGACGCCTGATAGCATCGAAGCCACAATGATGGTTGGTAAACACCAAACCGTCTGGTGAGACCACGACTCCAGAACAATAGCCTGAGAAATTTACTACAGCATTTTTCACGGCATTGTCACTCTGGTACAGTTGTTCTTTCGGCAACTGGAAGCCGTACTGCACCATCTGCTCGTAGATAGCCGTCGGCAGGTTGTAAAGGGTCCACATTCCCTCGTCAGCCCAAGCAGGCGACAAGAAACAAAATGTCATAAGGGATAATAATGTCTTTCTCATTGTATCTGTTTTTAATGATAATCATAAAATAATCACGGTTTACTGCTGGACACGATTTTTGAGTCGGCCTATGGCATTCTCAAGAGTTTCAGTAGGCTCAATAATGTTATAGTCTGCCCAAAAATCCGGATCCTCAAAAAACTCTACTCTATCATAAAAGCGCTCATGAATTCCAAAGGAATTGTTTCCACGGGGACGCAGGGTCTCTTTGCCCTGACATAAGTGGTCCGTGACTACCATCTCACTAACGGTAGTGAAAGGAGCTGAGAAAAGTCGGCGCTTCCAGTCGCATGAAAAACGCATCTCATTGCGCAGGTAGCTCATGTGAGCAACACCTTCATCATCGGTCGCATAGGCAATTGTCATAGTTAGCTGGCGAGGTCGGAAACGCAGTCCTACAGGTTTTCGGACTAACATATAATCGGTTGCTTTCTTCCTATCACGCATGTCAAGTTCCAATTCAGCACGGGTGATAGTCAGCGACTCCTGGTCAATAAAAAGCCTGCCACCCATAAGTGGGTAAAAGGTGACGGGCTTTGGATCAAGGCGTACGACATAGTGCAGACGGTCATCAATCTTTATAGGCACCTCTAGCGCCAAGTTACACTGGGCCAAAGTCTCTTCGTTCAGCAGATAGTCAGGGTTCTTAACCACGTCAGCCATCAGTGGCATTACAGGACCACCCTGGATTTTGACACCCAGCGTGTCCCGGGCTTTCATACTCATCAGACGTCGCCCCTTCTGGATAGCAACGGCATCGTGATCAGGACCATAGGAATAGCTTGTTTTATACATGTCTGCGACTGCTTCGGCTACAGAAATGAAACGCTGTCCGCGACGTGCTGTCTCACGGTAGAAGCAACGAACCAACTCGGTCTGGTTTGGATAGTTGCGCTTTATACATCTCATAGCGGCGCGGACAATGACTTCAGGGTCGTTGGAAGAAACAATGATTTCACCCAACTCCAAAGTACTTGTCGTCATCAACACGTGAAGCGGTGCCGTATTATCTACGCTTAATTGTTGACGACACGTTTTATAACCGATATGACTGAACTGCAAGTATTTGGGCTGTTGCTGGACTTTTAGGATAAAGATACCGTCATCATTCGTCACTGTACGAATGTCGGTACCTTCTGCCGCCACACTGACATGTGCCAAAGGCTGTCGCGTCTGGCGGTCTTTCACCACACCGCTTATAACCATTGGGGAGCCAGGAGCCAGCGGCAGCGGTGACTGTGCATCGACAGCAGAAACGGTCAGAAACGTAACCAACACCATCGGCAAACAACGCTTAATCCACCATTCTATAAGATTATAACATTGCTTTTCCATCTTGCCTCGTTGGTTTAGTCTTCATCGTAATAATCAGATTGTCTATTCCTCGCCATCTGCGATGGACTGTTGGTACCATAGTTCACAGTTTTTTTTGTTATCTCCTGATAACCGCATTTGCCGCAAGTCCACGTCTCAGTACGGAAAAAAATCTTGTTGTTGCCACCCTTTGGTACCTCCTGCAGGTCGGTTATGGTCATGCTATAGCTCTTTCCACACTTCTTGCAAGTCCTGTGCTTGCTTTTATACTCAGACACAAGGGCTATAATGATGATGCCGCCCACTACTACTGCTAATACAATAGTCACGATAACACTTTCACTCATAGTTCTAATTTATTTTTGTTTTGGAAATAAAAATTGTTGTCAATGCCTGCGGAAGTGCCTTAAAAGCAAATCGCGACGAAGGATATAAGCCATGAAGAGAAGGATGAGCAGGGTGTTAAGAGCCAGTGATGGGAACATGGGCCAACCATCAGTAACCTGCATCACCGTGAAGAGGACTGCCGCCAACAGGACATAGAGCAGGATATCCCTGACGGGATATTGAATGGGGTAATAGCGCTGACCTATGAAATAGGAAATGAGCATCGACGTGCCGTATGCCGCCAAGCCAGCCCATGCACAAGCCATATAGCTGAAGCGGGGAATAAGCAGAATATCTATAATGATAAGGACTACGGCTCCTATGCCCGAGAAGTAAGCACCCCAGATGGTACGATCGGTCAACTTGTACCAGAACGACAAGTTGAAAAAGACGCCAAACAGAATCTCGGCAGCCATCACGACGGGTACCACCTTCAAACCTTCCCAATAAGTGCGGCCAATGATGAACTTCAAGAGATCCAAATAACCAGTGACCACGAGGAATGCCAGCAGGGTGAAGATGATGTAGTACTTCATCACCAGGGCATAGGTCTCACGATTATCCTTGTCCTTCGACTTGCCAAAGACGAATGGTTCGTAGGCGAAACGGAAGGCTTGAGTAATCATAACCATAATCATGGCTATCTTGATGCAAGCGCCATAAGTGCCCAATTGCTCCAAGGCTTCCTGCTTGGAACCGTTGTAGAAATATGGAAATAGTATCTGTGATGCCGCTTGGTTGAGTTGTCCGGCCAATCCCATGACCAGTAGTGGCCACGTATAGCTGAGCATGCGGCGACACACGGCTTTGTCGAAGGAAAAGCCCGCTGTCCCCCACTCTTTCCAGAGCATCAACAGTGTGGCCACAGTACAGAAGAGATTAATGTAGAAAACGTAGACTACATCGAGCGTAAATGCCTCGTCGTAGATGCCAAAGGGATTGATTTTCAAAATGGGCAACACAATGAGGTACAGGAGATTCAGCGTTATGTTCAACAGGATGTTGATGATTTTCAGCGTGGCAAACTTCACAGGTTTATGCAGATAGCGCAGATAGGCAAACGGTATGGCCATCAAGGCATCGATGGCTACGGTGACGAACATGATGCCCACATATTCCGGATGATCGGCATATCCAACTGCAGCTGCTATCGGGTGAATCCATGTCAGAACAAGTAACGATGACAACAGTGAGGTAAAGGTCACCATAGTAAGCGTCGTTGAGTAGACCTTTATGGGATTCTCTCCATCTTTGCTCATAAAGCGAAAGAAGGTTGTCTCCATGCCGTATGTCAGCAAGATAATCAACAATGACACGTAGGCATAGACATTAGTGATGACACCATATTCACCACCCGATGCTGTGAAACGTGCTGTCTGAATTGGCACCAGCAGATAGTTGATGAAGCGGGCGACAATGCTCGACAAACCGTAGATGGCTGTGTCTTTGGCGAGAGATTTTAGGTTAGGCATGATGATTTATCCGAAAAAGAAATAACAAATGGCAATAGCAGCGATGATACCTGCCAAGTCGGCTAAGAGACCGCAGCTAACAGCATGGCGGGTGTTTTTTATGCCAACAGAGCCGAAATAGACAGCTAATATATAGAACGTAGTGTCAGTAGATCCCTGAAAGATACAAGACAGACGTCCCACAAAGGAGTCGGCGCCATAAGTCGTCATAGCGTCGACCATCATGCCACGGGCTCCAGAACCAGAGAGCGGTTTCATCAAGGCTGTCGGCATGGCCTCAACCCATTGCCCGTCAACACCGATTCCTGTCACCACCCATCTGACACCCCCAATGAGCATATCCATTGCTCCACTGGCGCGAAAGACCCCGATACCAACAAGAATTGCCACCAGATAAGGAATGATGCGAACGGCGGTCGTAAAACCATCTTTAGCCCCCTCGATGAAAGTTTCGTAGACGTTTACCTTCTTCCGCACACCAGCCAGAAGAAAGGAGCAAATTATAGTCATTAGTAGAATGTTGGCCACAGTGGTGCTCATGCGGTTCATTGTCTCGCCGTCCAGTTGGGAAAAGCCCCAGATGACACTAGCCACCACTGCACAGGCACCACCGAGAAAGAGCATCATAGTACGATTCAGCAGGTTAATGCGCTGATAGAGCGATGTAATGATGATGCCTGCCAACGTTGAAAAGAACGTAGCCAGCAGGATAGGTATGAAAATATCAGTAGGCTGAGCAGCATGCATTTGTGCACGGTACACCATGATGCTGATAGGAATTAGCGTCAGTCCGCTCGTGTTAAGTACCAAAAACATAATCATCGGATTCGATGCCGTCACCTTCAGCGTCTCATATTCCGTTACGCTAATCTCCCCACGTTCCTTTTTAATATTTAATTTTTCATTTTTAATTTCCTCCATCTGCTCCATGGCCTTCAAACCCAGCGGTGTGGCGGCATTGTCGAGACCTAGCATATTAGCAGCAATATTCATGAAGATGCTGCCTGTCACGGGATGACCCTTAGGAATATCAGGAAACAGTTTTGTGAACAACGGACTCAAGAGGCGGGCCAAGACGTTGACCACCCCACCCTTTT
>LXOW01375038.1_pt1 | contig 16062 bp, 18 predicted proteins | sample 1368591 | NCBI WGS metagenome assembly LXOW01 (sample SAMN04884650, study PRJNA319009) | bovine gut metagenome | isolation source: Cow rumen | host: Bos taurus | place: Italy: Legnaro (PD) | collected 2014-07-09 | reverse complement strand
AGCCCGCCTGCGTCCTCCGCCTCGTCTGGCGCAATTCCTGCTCGGAACATTTTTCAATCTTTTTATGGGAGTTCAGTATCAAAGGAATTCTGGGGCGGAGAGGTTTTTCTGCCATTCAAAAGTTGCGGGCATTTCACGTGTTCGCAACTTTTTTACCACGATTTTCCAGCGTCAGCGGGGTATGATAGGGCCAGATAAACGAATTGAGGTGAAAAACATGACGCCATTTGACGGAAGCAGGTGCCTGCTGTTCCTACGCCTTGGCTGGAAGGACGAATATTTCCGGCTGGTGGATCAGGCTTTGAAGCAGGAGGACCCCTTATCCCGGATCACATTGGAGCTTGCCCTCTGCGGAAGCGACACGGAAGCTGCAATCAGCTTTCTGCAATACGATTCTGCCGTTCAAGCGATCCCGGAAGAGGTAATCTTGCGCTGGCTGAAGGATCTGCTGTATCAGGAATATTGCCAGGGGAAACTGTCACCGAATGAGCTTTCCCATGTGTATTTTGGCTTGAACACAAGTTATGATCTCTATGAGGACCTGTTTTGGTACAGGGTGGAATATCTGCTGGACTACCGGGGAGAGGGTCTTTTGACGGAGCAAGAATATCAAGAGGGTCTGCAAGACATGTTTGAACGGGATCAACGAAAGAAAAAGGAGGGCGAAGCCTTATGCTTCTGACCATTACATACCGGGAAAAGCCCGCCACGGATCTTGGGTTTCTGCTGCACAAACACCCAGCGCGGCCTCAGAGCTTTGAGTTGAGCTTCGGAAGGGCTTACGTCTTTTATCCCAAGGCGGAACCGGAGGAATGCACCGCCGCCCTGCTTCTGGACCTCAATCCCATCGACCTGGCCCGGGGCAAGGTGGGGAGCGGCTTCGGGGGCCTGTTCGACTACATCAACGACCGCCCCTATGCAGCCTCCTCCTTCCTGAGCACGGCCCTGGCCCGGGTCTATGGCTCTGCCATGAGCGGAGCTTGCCGGGAAAAGCCGGAGCTTGCCGAAAAGGCCCTGCCTCTGGAGGTCCATCTGACCAACCTGCCCTGCCGTGGCGAGACCGACAAACTCAAGGAAATCTTCGAGCCCCTGGGTTACGAGGTCTCCTATGTGGAGCACGGGCTGGACGAAACCTTCCCCAACTGGGGCATGAGCGACTACGTGGACCTGACCCTCCAGGGAACAGTCCGGCTGGCGGACCTGCTGAACCACCTCTACGTGCTGATCCCGGTCTTTGACCGGCAGAAGCACTACTGGATGGGCGACGATGAGGTGGACAAGCTTCTGCGCCACGGGGGCGACTGGCTCAAGACCCATCCCGCGCTGCGCTGGATTACCCGCCGCTACTTCAACCGGAAAAAGAGCTATGTGGGCAGCGCCCTGCGGCAGCTTCTCACCGAGGAGGAGGCCGAAACCGGTATCTCCGAGGAAGCCGAAGACGACGCCGTGACTGCGGATACCGGCGATGCTTGCGAAAGGATTCTTGCTACGGAGAAAAAGGAGCGCCGCGTCCCCTTGAACGACCAGCGCCTTGACGCTGTGGTGCAGGCTGTCCGGGATTGCGGCGCAGCCACCGTGGCGGACCTGGGCTGCGGCGAGGGCCAGCTCCTGCGCCGCCTGCTGACAGAGCGGCAGATCACGAAGCTGGTGGGCATGGACGTCTCCACCGTCGCCCTGGCTCGGGCGGAGAGCAAACTAAAACTGGACCGGAAAGCCGAACTGCTGCGGAACAAGCTGACCCTCCTCCAGGGAGCTCTGACCTACCGGGATCAGCGGTTGGAGGGCTTCGACGCCGCCTGTGTGGTGGAGGTTGTGGAGCACCTGGACCCGGACCGGCTGCCCGCCTTCGCCCGGACTGTCTTCCTCCACGTGGCCCCGAAGACCGTGATTCTTACCACGCCGAACCGCGGCTACAACAAGAATTACGTGGCTCTGACCGACGGAACCCTCCGCCACCCGGATCACCGGTTCGAGTGGACGAAGGAGGAGTTCACCGCCTGGTCTGATGCCGTTTGCAAAGACTACGGCTACACCGTCCGCCTGTCCTGGATCGGGGAGACCGACGAGGACGGACAGCAGCCAACACAGATGGGAGTGTTTACAAAATGCGGATAGAGATACCGGAATTCTGCCTGGTTGCCCTGGTGGGGGCTACCTCCAGCGGCAAATCCAGCTTCGCGGCAAAACATTTCAAGCCCACCGAGGTCCTTTCCTCTGATTTCTTCCGGGGTCTGGTCTCCGACGATGAAAACAACCAGGCATGCTCCGCCGCGGCCTTTGACGCCCTGTACTACATCGCGAAAAAGCGTCTGGACGCAGGAAAGCTGACCGTCATCGACGCCACCCATTTGCAGGAGAACGCCCGCAAGCAGGTTCTGAACCTGGCGAAGGAGCAGAACTGCCACAGCGTGGCCATCGTGTTCAACGTCCCCGAAGCGATCCTTCAGCAGCGCAACGCCGCCCGCCCGGATCGGCAGCTTCCGGCCCACGTGATCCGCCGCCACGCCAACGACCTGCGGCGCTGCATCCGCGGTCTCAAGAAGGAGGGCTTCCGCTTCGTCTACGTGCTGAACGGCGTGGACGAGGTGGACGCGGCCGAGATCGTCCGCACGAAGCTGTGGAACGACAAGCGGGAGGAGCACGGCCCCTTCGATATCATCGGCGACGTCCACGGCTGCTTCGACGAGTTGACTGAGCTGCTGACGAAGCTGGGCTACCTGCCCGACGACGCCGGAATCTGGAAGCATCCCGAGGGACGCAAGGCCGTCTTCCTGGGCGACCTCTGTGATCGGGGCCCCCGGAACGTGGACACCCTGAAGCTGGTCATGGATATGGTGGAAGCCGGGAACGCCCTCTGTGTCCCGGGCAATCACGACGGGAAGCTTGTGAAGCTGCTCCTTGGCAAGAACGTCCAGCGTTCCCACGGCCTGGAAAAGACCGAGGAAGAGCTGCTGGACCAGCCGGAGGCGTTCCGGGAAAAGGTCAGGACCTTCCTGGATGGCCTCGTCAGCCACTATATGCTGGACGGCGGCAAGCTGGCCGTGGCCCACGCGGGCATCAAGGAGCATTATCAGGGCCGGGGCTCTCAGCGCGTCCGGGATTTCTGCCTCTACGGCGAGACCACCGGCGAGATCGACGAATACGGCCTGCCGGTCCGCCTGGATTGGACAGGGGAGTACCGGGGTCGTGCTCTGGTGGCCTACGGTCATATCCCCCACGCAGAGCCGGAGATTTTGAACAACACCTACGGCATTGACACGGGCTGCGTGTTTGGGGGAAAGCTCACCGCCCTGCGCTACCCGGAGCGGGTCCTGGTCAGCGTCCCTGCAAAGGCCGTCTACTACGAGCCCGCGAAGCCGTTGACGCCGGAGGCCGTGGAGGTCACGGACGATCTGATCCTGCGGGACGTCCACGGGCGGATGCACGTGCAGACCAGGCTCATGCCTGTCATCGACATTCGGGAGGCCCAGACGGCGGCCGCTCTGGAGGTCATGAGCCGCTTTGCGGCGGACCCCCACTGGCTGATCTACCTGCCGCCCACCATGTCCCCCTGCGAGACCGCTGAGGAGCCGGAGTATCTGGAGTACCCCACGGAGGCTTTTGCCTATTACCGTAAGAACGGGATCGCGAAGGTCGTCTGCGAGAAAAAGCACATGGGCTCCCGCTGCGTCATCGTCCTGTGCCGCAGCGCAGAGACCGCAGCCCGCCGATTTGGCGTCACTGACGGCAGCCGGGGCATCCTCTACACCCGCACGGGGCGGCGCTTCTTTGCGGACAGCCCCATGGAGAAGATTGTTCTGGACCGGCTGGACCGGGTCCTGACGGAGACCGGATTTTGGACCGATTTCCAGACCGATTGGGTCTGCCTGGATACGGAGCTCATGCCCTGGTCCGAAAAGGCTCAAACCCTGCTGCAGGGGCAGTATGCCCCCGTGGGCATCGCGGGCCGGAACGGCCTGGGGCAGGCGGTTGCCGCCCTGGAGGCCGCCTGCGGGCGCAGCGCCCTGCATTTTGCCGTGGACGCCACGGCTTCCGGGCAGAACGTGGACCTGAACGCCGTCCTGGATGATTTTCGGAACCGGGAGGACTGCCTGGACCGCTATACCGACGCCTACCGGGCCTACTGCTGGAACGTGGGCAGTCCCGACGACCTGCGGATCGCCCCCTTCCACCTGCTGGCGGTCGAGGGACAGGCTTTCACGGACCGGGTCCACGTCTGGCACATGGAGACCATCCGCAAGTACATGACCGGCGTTGATCCGGTGTTCATGGCTACGGATTATCTGGTGGTGGACGTGAACGACCCGGACAGCGTCCAAGCGGGAACCGACTGGTGGCTGCGACTGACCGGCAGCGGCGGCGAGGGCATGGTCGTCAAGCCCGAGACCTATACCGCCCTCCGGGGCGGCGAGCTGCTGCAGCCTGCGGTCAAGTGCCGGGGCCGGGAGTACCTGCGGATCATCTACAGCCCTGCGTACACCAAGCCCGAGCATCTGGAGCGGTTGAAGAAGCGCAGCCTCAGCCGCAAGCGTCAGCTTGCCCTGCGGGAATTCGCCCTGGGCGTGGAGGGCCTGGAACGCTTCGTCCGGAAGGACGCCCTCTACCGGGTCCACCAGTGTGCCTTCGGCGTCCTGGCTTTCGAAAGCGAGGCGGTAGACCCACGGCTGTAATTCTCATACTGAACTCCCATAGAAAGATTGAAAAATGTTCCGAGCAGGAATTGCGCCAGANNTACGGCACAACTCCTGCCGGAACAGGTTAAAGATTTTTATGGGAGTTCAGTATCAATGCGCAGTTGCAAAACTGGCCCTTTTCCGGTATAATGAAAAAAGCGGACAGAAAAAGACCATTGGGCAGAATCAGGCGGCCGATGTGTGTACCGGCTGCCTGGCTGTGTTCCCGGCGGATTAGGAGCGCTTGAGATATGAAAACCATTGCAATCATCGATGACGACGTCCATATCGGGGATATTCTGGCGGAGGTGCTGAAGCGGGAAGGCTACGGCGTTTTGCGCGCATACTCCGGCACGGAAGCACTTTTTTTGCTCTCGCAAAACAAGCCGGATCTTGTGCTGCTCGATCTGATGCTGCCGGGATTGTCCGGCGAAGAGGTGCTGACCCACATTCAAAGCATTCCGGTCATTGTGCTCAGCGCCCGGGTGGACGTTCAGGACAAGGTGAGCCTGTTGATGAACGGGGCCGCAGATTACATGACGAAGCCCTTCGACACCCAGGAGCTTCTTGCGCGGATTGCGGTCCAGCTTCGCAGGGCGGAGCCCAACGGGGAGGAGGCCGCGATTTGCGTGGGCAATCTGCGGCTGGAGCCTGCCGCCCAGAGCGCCTATGTCTGCGATACGGCTGTAAGGCTGACGCGAACGGAGTTCGCCATTTTGAAATTCCTGATGAGCAATCCGAAGCAGGTGTTCTCCAAAAGCGCCCTGCTGGATCGGATCAGTCTGGACACCCCGGACTGCACCGAGCGCTCCTTGAAGCAGCACGTCAGCAATCTGCGGAAAAAGCTCCAGGATGTGGACGGCGTTGAATACATCGAAACCGTGTGGGGAATCGGCTTCAAGCTGGCGGAACCGAAAAATTGACAAAATCTTGACGGTTTTCTTGACCGCTTTCTTGACCTTTCTTTGTTAGACTCTTGTCATCAAAGGAGGTACGACAATGGATTATGTACTGGAAACTGACAGCCTGACAAAAAAATACCGAAAATTCCCGGCCCTCAATGAGCTGACCATGCACATTCCCAAGGGCGCCATCTACGGACTGGTGGGAAAGAACGGCGCGGGCAAGACGACGCTGATCCGCCTGATCTGCGGCCTGCAGGCTCCCACGTCCGGGGGCTTTACCCTCTACCAGCAGGCCCACAACAGTCGGCGTATTGCAGAGGCTCGCCGCCGCATGGGCGCGGTGGTGGAGACGCCTTCCATCTACCTGAACATGACGGCGGAGGATAATCTCAAGCAGCAGAGCATGATCCTCGGTCTGCCGTCCTATGACGAAATCCCGGAGCTGTTGAAGCTGGTTGGCTTGGAGCATACCGGGAAGAAAAAGGCAAGAAACTTCTCCCTTGGTATGAAGCAGCGCCTTGGAATTGCAATCGCTCTGGTGGGCGACCCGGACTTTTTAATGCTGGATGAGCCGATCAACGGGCTGGACCCCCAGGGCATTGTGGAAATGCGCGAGCTGATTTTGAAGCTCAACCGGGAGCGGCAGGTCACGGTGCTGATTTCCAGCCATATTCTGGACGAGCTTTCCCGTCTGGCCACCCACTACGGCATTCTGGACAACGGACGAATGGTGCTGGAACTGAGCGCGGCGGAGCTGGAATCCAAATTCCGAAGCTGCATTCGCATGGAGGTTACCGATTCGTCGGTGCTGGCGCGGGTGCTGGATTCCATGAATACAAGATTCTCACCGCCACTACGGCGAACGTGTTTGCCAAGACAAGCGTAACGCGGCTTGCCGCCGCCTTGGAGCGGGAGGGCTGCGAGATTCTTTCCATGACCGAAAAGGATGAAAGTCTGGAAAGCTTTTTCCTCTCTCTGGTGGGAGGTGGCGTCCATGCTTAATCTGCTGACCGCTGAGCTGCACCGCGTCCGGCGCGACCCAATCTGCTGGCTCCTGCTGGCAGCAAGTACCCTTTGCGGCGTGTTTTTCTCTCTCATGTCAAGCGATTCATATTTTGAGGACATGCACGCGATTCCCTTCTATGTGGTGTTGGCCATTTTTATCTCCCTGAGCATTGGAAGGGAATATTCAGATGGAACGATCCGCAACAAGATCATTGTGGGAAAATCCAAATCGCTCATCTTCCTGTCCAAGCTGATCTTCGGCCTTGGCGTCAGCCTCAGCCTGACGATTGCGTTTTTGCTTCCGTGCATGTTCATTCTGTATACCAATGTGCTTGTGGTAAAGCCTGCCCTCGTCCTTGCCCGTCTGGGGCTCGGTTTTGTCCTGTTGAACGCCGCGTGGGCGGTCTTATTTACCGTCGTCAGCTCGCTGATTTCCGCGAAGGGTATCGGCGGGATTGTCAATCTGGCCCTGATCTTTGCTATGCTGGTGTGTTCGGAGTATCTGAAGCATGGCTTGAGTGCGCCAGAATACCTTCCGCCCGATGAAGATGCGTATACTTTGCCGCTGACCCCGGCGGAAATTGAACAAATCGAAAACGATCCCTTTGAATATGACGGGTTTGTTATGTGCTTTGAGGATGCCGATGGCACTTTTACATACCGGAAAGCAGATCCGAGCAAGGTGAAGCCGAATCCCCGCTACATCAAGCAACCGTTGCGAGCCATCGTAAACGCCGTGTATTCAGCCCTGCCTTATGACCATGTCAGAGGCTACGTCTCCTGCCTGGAAACGGATGCCGATGAAGAAAATCTGCGCCAAATCGAGTTTTATCCCCTGTACGACGCGCTGCTGATTCTCGCCTTTTCCTGTTTTGGCTTTGTCCTGTTCCGAAAAAAAGAAATCCGGTAGGGAGCTGCTATGGAGTATCTGTTGTCTGCCATCATTGGAATCCTGCTTTTGCTGGTCTTTGCCCTGTGCGCAAAGGTCTATTTCCTGCGCAAATCGGCCCGGCAGATTGCGGCAGCCTTCAAGGATAAGCTGGAAACAGATACCAATACCCTCATTGACAGCCCCTCTCTCGACCCCCACATGAGAAGACTCGCGGCGGAGCTGAACACACAGCTCCGCCAGCTCCGGAAGGAACGCCAACGGTTTCAGCAGGGCGATTTGGAGCTCAAGGAGGCTGTGACGGATATTTCCCACGATTTGCGCACGCCGCTCACCGCAATTTGCGGTTACCTGGAACTGCTGGACCGGGAAGATAAAAGTGAGCGCGTTCAGCTCTACCTGGCCCAGATTCAAAACCGTGTGGCGGCCCTGAACAGCCTGACCGAGGAGTTGTTTCGCTACAGCGTGATTACCGCTTCCCAGACGCTGAAATTGGAGCGGCTGGACATGGCCCGGGCCTTGGAGGACTGCCTGCTCTCCTTCTACGGAGTCATGCAGGAAAAGGGGCTCCAACCGGAAATCCGACTGCCGGAGGAGCCGATCTGGCGGGAGCTGAACCCCGGCGCGTTGAACCGCGTGTTTTCCAACATCATCAGCAACGCCGTCAAGTATTCAGACGGAGATTTTCGCGTTTCCATGGAGCCGGAGGGCAGCATCACCTTCTCCAATTCCGCAAAAACGTTGAACCCCGTTACTGTGGGGCGGTTGTTCGACCGGTTTTATACCGTGGAGGCAAGCCGAAACTCAACCGGCCTGGGGCTGTCGATTGCGAAGCTGTTGACTGAGCGCATGGGCGGACGGATCGAAGCAGTCTACCAGGAGGCAAGACTCTTCATCTACCTGTCTTTTTAACAGGAAACCCCAAAAGCGTTTCTGCACAATCGGCATGAGAAAACAACCTTGAAGTCTCATTCGAGGTTGTTTTTCTTTTTTCGGCAAGCCAGCAGGCAACAGCGGAAGTGACGGAGGTACTTGCAATCTGCCGGAAAATGAATTATACTGAACTCCCATAGAAAGATTGAAAAATGTTCCGAGTAGGAATTGCGCCAGACGAGGCGGAGGACGCAGGCGGGCGTGACGCCCNNGGTTAAAGATTTTTATGGGAGTTCAGTATTAATAAGAAAAGGGGTTTTGACCATGAGTAGAAAAGATTTTGGAGCAAAGCCGCTGAGCCTGCCGCAGCCGGTATGGATCATCGGAACCTATGATGAAAACGGAGTACCCAACGCGATGAACGCGGCATGGGGCGGAATCAGCGAGGAGAACGAGCTTTCGGTTTGCCTCTCCCCGGGGCATAAAACCTGCAAGAATTTTGCCAGGACCGGCGCCTTCACGGTCAGCATGGCGGATGCCGCCCATGGGGCAGGCTGCGACTATGTGGGCATGGCCAGCGGAAACAAGATTCCGGACAAGTTTGCGAAGGCGGGCTTTACCGCGACAAAGAGCCCCCTGGTGAACGCACCCATCATCAACGAACTGGCAATCTGTATCGAATGCCGGGTGATCGAGTTTAATGAGAAAACCTGCATTCTGCGGGGCGAGATTGTGAACGTCAGCGTAGACGAAAGCGCCCTGACGGATGGACGCCTGGACATGGAAAAGGCGGCCCCGCTGGTGTTCGACCCCTTCAACCGGGCCTACCACGTGATCGGGGAGAAAATCGGAGAGGCCTGGAAGATGGGCGCGCCGCTGTGCAACAAGTGAGCAAGATAAGATGGGAGAGGCAGGCATGAAAGAGGTGCGTGTGGTTGCGGCGATGATCCGCCGCGGAGACCGGTTTTTTGCAACCCAGCGGGGCTATGGGGACTGGAAGGATTTCTGGGAGTTCCCCGGGGGGAAGATCGAGCCGGGAGAGACGCCGGAGCAAGCCCTGGTCCGGGAGATTCGGGAGGAGCTCTGCGCGGAGATCGCGGTGGATTCGTACCTGACCACGGTGGAATACGACTACCCGACCTTCCACCTGCACATGCGCTGCTACCTGGCCCATGTGATTGACGGTCAGCTCACCCTCAAGGAGCACGAGGCTGCCCGCTGGCTGGCAAAGGACGAGCTGGATTCTGTTGCCTGGCTCCCGGCGGACCAGACGGTGATCGAACTGCTGAAACAGACCTTTCAGCGGAATGGAAACACAGAGGACCAACGGGGAGAAACAACATGACTGAGAAAATCACCGTAATGGACGAGGATATCCCTCTGGTGGGGGTGCTGGAACGGCCCTCGGAAGAGCCGGAGCCTCTGGTGATTGTGCTGCATGGCTTCACCAGCGCCAAGGAACGGCCCCACACCGTGGCCGCCTGCGAAGCCATGCGGGAGGCGGGCTTTGCCACCCTGCGCTTTGATCTGTACGGCCACGGGGAGAGCGGGGGCGAATTCCGAAAGCACACCCTGGACAAATGGCGCTCCAACACCCTCGCCATGATGGACTGGGCGGAACAACAGAATTTTGTCACGGAGCTCTGGCTCTCCGGCCATTCCCAGGGGGGCTTGACGGCGGCCCTGGCAGCCGGGAAGGAGCCGGACCGGGTCAAGGGACTGATTTTGCGGGCTCCGGCCTTTATGATTCCCCGCTGCGCCAGAGAAGGGACCATGTTGGGCGTTTCCTTTGACCCAACGCGAATCCCGGCAGAATTTCCAACCATCAAGGGTCTGACCCTGGAGCGGGAATACATCCTTTCCGCCCAAGCAACCCGGGTGGAGGAGGCCATGGACGCCTTCTCCGGCCCGGTGCTGCTGCTCCATGGAGAAGCGGACGACGTGGTTCCCTGCCGGGACGTGGCGGCAGCCGCCAGCCGCTACCGGGACTGCACCCTTGCGCTCCTTCCCGGGGAGACCCATCACTTTGACCAGTCGCCGGAGCAGATGAAAGCCATCATTCGAAACTGGCTGAATGTAAAATGCGCAAGAGACGAATTGTAGGGACAAGCAATGCTTGTCCCTACGGCGTAAACCTGTTTCTGTTGCCGCCTCCAATTCCGACAGACGACCGGGGAAAGCGTTCCCGTACCGTTACGTTGTCCCGGGCCTGCGCCAGCACCGGTGGAGGGCTGGAAACCGGCTTGTGCGATGCCGGAATCTGGCAGCAAAGAACTCAAATGGTTTTATTGGATAATCGTATGAAAGGCGGTGTCCGCGTGTTATTTGGAATGATCGTTCTCCTGGGGGTTGGGGCGCTCTGTTTCGCGTTTGGCTGGCTGCTCTGTAAGAACCAAAAAATCTCCCTGATAAACGAGTGGCACACGCGGAACGTGAAGAAAGCAGACGTCCCGGCTTACACAAAACGGATGGGTCTCGGCCTGATTGCCATGGGCGCGGGCTGCGTCCTTACCGGGACGGTGGCCCTCGGCTTGGAAGAACCGCTGGGCTGGACCGCCCTTGCAATCGGATTTGTCGTGGGCTTTGTGCTGATGGTCACAGCCCAAAAGAAGTACAATGGCGGCAAGGTGATTTCATAGGATTTTGGGATATGAACTATGTTTATTTGCTCCGCTGCGCGGACGATACCTTATACTGCGGCTGGACAACCGATCTGGCTGCCCGGTTGGAGGCCCACAACAGCGGGAAGGGCGCGAAGTACACCCGCTCCCGGCGGCCCGTTGAACTGGTATACAGCGAGGAATATGAGGACCGCCATGAAGCACTCAGCCGNNGCACAATTCCTGCCGGAACAGGTTAAAGATTTTTATGGGAGTTCAGTATAAAACCATGATTATTCGGTTTACTTTCCCAAAAAGGAAATTATAGGAAAAAATGAAGGAAGAGGCTTTTCGTGAAAAACATGAAATGAAAAAACAATCGTTATAAAAGCCGAATAATCAAGGAAGCAACAAGCAGGAGATTTGAATATGAAACTGGTATTTCCCACTATGGCCTATCGAGACAAGGCAATCGAATACATCGAGGAGTTTTATCAATACGGGTCCGAAATCAACGGAAGCGGCGGCTTGGACCGTTTTCTGCGGGAATCCACCTATGAAGCGTGGCTGGAAAAGCTTGTGCAGAATATGGATATCGCGAACGTCCCGGACGCCAAGGTGCCTGCCCTGACCTACTTTTACGTGCGGGAAACGGACGACCGAATCGTGGGCATGGTCAATATCCGCCTGGCGCTGAACGATTTTCTGCGAAACGAGGGCGGACACATCGGCTATTCCGTGCGGCCCACCGAACGACGCAAGCATTACGGGACGGAGATGTTGAAGGCTGCGCTGAAGGTCTGCGATGTGATTGGGATTCAGGAAGTCCTGGTGTCCTGTGATAAAACCAACGTCGCTTCCGCAGGGGTCATCCAGAACTGCGGCGGCAAGCTGCTGCGGGAGTTTTACAGCGAGGCCTTCCGTGAGACGGTACAGATGTACGGGATCAAAAGGAAAGAGCATCAGGAGGGAGCGGGCCAAATGAACTACGAAATCGTTCTACTGCCCAAGGAAAAATGGAAGGGAACCGACGTTCCGATCCGCTACACGACGGACGCCTACTATGACCTGGAACTGACGGAAAGCGACAGCGCGTTCTCGGCCCGGATGGTCAAAAAGCAATTTGAGACCCCGGTTACGCACACGCCGGAGGAATACGACTTCCCGGACAAGCTCTATCAAGAACATTGGGAGAAGGCCGAAGCCTACGGCATGGTGGGGGAGGACGGGGCGCTGCTGGCCTGCATCGAAATCTGCCCCGAGGAATGGAGCAACCGGCTGATGGTCACGGAGCTGTGGGTTGCGGATCCGTTTCACAGAAAGGGCTTCGGAACCCGCCTGATGAACCTTGCAAAGGAGAAGGCAAAGGAGCAGGGGCGGCGGGCAATCATTCTGGAAACCCAGTCCTGCAACGTCCGGGCCATCGCCTTTTACCGGAGCCAGGGCTTCCGGCTCATCGGCTTTGATACCTGCTGCTACGCAAACAACGATATTGCCCGGCATGAGATTCGCTTCAATTTCGGGTTCTATCTGAACAAGGAAGCTTCTGTTCCCGCGCACCTGCGCGGCCATGACTGAACAAAGAAGATAAAGGAGGCAACAGCCCATGGGCGAAGTGAAGCTGACGATTACGGAAAGCGCCTGCCGGAGCGGGTATCACAAGGCGGGTGACAGCTTTGTGGTGGAGGACCTCTGCCCGCCCCTGTGCCACGAGCTTTGGAACATCATCTATCCCTACGTCTTCGCCCTGCAAAACGGGGCAGAGCTGGACTGCGGCGAATCCCGCAGTCGATCCTTTGACGCGCAGTGTCCCGACGGCGGAAGAGTGCGCATCCACGGGGAATTGCTGGAGTGCGAGTGAGAAAAAACTGTGTTGGTTGGGGGCAAAATAGGGTCAATCACTTTTTTGTGGGATTGATTGCCACCCTTCTAGAAAACAGCAGCTGACGTGCGAGTTTGATGAACTATCAGACCATCGCGCAGCCGGTCCGAAGCTGCTGGCGGAATGCAGAACGCTTCACGGCTGCAAAACCGGAGAAGCGAATCTCACCTGCGCCTACGATCTGCCGTGTAACTACGTAATCCATACCGTTGGCCCGGTCTGGAATGGCGGCGGCCATGGGGAAGAAGTGCTGCTGGCAAGTTGCTATCGCAGCGCCTTGCAGCTTGCGGTCGATCATCAGATTCGATCCGTTGCGTTCCCCTCGATCTCCACCGGCGTATACGGGTACCCGCTTGAAGCGGCCGCAAGGGCCGCTGTCGCAGCGGTAAATCAGTTCATCGAAGAGAATCCCGGTATGCTTGACGTGGTGGAATGGGTACTCTTTGATCAGCGCACGTATTCCGCATACGAAAGCGCAGTGGAACAGCTCCAGGCAGAAAAGATTGTGAATACGCCTTCGTTGGATCAGATCAACCGGATGCTGAGAGACGGGCTGCTTTGAAACTGAAAAGGGAGAATATACCACATGAAAGACGAATGTCTGATCTGCGGTGCGCCGCTGGAATATTTGGAAACCGAGGTACAGATGGAGTGCGCCATCTGCCATAAGAAAGAGAACAGCAAGACCCGCTGTGTGCGAGGCCATTACGTCTGCAATGATTGCCACACCACGGGACTGGATGCCATCATCGGCCTGTGCCTGCATGAGAACTCCAAAAACCCTGTGGAGATTCTGGAAAAGATGATGGCGATGCCATTCTGCCACATGCACGGGCCGGAGCATCACGTCATGGTCGGCGCGGCCCTGCTGACGGCCTACAAAAACGCCGGCGGGGCCCTGGACCTTCCNNCTGGACCTTCCGAAGGCTCTGGCTGAGATGCTGAGTCGCGGGAAAAAGGTCCCCGGCGGCGCCTGCGGCTTCTGGGGCGCCTGCGGCGCGGGAATCAGCTCCGGGATGTTCGTCTCCATCGCCTCCGGCTCGACGCCCCTGAGCGTGGAGCCCTTCGCCCTGTCCCACAAGATGACGGCGAAGTCCCTGGCGGCCATCGGGGAGATCGGCGGCCCCCGCTGCTGCAAGCGCGACTCGTTCCTCTCCATCCTCTGCGCCATTGACTTTGCGAAGGAGCAACTCGGCGTGGAGATGGAGAAGCCGGAGATCGTCTGCACCCATTTTGCCAAGAACAACCAGTGCATCGGAAAACGCTGCCCGTTTTCACCGTGTCATCCCATTTGATTTGTATGTGAAAGGTGCGTTTGAAACATGGAGTTTACAGAGGCGTTGATTCGTGGGGATATTGCGGCTGTTCGCAGCTGCCCCAAGGCGGATCTTCATAATCATTTTGTGCTGGGCGGAAGCCGGGCGTATTTACGTGCGAATACCGGAAAAGAGATTCGGCCGCTCGATCGGCCAATCCATTCCATGGACGAGATGCACGCCTGGTATGCCCGAAACCTGGGGGCTTCTTTCGAAACGTCGGAAGGACGCAGGCTGCTGATCCGGGCGGCCTTTGCCCAGGCGAAGGAGGACGGCGTCACGGTTCTTGAGATTGGCGAGGACGTCTGGGGCCTGGACGTCTTTTTCCACGGAGACGTCGAAGAGCTGGCGGCGGCCTTTGAAACGGCGCGTCAGGAGATTGCGCCGGAAATAGAGCTGCGGCTTCAGATCGGACTGTCCCGGCATTGCGAGATCGCTTATCTGGAAAACTGCCTCTCTCATTTCTGGGGCTGCAAAGCGTTCTATTCCATTGATCTGTACGGGGACGAGCTTGCGCAGCCCATCGAGAATTTCCAATCCATCTACCGGCGGGCAAAGTCGGAAGGGCTCCGGCTGAAGGCCCACGTGGGCGAATGGGGCACAGCGGAAGATGTGCGCAAGGCCGTGGAGTGCCTGGAGCTGGACGAGGTGCAGCACGGGATCGCGGCGGCGGAAGACCCTGCCGTAATCCGCTTCCTGGTCGATCATCACATCCGGCTAAACGTCACGCCTTCCAGCAATTACCTGCTCGGAAGGGTTGATGATTTGGAGACGCATCCCATTGCCACGCTCTACCGCAGCGGCGTTGACGTGACGGTCAACTCCGACGACGTCCTGATTTTTGATTCCGACGTGTCCAAGGAGTATCTGCGGCTGTACCAAAGCGGCTGCTTGCGTGCGGAGGAGCTGGACGATATTCGGAAGAATGGTTTGAAGACGGTATAAGATTGAGTTAGAACGGAGGTGGTCGGTTTGAGCGAACAAGGAGCCCCCATGGACTGGATGGAGATCATGAAGGCGCGGCATTCGGTGCGGCGCTTTACGGAGGAGCCTCTGTGTGGGCGTAGGAGCATGAATCATAGACTCTGTATAAAGTGGAAAAGACAGGGAGAAACAAATGGATTACGCGATTGTACTTTATATGAATGACCAAAAGACGAAAATGGCAGAGCAGTTGACCCGAGAGCTTGCGGCTGTCTGTGGAAGCGATTACTGCATGAAGACAATCCCGCACATCTCCATCGCGTCCCTGATCGCGGAGGACGAAGAAGCGGTAAGAACAGAAGCGGAAAAGCTGAGCAGGCTGCTAAAACGGGGCAAGGTGAACGTCGCATCCATCGGGGTGTTTAACCCGGTTGTGCTGTTTCTTTCTCCGATCATGAACGCTTATCTGCTCGAAGCCTGCCGTATCGCAAACGACCAAATGCTTCGTGTTTGCGAGATTGGGAATCAGGGACGGTATCTCCCAGATGCCTGGGTGCCGCATATCGCAGTTGCGATGAAAATGGAGAAAGACGGCTTGTATCGGGGCTTCAACAGGCTATCCGAATTGTTTTCGCCTTTCGATGCGGAAATCGACCGAATGGCACTAATCAGGTGGGAGCGGGAAAATCCGTATCAGGAGCTTGCAGTATATGAGTTGGCTTCGTCGGTCTGAACAGAGAACAAAAGTCTGTACAAGGAGAAATTTACTGTGCTGCTTGCAGAATTTGACAGAGAAACCAACGCCATCATTAATCCGAACATGTGTGAGGAGAGAATTGAGGATTTTCCCGAAGTAACGATATCCTGTTTTTCGTGGAGACTGTTTGATACTGAACTCCCATAGAAAGATTGAAAAATGGTCCGAGCAGAAATTGCGCCAGACGAGGCGGAGGACGCAGGCGGGCTTGACGCCCGGCAAGGACGACAACGAAGTA
>LXOW01254243.1_pt1 | contig 16062 bp, 10 predicted proteins | sample 1368591 | NCBI WGS metagenome assembly LXOW01 (sample SAMN04884650, study PRJNA319009) | bovine gut metagenome | isolation source: Cow rumen | host: Bos taurus | place: Italy: Legnaro (PD) | collected 2014-07-09 | reverse complement strand
AGTTTCTCATAAATGGAACCCGGAGGGAGGGTCAGCCCCCTCCGGATTAAAAATTACTTCAGGATTACAGCGGTGAGCGTGTAGCCCTGGCCGGTGATCACAAGACCACCGTTGGCAACCATTTCGGCAATCATATCGGCGGTGAGTTCCACCTCCAGGGAAGTGCCTTCCGGTTTGAAAGGATCTTCAGTTCCAGGGAGAGCGGCCCAGCTGCCGTTGCCCAGACGGATCTGGACCTCATCGGCGTCGCGGTCGAACTCAAGGGCCAGCGTGGTACCTGCCTCAACGGTGGACCAGTCATAGCCGCCCCAGGAAAGTGCGGTGAGGGCCTTGTGGGCTTCATCGCTGCCACCCCAGTCAATGGCGTGGCTGCCTTCCCAGATGGCCTTGCCGGCAGGACCGCCGCTGGTAACCAGCGCTACTTCCGTAATGGTGTAGCCCTGACCGGTGATCACAAGACCGCCATTGGCTACCATTTCGGCAATCATTGCGGCCGTGAGTTCTACACGGAGTTCGGTGCCTTCCGGCTTGAAGGGATCGTCCGTTCCGGGAAGAGCGGCCCAGCTGCCGTTGCCCAGACGGATCTGGACCTCGTCGGCGGTGCGCTCAAACGAGAGAGCCAGCGTAGTGCCCTCGGCAACGGTGCTCCAGTCATAGCCGCCCCAGGAAAGCGTGGTGAGAGCCTTGTGGGCTTCATCGCTGCCACCCCAGTCAATGGCGTGGCTGCCTTCCCAAATCACGGTCTTGGACTCGCCGCCAAAGACAATCAGGGAGATGCGGTTGATGGTATAACCGGTACCGCAAACTACGAGACCGCCGGCGGTCTGGAGCTGGACAAGGTCGGCTGCGGTGAGCTCGAACTGATAGCCACCCTCTGCCAGAGGCAGGTTGCCGTCGGGAGCCAGGCCGGCCAGGCTGGGCATGGAGGCCCAGCTGCCGTTACCGAAGCGGATGCAACCGTTGGGATCGTCGATGGTATAGTAAGCGGCCAGGACCGTGCCTTCCTCAACCTTGGACCAGTCGTAACCGCCCCAGGAGAGTGCAGTAACGGCACCACCGTCCCAAGTAACCGTAGAGGAACCTTCCCAGATGGTGGTCTCCGTAAACGGAGCCGTTACCTGGAACGGGAAGGCCCAGGTGAGCTCGGTACCGTCAACGAGGACCAGATCCAGGCGATAGAAGCCGGGACCCACCTTGTCAGGAAGGACGAAGCCCATGGCGTTGTCCGTGCGGACCAGGAAGTTGGTAACCTTCTTGCCCTTGACGTAGATCTGTTCGATCTTGAGGAGATTGTCACCGCTGAAAGTGATTACCTCACCCAGTTCATAGGACTTCTTGTCAAAGGTAATGGACACGGCCTCGTCATAAGTAACGGTGATCACATCGGTCGCGGTTTCATATCCGGCGTCGGAAGTGAGGGTAATGGGAGCGGTATAGGCCTGTGCAGGCAGTTTCACTACCACGTAGAATTCCTCAATATTCTCATCGAACTCGACGGCGAACTCGCTGTCGATGAAGCCCTGCTCCTTGGTGCCGATCTTGGCGGAAGTCACCAGATCCAGGTCTGCACCTACGATGATGATCTCGCTCTTGCCGGCCACACCTTCGGTAGTGGAGGAAGCGATCAAAGGCTTGACCACTTCGATATCGTCAGAGAAGGCCTGGGCGCCGGATTCCATGGTTACGGTCACAGGACCGTCCTTGGCTGCAAACGGCAGGTTGGTGATGATGGTTCCGTCCGTATAGTAGAAATCGGCCTCAACATTGCCGCCAAATTCCACCTTGGTCACCAGATCCAGGTCGGAACCGGTGATTTCCACCTTGTAACCGCCCTTGAAACGACCTTCAGCGGCCGTAACCGTCAGATCCTTGACCACCACGACGTCAATCTCACCTACTTCGTAGATGTCTCCGTCATAAGAAGCCATCATAAGCTTTCCGCTGAGGGCGGAGGCCGGCATGACAAACTTCATTTCGGTAGCCTCGGCGTTGAGCTCGAAGTAGATATCCTCGGCGTTGGGCATATCCACGGTCTGGATCATGTCCAGATGCTCACCGGTAACGGTAACAATCTGACCGGCTTTCACGGTAGGCTTGTCCTCGATGGCATCGACCACCGGAGCACCGACACCCAACTCTTCCGCAGTATAGATGTGGTTGGGAATGGTGGTTTCATCGGTGAGTTCATCAACGTCACTCAGGATTACCTGACCGGTGATGATGTTGCCGGGAACCTTCACGGAGAGTTCGTGACGGCTCTGGCTCACGAAGTCGCCCACCATCACGTCACCGGCGAAGATAACGGTCTTTACATCGTTCAGGTACTCGCCCTTGAAGGTGAGCACGTCTCCGGACCAAACCACATCGGGAGAGAAGGATTCAATCACGATGGGCTCGGTGAAAGTGAGGTCGAAACGGGTAGAAGCGGAACGGCCGTCATTGGAAACCACCGTCACTTTACCTACCTCGGGACCCTCGAGGGGAACCATAACGCGAATTTCGCTCTGGGCGCCGGATTTCACCACCGTAATGTCGGTGATGATGACATCACCGGCCAAGCGGACCTCGGTGACATTCTCCAGGCCGGCACCCACCATGCGGAGTTCAGCGCCGCGCATGACCGGGTTCGGGGAAACGGCGGCCAGGGAGAAGCCGTTGAACTGGTCGGTATCCAGTTCCGACTTCTTACAACCAGTATTAGCGGCCAGTACGAAGCCCAGTACGGCAAGAAGGGAATATTTCAGTATCTTTTTCATAATGCGCTTCATTTATTTGATGGGAACAGCACGGACGTTGTCGATCTTGATGATAGGCGTGCAAGTAGCCTCGGGCAGATCCAGACCGCCGTTGCAAATGAAGAACCAGGCACTGGCGAAGGAATAGGCATTTACCTCCTTGGTGGCAGTATTGCCGTTCCAGCCCTTGGTGGCCTCGGCGAGAGGAATGGTAACGGTGACCCACTTGTCTCCGGTATCATAGGTGCCGGTAGCTTCCCAAGGCATGAAGAATGCACGGGGAGCCTCGTTGCCACTCATATAGGTATTGTTCTGGCCGGCGCAGTCATTGCCGTAGATATCCTTGGTGGTAGCACCGAAGGAAATCAGATCCACGCCGCCGAAGCAAATCATCATAGGCGTGTTGTTCCAAGGATTGGAAGAAGGAACAAAGAGCTCGAACTTGAGAGCCATATTCTTCCAACTGGTGAAGTCTACCAGATCGCACAGACGAGGGGTATACCAGGAACCATCCATATAGTTCTCGGGTTCGTTCCAGCTACCAGGCCAGTATACGAAGGAGAACTGGGATTCTTCCCAACTTCCGTCGAGTTCCTTGACACCGTCACCGAACTGGAAGAAGCGGCCGCTCACACCGGTGCCGTCATCGTCGCGGCTGGTGTGGCCGTTCCAACCGTGGTTGTCCAGGCCGGTCAGGCCGTCAAAGTCGAAGAGCATACCGCGGGTATCCTTGTACTGGAATACGGACTGGGCCGTACCGGAAGCGGTGGTAACCTTGATCTTACCGGGCTGGGAACCTTCGGGAACCACAACCTCAAACGAGGAACCGGTAGGAGTAGAAGTGGCCACCTCGATCTCGGGAGCGCCGGGGAACTGAACGGTAAGGGGAGCGAAGAGATAGGAACCGCTGATGGTAACCTTCTCGCCCACCTTGGCCCATTCGCAGCTCATAGCTTCCACCTTGGGAAGAGGAGGCAGAACTTTGAAGTCGTAGAGAACGACGCTGCTGTCACGGGTAATCAGGTGCATTTTATCGTCCTGGACAACGGGCAGGCTCTTGGGAACCGCCACCACCAGGGTGTGAGCCGTCATATAGCTGGTATTGAGCACTGCCGGCTGGTCGTTAAAGTAGATGTCGTGAATGCTGGTCAAGTTATCACCCACGATGCAGATGGTCTCTTCCATAGCGGCCTGGCTAATCACCACGTCCTTGTCTGCATAACGGACAAAGTGTACGGTGGGGACACCGGGGGTCTCCTGGTAACGGTCCGGATAGTCGATGGACTTGCAGGAGGAAAGGAAGGCCAGACCCACGAGAATTCCAATATATTTATTCATTGCTTTCATGGATTCAGGGATTAAAAGTCATAGTGATAGGTCTCACGGACATCCACGTGTACAGGAGGAACGGTAGAACCTACGTTGGGGTTCATCACCACGTCTTCCGTGGGGAAAGGAATGGTGAACATGGAAGGCTTCACGTCAACGAGTTCGTCGGAAGGATTGTAGGTGATCTGGCTCAGATCCCAAGGATGGGCACCGGGACCGGCGTAGGAGCCGTCATCGGCCACCACATAATCCTTATAGACACCGCTGATGCCATCCCAGTGGGAACGGCGCTGAGCCAGCAGCTCGCTGATGCAGGCGTCCACATCGTAGTAGGAACGACGGACGAAGTCGTACCAGCGGTCACCCTCGAGGGCGAGTTCCAGACGGCGCTCTTTCCACACATCGTCGAAAGTGACGGAGGTGAGAGGCTTGGCGTTGGCACGCTCACGCACCTTGTTCACATAAACGAGGGCGTTGGCATCGTCACCGGTAAGAACGCAGGCTTCTGCGTATACCAGATAGATATCGGCCAGACGGAGGATGTGGGTGGGCAGCTGATAGCACATACGGTCTGCGCTCACACCCAGGGCAGCCAGGTGGTCGGAACCGCTGCCATACAGATGCTTGGCATAGAGGGCACCGCTCTGGCAGCACCACTGCTTGTTGGAACCGTTGGCCTCGAGGCCGGTGGGATAGTAAGTATCGTCGAAATAGAAGCGGTACATATCGAAGCCGCCCTTGTCCTGCCAGTACTGAGGATACTGGTCACCGAACATCATAATGGTGGCCTGGCGACGGTCATCGGTCTCGACGCGCAGCTCGGGATCCATATCGGCAGAAATGCCGAAAGCGTCCTGAAGGTCTACGCTGGGGCCTTTCCAGTCACCCCAGGTGGCACCGAATTCGTCGATACCCAGGGGTCCTACGTCGCTCTGGATGGAGTTCTGAGCCGTCCATTGTCCGGAAGTGGACATCCACTGCCAGGAGAAGAGGTTTTCACCGGTCTGCTGGAACAGGGAGGGCTGCAGGCGGAAGATATCGGAATACTTGGGAGTCAGGCTGCGGCCGGAGTTCAGGATCACATCCAGGGCATAGCTCTTGGCCTTCTCCAGATCACCCTTGTCAAGGCTGCCTTTGACGCCGGCCTTGGTGAGGTAAACCTTGGAAAGGAGACCCTCGGCGGCATAGTAGTCGATACGGTTGTACTTGCCGATGTTGGGATCCTTGGGAAGAAGCTCCATAGCTTTCTCCAGGGTCATGATGATGTACTCGTAAACATCGGCCTTCTCTACCTTGGACTGCTCGTTGTACGTGGCTTCCTTGATCACCTCGGTATTGTCGTGGATGATGGGAACGTCACCNNGCGTTCACGGCCCACAGGGAATAGGACATATTCTTGAGGTCCGGGTCGGTACCGTTCACCGTAAGGGTGGAATAGGCGTTGCTGCCCTGATAGACATTACCGCACATGGTTTCGGAACCATAGATGTAGAAGCGGATGATGTCGTACCACGGGGAGTTATAAAGGTAGTTCACAGACTGCTCCACCTGGGTGTCGTTCTGGTAATAGTTGGCAGTGGTATAGCTGTCCTCTGCCGGACGGTCCAGGAACTTGGCGCAGGAAGCGGTCATCAGAACAACTGCGGCTGCGGTAAGGATATATTTGAATGTATTTTTCATATTGCTGTCCTCCCTTTTAGAAAGTAATGTTCAGACCGAAGGAACAGGTCATAGGAGAAGGATAACGTCCATTATCCACACCGAAGGTCAGACCGCTGGAGTCCTGGGTGGATGCACCCACTTCGGGATCGTAACCCTGATACTTGGTGAAGGTGTAGAGGTTCTGGATGTTGCAGTAGACGCGAATGTTGTCAATCTTGACCTTGGAAAGAACGCTCTTGGGGAAGTTGTAACCCAAGGTGATGTTCTTGATTCGCAGATAGGAGCCGTCTTCTACGTAACGGTCGCTGAGGCGGTCGTTGTCGTTAGGATCGGCGATGGTGGGACGGGGGGTCTTGGTGTCGGGGTTGGAGACACGGACGTTGGTCACGTCGTCCAGCCAGGACTTGGAAGAGTCAATGGCTTCCAGACGGGCGCGGTCGGAGATGCTGATGTGCTGGTTGGTCCAGACGCTGTTCATATGCACCAGACCGTTGTAGCCCTGACCCATCAGGTTGTAGTTGAGCACCTTGTTACCCACGGAACCGTTGAGGAAGATGCTGAGGTCCACATTTCCGAAGCGGAAGGTGTTGGTCCAGCCGAAGGTGAACTTGGGAAGCGGGGATCCGATATTGGTGCGGTCCAGTTCGTTGATCACACCGTCCTTGTTCACATCTTCGAACTTAAGGTCACCGGGCCATACGGTGGTGTTGCGGTTGAACACGCCGTCGGCGGGGAACTTTTCGGCCTTCGGGGAGCTCATGATATCTTCGAAGTCCTTGTAAACGCCCACGACCTTGTAGCCGTAGAAGTTGTACAGGGATTCACCGATTTCGGTAACGGACACGATATCGTTCCACTGGCCGTAACCCACCAGCTGAGCGTTGGCGCTGCCGTCCAGGGCGATGAGCTTGTTCTTGTTGAAGGAAATCTGGAAGTTGGAATCCCATCCGAAGAACTTCTTGTCCACGGGGTGGGCATCAACGGTGATTTCCAGACCGCGGTTGCGGATGGTACCGTAGTTACCCTTAGGAGCGGCCAGGGCGGAAGAACCGTTACCCTGGGTACCCATATAGGAAGGAAGGGTCATGGACATAAGCATATCGGAAGAGATCTTCTGGTATACGTCCACGGTGAGGTTCAAGCGGTTCTGGAAGAAGCTCAAATCCAAACCGAAGTTGGTCTGCTGCTGTTTCTCCCAGTGGATACCGGTGTTGGAGATGTTGGCGGGACGCTGGCTGTCACCGAGGGCGGAAGGCATCTTGCTCATGCCGGACTCCCAGGCGCCGGCGCCGATGTTGGCGTTACCGGTCTGGCCCCAGCCGATACGGATCTTACCGTCGTTGAGGACGTTCTTGTTGGTGAAGAACTTCTCGTTGGTGAAGCGCCAGCTACCGGCTACGGAGTGGAAGCCTGCCCAACGGTTATCCGGGCCGAAGTTGGAAGAACCATCGTAACGGAAGGTGTAGGTGAGCAGGTAGCGGTTGTCGTAGTTGTAGGTCTCACGGGTAAAGAAGGAGGCCATGGCGGAAGAACCGAAACCACCGTTGAGCTTGGGCGTGCCGGTGGCCAGGCCGATGTTGTGGATCTCATCGGAAGGGAGGTCCGTATTGGCGCCTCTCATATATTTCCAACGGGATTCCCAGGCTTCCTGACCCACCATGGCGGTGATGCTGTGCTTGCCGAAGGTGTTGGCATAGGTGAGGTAGTTCTTCACGGACCAGTAGGTACTGGTGTTGTCCTGCTGGCTGATGGAGTTGCTACCCTGCTGGAAGGTACCCAGGGAGATCTTGGGTTTGTAAGTATTGGCCTCGGAAGCGCTGATGTCGAAACCAAATTCGCTGCGCCATATAAAATGCTTGATGGGCGTGAGCTCGGCATAGATGTTACCGGTGAGTTTCTGACGCTTGAGGGTATTCTCGTTGTACATGGCCATGGCCACCGGGTTCTTGGTGGTGTAGCCTTCGCGTACTACGGTAGAATAGTTGCCGTCGATATCGTAAACGGGGATATCGGGCAGGGAGGACAGGGAATAGAAGATGACACCTTCCTGACCGTCGGCCAGTTTCAGGTTATCGTGGGTGAGGGCGTAAGTGGCGTTGACACCCAGTTTGAACCAATCCTTGAGCTGGGCGTCCAGGTTGGTACGGAAGCTCAGACGGTCGAAGTTGGAACCGATGATGGTACCCTGCTGGTTCATATAGGAACCGGAAACATAGTACTGCACTTTCTCGGAACCGCCCGTGGCGCTTACCTGATGCTGGTGCTGGATGGCGGTGCGGAACACCTCGTCCTGCCAGTTGGTACCTACGCCAAGGATGGAAGGATCTGCATAGAGGGCGTTGGCCGTGGTCTCGCCCAGGTCTACCATATCATTGTAGAACTCTGCGAACTCACGGAGGTTGAGCATACGGATGCGGCTGTTCTGACGGGAAACGGCAAACATACCGTCGTAGGAGAACTTGGCATCGCCGGCCTTACCGTGCTTGGTGGTGATGAGAACAACACCGTTAGCACCCTGGGCACCGTAGATGGCGGTTGCGGAAGCATCCTTGAGGATTTCCATGCTCACGATATCGGCAGGGTTGATGGTGGACAGCGGGGAGATGGTAGACACCTTACCGTTACCCAGAGCGTCACCCAGACCGAAGTCTGCACCGGAGTTACCGCCACCCTGAACGATCACGCCGTCAATGACGTACAGAGGTTCAGCGTTGGCGTTCACCGTGGCTTGACCACGAACGCGGATAGAGGAGCTGGAACCAGGAGCACCGGAAGTCTGAACAGCGCTCACACCGGCGGCGCGGCCCTGCAGAGACTGGTCCAGGTTGGTGATGATGGAGCCCTTCAGGTCTTCCTCCTTCATGGAAACGGAAGAACCGGAGAGGTCACTCCTCTTCATGGTACCGTAACCCACGACGACAACCTCGTCGAGGAATTCGGCATCCTCTTTCAGGAGCACGTTGATGACAGACTGGCTGCCAACAGCGATTTCCTGCGTTGCATAACCGATGGAAGAGAACACGAGCGTAGCGCCGGGCTTCACCGTGATCTCGTAGTTTCCATCCAGGTCTGTGATGACACCGTTGTTGGTGCCCTTCTCCATTACTGATACACCGATCGCCGGTCCCATTGCATCGGAAACGGTACCGCGTACCCTGGTCTGTGCGAACAGGGCCGTGGTGGCGAGAAGTGCCAGCATGAAGGTCACAAGTTTTTGTTTCATGCTACTAGATTTGATGGTTAATAAATAAGTTTATTGGTTTAGATTTTTGATGGCTTCGCTGATAACGTCTACGGTGTAGTCCGTTATGTAAACGCCGTTCAGGCCCTGGGCCTCCTGGGCGGGGTCTCCGGCGTAGGGGTCTCCGTGCTCCCACTGCTCGTGAAGGGGACGGGCAAAACCGCTCCAGCCCCAGAAGTTAAGACCCTGGAGCATCCCTCCCACCTGGGAGAACACATAAGCATAATAGGTATCGCGTGCGCGCGTGGTGGCCTCCATGGAAGGAGAGAAGCCGTCGCGCGGGAATCCGAATTCTTCCAGAACCAGCGGCAGGCCCAGTTTGCGGGCCAGTTCGTGGTGCTGTCCAATGTATTCGGCCGTTTTTTCCATGGCCGAAGGAAGGTCTTCCTCCAGGCTCTGGGCCTTGGCCCAGCTCCAGTTGTAAGGCCAGATGTGGATGGTCATATAGTCGACGCCCGGGATGGAATTGACCCGCTCGGTGAGTTCCCAGCTGTTTTCGCAGCCCATCAGGCCCTCGTTACCGGTAGAGAGCAGATGGTTGGGATCCAGTTCCTTGATGATGCGGGCGCTTTCCGTAAGCCAGGCGATGAAGGCGTCCTGGACTTCCTTGTCGGAAGAGAAGCAGCGGGGCTCGTTGCCAATCTGCCAGGAGAAGATGGCAGGGTCTTCCTTGTAAGGCTTTCCGGTAATGGAATTGGTGCGGCCCACGATGGCGCGGACGTGATTATAGAAGAGTTCCTGGGCCGGTTGGCAGGTCTGGAACTTGATCATCTGCTGCATAAAGGGCCAATAGCCGTCAATGAGCGGAATGAGAGCCTTTTCCCCGGTGGCCCACTCGTAGTACTGGCCGTAACCGCCGCTCCATTCCCAGGAGTTGTTCAGGTAGAGAACGGCCTGCATATCACGCTTTCCCAGTTCTACCAGGAAGCGGTCCAGGCCCACCAGAAGGGTCTCGTTATAAACGCCGGGCTCGGTTTCCAGCGTGGGCTCTACGCGGGAGAAGACGCCATTGGCACCCTGTGCGCCCACCAGCACGCGGAGGTTGGTGAGGCCCAGGGCCTTGAGGGTATCCAGCTCGCGGGTAAGACGGTCATAATCACCGCCTTCTCCATCCGATGCCAGAATGGGTCCATACCAGAAATTGGTACCTATATAATTATAAGGCTTTCCGTCGCGGAGGAACTGACCGTCCTGCACGCTGACAAAAGAGGGTGCTTGGGAACAAGCAAGTGCGAGAAGGGCAGAAGATGCCCAAACCGCTAGTTTTGGTGTTAGTTTCATTATGTTGGCCGACATAAAGATTTGTACAGTGCAAAATTACAGCATCTGTACGGGCCAAAAAAATGAAAATTTGACTAAATATGATACTTTTTTAACAAGGCTTACACATAGACCCTGTTCTTGGTGAAGAGGGCCCGGAAGTCACGGGGCGTATACCCACGGCGGGTTTTGAAGGTGCGGTTGAAGTTGGAGAGGTTGTTGAAACCGCAGGCGTAGCAAATCTCAGAGATACTGGTAGTTGTGTCTACCAGCATACGGGCGGCATTGCCCAGCCGGATGTCGATGATATAGTCTACGAGCGTCTTGGTGGTGTGCTGCTTGAAGAAGCGGCTGAGGGCCGCAGGGGCCATACCCACCAGGGCGGCGAGGTCTTCCAGCCGAAGATCCTCCGCGTAATGGATGGAAATATAATCCTTTAACTTGGAGATGCGGCGGCTTTCGTGGTCGTCTTCTCCCTTGGCGAAGGAAGAGGAAGCCAGGGTACGGGCGCCCTCGTCCTGGGACAGTTCGTACAGCATCTTGAGCATAGTCAGGAACTGCTCAAAGCGCTCGTTCATAGAAGGGATGGCATCTACCAGGTTGTACACTTTCATAATGCCCTGCAAAGAGAAGGTGACACCCAGGCGGGCCCTTTCAAACATTTTGCGGATGGAGGCAAACTGGTTTCGGCCCAAAAGACGGGAGTCCAACAGGCTGTCAGAGAATTGGATAGTGATTTCCCTTACATCCGGGGCGGTGCAGTTTCCCTGCTTCCAGGCGTGCTCCAGACCGTCTCCGGTAACCAGCGTAAGCTCATAATCCCCTATCTCCTCAATGCTGTCTCCCACCACGCGCTGCACACCTTTGCCGTTCTCAATGAAATTGATCTCGTATTCCTTGTGCGAATGGATGGGATACAGGAACTCACTCTTATGCCGTTCCACTATGTAGAAACAGTCCTTATCCGTGATAGGGGGGACTTCCCGTAATACTTTTGACATAAATTGATACTATTTCAACCTAATAAGCCGCAATCTGGCGGGAGATATTGAGTTGCTGGATTTTGTAAGTGTCTGAACCATTGGACGTAGCGTAGATGGTAACCTGAAAAAGTTCCCCTCCGGCATTGAGAATGCCTATCAGATACTTCTTGTTGGACTCCGAAGCCCGGTGCGTCACCTGGAAAGAACGGGGGGTGTTGGACGCAAAGAAACTGCGGAGAATCTCACGGGCCTGTTTCTTGGAACAGTTGCGGGAGGTGGAGAGGACGGTTACGTCCAGGTTATCTGCAAACCAGCTGGAGAGGGAGACCTCGTCTCCTGCGGCCATATACTTGGTAATGGAGGAGAACACGGAAAACTCTCCCTGGGGCTGCTGACGGGGCACGGACGTTTTGGTAAAGGAGTTGGTCTGGGAATGCGCCACAAGGCACACGGAAAGAGCCGCTGCCGTCAACAGAATATGCAGAAGTTTGTTCATCAGTCCGTTTACTTGCAAATTCCGCGCCGAATCGCTACATTTGTACTGGTATGGAAATCAAACTCCTCACAGTAGGAAAAACCGACGTAAAGTGGGTAAAGGAGGGCCTGGATCTCTATGGATCCCGGCTTTCGCACTATGTCCCCTTCACGGTGTCGGAGATTCCCGAACTGAAAAAGGCGGGAGCCCTGAGCCAGGCCCAGATCAAGGAGAAGGAAGGAGAACTCATCCTCAAGCAGGTGGGTCCCCAGGACCTCCTGGTCCTTCTGGACGAGCACGGCCACGAGTACCGCTCCCTGGAGTTTGCAGACCATCTCCAGAAACTGATGGCGCGGGGCGCCAAGACCCTGGTCTTTGTCATCGGCGGAGCCTACGGCTTCTCGGATGCCGTCTACAACCGCTCCCACGAAAGGATTTCCCTTTCCAAGATGACCTTCTCCCACCAGATGGTCCGCACGATTTTTGCAGAGCAGCTCTACCGTGCCTTCACCATCCTCAAGGGAGAACCTTATCACCATGAATAAGAAAAGGCTCATAAGACAGACCGTAGCCGTGGCCCTTCTGGCGGCGGCCCTGGTCACTTATGCCATATCGGCCCTGGTGGGTACCGGCCGCTCGGACGTCAACTCCGCCGCGGAAGAAATGAGCCGGAAGGTGGAACTCCGGATGGCCCAGCTGGACGGCTATATCCAGCAGGCCCTGGAAGGAGACCCCACCGACTGGCTGGACCTGCAAGGTCTTCCGGAAGATATGGTGGTGTACCGGTACGTAGAAGATTCCCTCCAAAGCTGGATCCACCAGTTCCCCCTGAGAAACGACGACATCCATCTCCGCACCCTGGTTCAGCGGCTGGGAGATGCCCGCAGCTCTTTCACCTCGCCGCTGGAGGATGCATCGGCCCAGGTGGGTTTTATGAATTACGGTCCCAAATGGTATCTGGTCAAGGCCGTGGAAGGAAACGGCTGCAAGGTAATTGGCGGCCTGGAGATTGTGAACGAATTCAACGCCGGCTCCCAGAGCGGTGTCAACCGCCACTTCCGCGTCAATGAGCGGTACAGCGTCCGGCCCCTTTCGGCCGGCACCGGTGCTCCGGTCAAGGTGGGAGGCATTCCGCTCTTCCTCCTCACCGACGAAACGCTGGCCCAGCCTTCCGGCAACCATTCGGCCCTCCTGTGGCTGGCGGTGGGACTGCTGATGGCGGGGCTGCTTCTGCTGCTCAACGTGCATCCCACCATACCCTGGCTGCTGGCCGTGATGGCCTGCCAGGTCGCCGTCCTCATCTGGATGTATAGCCGGGGACCGTACCTTTTCCAGAATACCCAGCTCTTCTCTCCCCTGCTGTATGCAGACGGACCCTTCCTCTATTCCCTGGGGGCCGTGGTCATCATCAACCTGGGCATCAACCTGCTGGTGCTGGACCTCTATCTGGTCCGCTGGACGCTCCTCAAGCGCATCCGCCGGCGCCAGTCCCGCCCGCTGGAACTGGTACTGGCTCTCCTGATCGGCCTGATGTTCATTGGGGTTGCCGTTTATCTGCACATCTCTTTCCGGAGCATCCTGGTCAACTCCAGCATCAACCTGGAACTTTATAAGGTCTTTCTGCTCTCCGGCTACACGGCCGTGGTGTACATCTCCTTCCTGGCGCTCTCCATGGCGCTGGCGGTGCTGCTGCAGATGCTCTCTCCCCTGCTGAGAACGCTGCTGGGCATCCGCTACGATATGTTCTCCCCGCTGGGACGTCTGCTGTACGCCTTCTGCATAGGCGTTTACTTTGTGGTGGCTTCTTCCACGCTGGGCTTCAGCAAGGAGCAGCGCCGCATTGACGTGTGGGCCGCCCGGCTGGCCATGGACCGTGACATAGCGCTGGAAATCCAGCTCAGAAGCGCGGAAAACGCCATTGCTTCGGACCCTATGATTGCCGCCCTCTCGGTGTTGGACGGCAGTGCCGACATTATCCTCAGCCGCCTCACCAGCGCCTTTATGAGCCGCATTTCGCAGGACTATGATATCACGGTAGCGCTGCCCGGGGCCGAAGGAAACCGCGTCCTGGAGGACCGCATCCGCAGCGGAGTACGCCTGGGAGAGAATTCCCACTTCTTCTACAGCAGCCTGGGAGGAGGCCGCACTTCCTACACCGGCGTGTTCTCCTATTATGTAGAAGGCTACGGTTCCAGTCTGGTGCTCATCAGCGTAGAATCCAAGCACAACCGCGAGGACCGCGGTTACTTGAGCCTGCTGGGCATCTCGGACCCCGGCCGCGTAACGCTGCCGTCCGTCTACTCCTGGGCCAAGTACAACTCCCAGAAACTGGCGCAGTATAAGGGTACCTACCCCTACCCCACGGTCTATTCGGGCCGACTCAAACAGCTGGCCCAGCAGCACAGCAGCGGGCACGTGGACCTGGAAGGCTGGTGCCACTTTGTGCGCAACGTATCGGAAGACGAAGTCATAGTCATTTCCCGTCCCCAGACGGAGCCGCTGTATTATGTGGTAGAGGCCTTCCTCTTTGCCCTGCTGGCCTATGGCCTCATTGCCCTGCTGTCCTGGAAACGGCGCCGCTCCGGCGGAAGACGTTACTTCCAGAANNTGGTGGAAACGCCCGAGCAGCTCTCCACCACCCAGGTTCTGGCCGATGTGGAAGGCGTGGGCAACAACCTCCACTGCGACATCACCCTCTTTGACGTGGCAGGCCGCGTCATTATGAGCACCACCCCGGAAGTCTACGACCGTATGATCCTGGGACAGCGCCTGGACAACAACGCCTTCTACAATATCAACTACGCCCACAAGCGCTTCTATATGCAGAAGGAGCGTGTGAACCGCCGCAGTTTCTACGCCCTCTACGCCCCGGTGTTCAACAGCATCGGCAATATGGTAGCCATTGTATCCTCCCCCTTCACGGACCTTTCCCAGGACTTTGAGTCGGAGGTAATCCTGCACGTGACCACGGTCATCACCATCTTCCTGCTGCTGCTCCTGATTGCCCGCTTTGTCATCTTCACCATGGTTTCCCGGATGTTCCGGCCCCTGACCGCCCTCAGCCGCAAGATGACGGTGAGCGATGTGGACCACCTGGAACCCCTGGTCTACGACGGAGATGACGAAATTACCCCTCTGGTAGAAGCCTACAACCGAATGGTGCAGGACCTGGGCGAGAGTTCCCGCCGCCTGGCGCAGGTGGAGCGGGACAAGGCCTGGACCGACATGGCCCGCCGCGTAGCCCACGACCTGAAGAACCCGCTCACCCCCATCAAGCTGCAGCTCCAGATGCTCATCCGCAAGAAGGCTTCCGGAGACCCTGCCTGGCAGGACCGCTTTGACGAGGTAGCCTCCACCGTCCTCTATCACGTAGACCTCCTGGCCGATTCCGCCGACCAGTTCTCCACCTTCGCCAAGATGTACGACCAAAAGGCCGAAAGGATAGACCTGGACGCCCTGGTCCGGCAGGAAGTGGATCTNNCCCCGCCCGCAGCTCACCCGCGTAGTGGTGAACCTGATCACCAACGCCATCCAGGCCGTGGAAGACGTTCCCGCCCCGCGCCGCCTGCTGGTGGCCGTGCGCAACGCCGCCGAAGACGGCTTCTACGACATTGTAGTGGAAGACAACGGCCCCGGCGTCTCCGAACAGAACCAGGACAAGATCTTTACCCCGGACTTCACCACCAAGACCAGCGGTTCCGGCCTGGGCCTCGCCATCTGCAAACGTATTGTAGAACACTGCGGCGGCACCATCGGCTACTCCCGCTCCTTCACCCTGGGCGGAGCCTGCTTCACCGTCAAATATCCTAAAGGCTAATGAAAAAACTTCTCCTTTTTGCGACCCTTCTGCTGGCCCTGGCCTGTGAGAACGGTCAGACCCTCCGCATCGGCACTTACAATCTGCGTATGGCGCCGCTGGACAAGAACACCCCCAACGCGTGGGAACTGCGCCAACCCCGCCTGATAGAATCTTTCCTCAAGGAAGATATGGACATCTGCGCCGTCGAGGAAATAGACGGGGCCGAACAAATCAGCATCCCTGCGCTGCTGAAGCAAAGGGGCCTGGAATACGACAGTTACTTTTTCTGCCCCTATGCAGAGGACGGCGTGGGCGGCCGGGCGCACGGCCTGCTGTGGAAAAAGGACCGATTCAAGGCCGATGAGCCCCATTTCTTCTGGCTCTCCAACCCGCCGGAGGTGATGCAGGAGAACGACCACTGCGGCCGCATCAATTACATCCGCGGAGGTTTCTGCCTGACCTTGACGGACCTTCAGAACAAGGGAGCCCGTTACTTTGTAATGGTAACCCACGCCCACCTCAACAAGGAAGACCACGCCGCTGCTGCCCCCATCTTCGTGGAGATGGAGAAGCGGTAC
>LXOW01226899.1_pt1 | contig 16062 bp, 9 predicted proteins | sample 1368591 | NCBI WGS metagenome assembly LXOW01 (sample SAMN04884650, study PRJNA319009) | bovine gut metagenome | isolation source: Cow rumen | host: Bos taurus | place: Italy: Legnaro (PD) | collected 2014-07-09 | reverse complement strand
CCCCATTCCCCCGCCGCGTGTTCGCCCCGGCATCGAATGCATCCCCGCCGACTGGTTGCGCGGCGCCCGTACCGGCCTCGTCGCCCACCCCGCCAGCCGTACCGCCGACGGCGAGCACGCCGCCGACCACCTCCACCGGCGCGGCGTCCGGCTCGCCGCCCTCTTCGGCCCTGAACACGGTTTCTACGGACGCGGCGGCCCCGGCGAACCCGTCGATGCCGACCGCCATCCCGATTGGAACATCCCTATCCACTCTTTATACGGCGCCACCCGCGCGCCCACCCCTGAGATGCTGGCGCCACTCGATGCCGTCGTCTTCGATCTCCAGACCATCGCCTGCCGCGCCTACACCTACGGCTCCACCCTCCGCCTGCTCATGGAGGCGTGCGCCGCCGCCGGCAAGACCCTCGTCGTCGCCGACCGTCCCGACCCGCTCATGCTCACCCCGCCCGACGGCCCCATGCTGTCTCCCGACTGCGAATCCTTCGTCGGCTTCCTTCCCACCCCCTTCTGCCACGGCATGACCCCCGGCGAACTCGCCGCTTTCCTCAAGGAGGCCCTCCATCTGGACGCCCTCGACCTCCGCATCGCCCATTGCGAAGGTCTTTCGCGCAAGCTGGAGCTCGCCGAAATCTTCCCCGTCTGGCACGCTCCGTCGCCCGCCATCGTCTCACTCGACAACGCCCTCGCCTTCCCGCTGAACGTATTCTTCGAGGCGCTCCCCCTCGTGGACCACGCCCGCGGCACCCCCCTCGCTTTTCTCCGTACCGGCGCGGACAACCTTGATCTTGCCCGTCTGGTCCTTTCCTCCTCTCCCGGCCTCGACATCGCCCCTGCCGACTACACCGACGCCCACGGCACCCCCCGCCACGGCCTCCGGTATCGCGTCACCTCCCCCCGTCTCTACCGTCCCGCCCAGACCGCTTGGGCCCTCTGGACCTCCCTCGCCAGCGCCCTCGGCGGCTGGCCCGCCCTCTGGGCCACCCCTGGCGCCCGCCCCGACTTCCACGCCAAACTCTGGGGTACGCACAATCCTACTCCTCCTTGGCCCACGCCCCCCTCCTTCCCCCGCTTCTACTGAGCATCCCGTGCTCTCTCCGCCTTCTATCACCTCTTTGCGCATCCAACTTTTGAGATTATTTCATTCTTGCCCGTTTTCCGCCATTCTGCCATCATCCTGCCCGCCATGAAAATCCTGACGCCCGTCCTCCAGAAGACCTCCTCCGTCGCCCGCGAGACCCTCCATGCTCTCTCTCATACCGACTCGCGTCTCGTCCTCGTAGATGCCGCCCTGTTTCTCGCCGTCACAACGACGGCGTTCACCGCCTTCCTCGTCACCGAGACCGGCGCCGCGATCCTCGACGAGCTCCACCGCCGCAAGCGCCTCCGCGCGCCGCGCACCGAAAGCCCGTCCCTGCGCGGTACCCCCTCCCCCGAGGAACTCGCCGCCGCCTGCGCCACCACACCGCGCAAGCTCCTGGAACGCCTGCGCCTCGGCTCCCTCCTGGCGGACCTCGAGCCCACGCTCGACCGCACCTTCACCTACACCGAACTCCCCAACGGCGCCAAGCGCTACCGCTCCCGCGGCGGAGGCATGAAGACCTATCTGGCGGACAACCGGATCGCCGTCCCGTACAGCACCCTCATGCGCTACAAACTCCTCGCGACGCGCCTCCGGCAGCTTCTCGCACTCGACGCCCGGCTTCCCTTGGAATGGCTCTTGCCCCACTCCGCCCCCGACCGCGAGCTGCCCGCGGACCTCCGCGCTCCGTACTGGGCCGCGCGGCGCCATCTGGCCCGCCTGATGCGCGAGAACCGGAATTTCAGCCGCCTGCGCAAGCACGTCGACGCGAAGCTCGGCATCCCGGAGCTCCTCCGGGCCCGCCGCAACGTCCGCGATGCAAAGGTCCGCTGCCGGAGCTCGCATCCCGAAATCCGCGGCGCGACGCGCCACATGACGATCGACCCGGGACGCATCGAGGCGACCCGCCTGGCGCTGGCGGACTTCCTTCAGGACAAGCATCTGTCCCCGAAATATTCGCGGCTCCGCGATGAGGCCATCCGGTGGCTCCGCGCGCCGCCGGTGCTCTGAAGGCGGGGCGCCGCCGACGGGAGGGTTGTGCGGTGGGGGGAATGGAAGTATAAGGAAAAGGCAATGAAGGGGTTTGGTACATCGGAACGGACGGAGCACGCGGCGCGGTCCGGGATGACGCTGGTCGAGGTGTTGCTGGCGATCGTCATCCTGGGGTCGGCGCTGGCGGCGCTGCTGGGGGCGGCGTCGCAGGCGATCGGGGTGGTGAAGCAGGCGCGGAACTACGAGACGGCGCGGACGATGCTGGCGCAGGTCGAGGTGGAGAAGCCGCTGAGGCTGGAGGAGGAGATCACGGTGGGTGAGGACAGCGGGACGTTCAAGGACGGGCCGGCGGGTTGGAGGTGGTCGCGCAAGATCGAGGCGGCGTCGGAGGAGGGGGAGGACGACGAGAAGATGGGCGGGCTGTACCTGGTGACGACGACGGTGTACTGGGGGAGCGGCAGCGGGAAGACGAGTTCGGAGGAGACGGTGCGGTACCTGTACGTGCCGGAGAACATCGACGGGAAACGGACGCTCAAGCCGAAGGGGCTTTAGCCGCAAAGGACGCAAAGGGAAAGAAAAGGCGGACGGACGAGGATGGACCGGGAAAGCAACAGGAACGGTGCGGTTTTCCAAAAGGGTGCCCAGGCATCTTGTGGTCCCTCTCTGTCCTTTGTGGCTGGAAAACCTTCCCGGCGGGCGGGCTTCACGCTGCTGGAGCTGCTGCTGGCCCTGTCGATTTTCACGCTCGTGGCGGGGATGGCGGCGGGGTCGTTCTGGAGCATCACGAGGACGTGGAACCGGGCGAACGACCTGCTCGAAAACCTGCATTACGGGGAGTTCGCGATGGACCAGCTCGTCGCGGCGCTGCGCGGGGCGGCGTGGTTTTCGTCGAAGCCGGAGGCGTTCGGGTTCTGGCTCGACGACAACGGGGGCAACTCCGACCGGGCGGCGAACGAGATCAGCTGGGTCACCAGCGGGACCGCGTTCCTGCCGCCGGATTCGCCGCTCAAGGACGGCCTGCACCGGCTGTCGGTGACGGTCGAGAGCGCGCACGGCGGCGGCCGGGGGCTCGCGGTAAGGGCCTGGCCGCACCTCTCGGAGGAGACGGACGGCAAGGACGTGGAGCCGTGGATCGTGGTGCCGGACGTGCGCGGGTTCAGCTGCGAGTGGTACGATTTCGAGGAAGACGGCTGGAGCCAGGACTGGGAGGAGACGAATTCGCTGCCCAAGGTGCTGAAGGTGTCGCTCACGATGGAGCCGCGCGAAAAGGACGGGGACCCGGTGACGCTGCGGCGGATCGTGGAGCTGGAGGTCGCGCCGGATCTGCCGGGCGGCGAGAAGCGGGACCGGACGACGCAGGACGAGCTGGACCGGGAGGAGCGGGAAGAGGCCCGGGAAGGGGAGAACCGCGGCGGCGGGGGACACGATGGCCCGCCGCCCGGCAGGACGGACCGGACGGACAGGCCCGGCAAGCCGGACCGGACGGACACCCGGTTCGGCGGCGGCAACGGCAACAACGGCAGCCGCGTCGGCGTCCGCACGGAGGACGGGAAAATCGTCATCTCCGGCGGCGGCAAGGGGGGAGGCCGACCGTGAACGGCCGCCGCGCCAACCGCGAGTCCGGCGCCGCGCTCGTCGTCGCGCTGTGGACCATCCTCCTCCTGAGCCTGCTGATCGGGTCGCTGGCGTACGAGATGCACGTGGAGGCGGGTATCACCTCCCACGCCCGGAAACTGGTGAAAGCGCGGGCGGCGGCGGCCGGCGGGGTGGAATACGCGAAGTTCCTGCTGGCGAAAAGCTTCGAGACGAGCGCGTTCGAGGAAGACGACGAGGAGCTGGAGTCCCTGCGCGTCATGGCCCTCAACCTCGAAAAGGGCATCGGCGCGACCAGCGTGGAGGTAGCGATGGGCGAATCGACCGCCACCGTGGACATCCTGCCCGAGAGCGGGCGCCGCAACGTCAACAAGCTCGAGGACGAGGACTGGGAAGAACTGCTCGACCAGTGCGGCGTGCCCGAGGAGAAGTGGCCGGACCTGATCGACTGCTTCATGGACTGGACGGACGAGGGCGACGAGCACCGCCTCAACGGCGCCGAGGAGGACGACGCGTACTACAAGGAAAAAGGCTACAAGCCCAAGAACGCGCCGCTCGACACGGTGGACGAGCTGCTGCTCGTCAAGGGCTTCACGCCCGAGATCGTGTACGGCGGCCCGCCGCCCGACCCCAAGGCCGAGCCCCTGCGCGGCATCGCCCACCTGCTGACCACGTTCGGCGACGGCAAGGTCAACGTCAACACCGCCTCGCGCGAGGTGCTGCTCACCCTCACCAGCGCCAACGGCAAGATGCTCGACGACTGGGTCGTGGACGACATCCTCAAGTACCGTCTCGGCGACGACGGCGAATCCAACACCGAGGACGACGGCTTCGAGAGCGTCGCCGAGGCCATCGCCAAGACCGGGCTCGACGCATCGCTCTCCGACAAGCTGTCCGTCAGCGACCGCACGTTCGTGCGCGTCGTCTCCATCGGAGAGAACGGCGGCGTACGCTGCGGCGTGTGGGCGATCTTCGAGGTCGGGAACAAGAAGGTCACCCCCATCTACTGGCGCGAGGAGCAGATGCAGTGAAGCTGCTGTTCATGGGCACGGGGACGTCCTACGGCATCCCCGTTCCGGGCTGCGAATGCCCCGTCTGCACGTCCGGCGACCCGCGCGACCGGCGTCTGAGGACATCCATCCTGATCACCGCCGCCGACGGCACCGTCCTGCTCCTCGACACGCCGCCCGACCTGCGCACCCAGTGCCTCCGCCACGGCGTGAAGCGCATCGACGGGGTGCTGATCTCCCACGACCACGCCGACCACGTGTTCGGCTTCGACGACCTCCGCGCCTACACGAACCGGATGCCCGCCCCCATGCCCGTGTGGACCTCGCCGCGCACCGCGGAATCCCTCCGCCGCGTCTTCGACTACCTCGGCCGCCCGCCGTTGCCCGGAACCTCCCTCGCCCGCGTCGAACTGCGCGAAGTGGAGGCCCCGTTCGCGTTCGGCCCCTTCGCCGTCACGCCGCTACCCGTCGAGCACGGCCGCTCCGCCATGACCGGCTGGCGCATCGAGGCGGACGGCCGCTCCTGCGTCCTCATCACCGACTGCAAGCGCATACCCGAAACCACCTGGCCGCTCTGCCTCGGCGCCGACCTCGCGGTCCTCGACGGCCTCCGCCCGGAACTCCACGCCACGCACCTGAGCATCGCCCAGGCAGGTGCCCTCCTCCAACGCATGGGCGCGAAGCGCTCGTACATCATCCACATGTGCCACGCCGCCTCCCACGTCGCCGCCGACGCCCTCCTGCCCAAGGGCATCCACCCGGCCCACGACGGACTGGAAATCCGGCTTTGACACCGCTACCCCCCCCCGGATTCGCCGCAATCCGCCCGCCCGCCGGTACAAACGAAAATTTTCCAATGATTGGAAAAAGATTTTCCAATGGTTGGAAAACTTCGTGGGGACGCTTGCGGGCTCAGGGCTCCGGCCCCGGCGGCGGGGCGAGGAAAAACAGGCGTCTCTTCCCCGAGAGCGTGGCGGAGGCCGCTTCGGCGGAGGGCGGCCAGATCTTGTCGCGGTCGCGGCGGGCGGCGGCGAGGACGGTCGTGAAGTCGGGGTCGCGGCCTTCGAGGATGCGCGCGATGACCGGCTCGGCCAGTTCCTTGATGGGGGCGAGGTTGGCGTCGCAGGGGACATCGAGCGGACGGATGACCACCCCCGCGTAGAACTGGAGGGCGGCGCGGGCGGTCTCGTCGAGATGGTAGCCGCCGGTGCGCGACGTGTCGGCAGGGAGGGCGGCGGCGATGCGGAGGGTGCCCTCGCGCATCGACTTGTGGGCGTCGATGGCCAGGAAGGGGATGCCGAAGATGACGAGCCAGAGGAAGGCATTCGCGAGGAAGAGGCGGACGGCGGGGGCGTTGTCCGCGGTGCTCGTGCGCCGCCGGAGCAGGAGCCAAAGGATGGCGAGGACGGCCGTCGCGGTATGGTAGACCGTCCAGTGGACGAGCGGGACTTCGGCGGCGGTGATGTCCCAATCGGGCGGCAGGAGCCGGGCGATGGCGGGCAGGAGCAGGAGGACGGCGGCGGCGAGCGCGGCCAGGGATTCCCAGATGACGGTCCATGCGCGGAAGAAGCGCTGCGTGGCGTGCGGGATGGCGGCGGCGGCGATCAGGGCGTAGGCGGGATAAAGGGGGAGGAGGTAGATGCCGCGCTTGGTGGAAGGCAGCGTCAGCAGGACCAGCCCGCCGAAGCCCCATACCACCACGAAAAATATCGGGCTCTGCACGATGGCGCGCCAGCCGGGGCGGTCGCGGCGCAACGCGGCGGCGCGCTGCCACAGCGCGAGACACAGGTGCGGCAGCCACGGACCGAGCACGACCGGCAGCAACACCAGATAGTAATGCACGCTCCACGGATGGTGGTGGCCGAGCGCGGTGGCGGCGCCGGTGGTGCGGCCGACCTGGTTGTCCCAGAACCACGCGTTCCAGGCGGACGGGTCGTCGCGGAGGTAGATGGCCAGCACCCACAGGCCCGCGAGGCCGATGGCGAGGAGGGCGGCAAGGAGGTGGGAAAGAATCCAATTCGTGCGTCCGGGCCGCCCATGCTCCGACAAGAGGGTCTGGAGTGCGAGGGGAGCCGCGGCGGCGGCGATGAGAATCCAGCCGATGGGACCCTTGGCCAAGAAGGCCCCGGCGGCGGCGATTCCGGCGGGAAGGAGGGCCCAGGGACGGCCGTGGCGGTAGGCGAGGACGAGGAACGCGGCGGCGGCGGCGACACAGAAGGCGAGCAAGACGTCGGTCCGCATCCAGTGCATGTCGACCAGGAACTGCGGCATCGTCGCCAGAACCGCGGCCGTGGCCAGGGCGTACCGGCGGCGTCCGCGCAGGAGCCACGCCATCCAGGCGGTCGCCGCGAGGGTGCCCAGCGCGCACAGCGAGCAGCTCAGCCGCGCTCCCCCGACGTAGCCGAACAGCGGCCCGAAGAACTTCCCGAACGCGCCGCAGACCCAGAAGTAGAGCGGCGGCTTCTCGATGAAGATATCCCCCGCCAGCCGCGGCACCGCCCACTCGCCCGTCTCCCACATCGTCTTGGAGAGACAGCACACGCGCGGTTCGTCCGCCGTCCACAGGTCGTGGTCCACGATGCCCGCCAGGCACAGCGCCGCCGCCAGCAGCAGGAGCAGCAGCGGAAGGGAGGAAAGGCGTTTTTTCGAGGGGGAGGTCATGTTTCGCTACTCTCCCGTTCCCAGCTGCACGCGGATGGAACCGAACCAGATGCTACCACCGGAGAGCATGTTGTTCGTCGCTGCGAGGCCGTCGGTACCTCTGCCAAGGGAATTGGTCGCCAGGGTAGCATCGTCAGTCAGGTCGGTACGGGTCACGAGAAAATAGCTCCGGTTGGGGCTGACAGGGTCCGGCTTTGCAACCCAGGAGCCGTCGTGTTGCAGTTCGACCTCGAGCCGGAGGAAACTGGTGTCATCCTTCGGGTTGGTATCGGCAATGTATTCCTGCCAGTTGCTGACGCCATCTTCGTCGTTATCCTCCTCGGCCGCCGCGGTGGCGGGCGTAAGACCATGCCCGTTGAGCCACTCGCTATAAGCAGGATCGTCTCCGGTCTCGCCGAGGGTAATCACATCAGCCGGCGCGGACCACGGACCTATCTCCTCCCCGGCCAGCGCGCGCACCTTGAACGAGTACTCCGTGGATGCCGCCAACCCCGTCACGACGCACGAGGTTCCGGCGACGGCCAGCGCCTCGTATCCCGGCACGGGCACGGTGCCGCCTTCCGTCTCCATTTCGCCCGTGCCGATTCCGGTCACCTCCACCGACTCCAGGAAAAACCGCTTCTTCCCCGCCGCGTTGCTCCAGCAGACCGTCACTTCGCCCGACACGCCCTCAAACGTGTTGACGTAAAGCGCGCTTTCGCTCCCCAGTGCGTTCGACTGCGACTCGCATCCCGTCACGCCGACCCACATCACGGAGGAGTCCGTTCCCCACGTCCGTGCGCTCGTCACGACCCGCACCGTTCCCGTCGCCCCCGTCGGCGCAGTCGCCACGTATCCGCCCGTACCGCTCGCCCCCACGCGGATTTCGTTTGTCGCCGCATAGGCACTGGCGAAGGTCCATCCTTCGATGAAGTTGGCGGACAATGCCGTGTTGGCATTCCCGGTAATGCTCGCGAAATTGGTGCTGAACAACACCGTTTCGTTCGCTGTCACGACGGTTTCGCTCCCCCCGCCCGTCCACACGCTCAGTTCATATCCATCCGCGCCATCCACGGCGCTCCACGCCGCCGTGAAGGATGTCGCGTTCGTCGCCGACGCCCACACGCCTTCTGGCGCGGCGAGCTCGACGGGCGCCGCCGTCACCGTGAACGTCCGCGACACGTCCGCCGCCGGTGCCCACTCTTCGTTGCCCGCCTGACTGGCCGTCACCGTGACGGTTCCCTCGCCCGTGCATGTCAGCACGTTCCCCGACAGCGTCACGGGACCGCTCCATGAGTAGGTCACTTCCAGCCCGCTGGTTGCCGTTGCATTCAGTGTCACCGTTGCGCCGGCGGTCTGGTCCGCGATGGCCGGGAACGTGATGCTCTGGGGCTTCCGTCCGCTGGCATCCGCAGTGGTTGTGACGCGCACCGCCTGGCTCCACGGGCCGACGGCCGTCCCGAGCGTCGTGGCTTCGCCACGCACGAACACGTCGTAGCCCGTGCCCGCGTCCAGCCCCGTCGCCGTCCACGTCGTGGCCGCCGTCGTCGCTTCGGCCACCGTCGCCCCGCCCGCCTTCACGGTCACCGCATCCACATACCGCGCGGCGTTGCCGCTTTCTCGTGCGTCACGCAAACGCACGATGACTGTCTGCCCGTACCAGGCCGACAAATCCACGGATTCGGTTTTGGCCGTCGTCGTCGCGTTCGTCACGCTCCCCGCCTCCGTCCACGTTGTCCCGCCGTCGGCGCTCACTTCCACGGCCAGGGTCCAGGCCGCCGTGCTGCTCGACCTCTTGTACTTGAACTCCACCGAAGCCGGATTCGCCACCGCCGGCGATGCCAGCCATGCCCCGTTCGTCGAGAAGGTCAGCCCCCAGTCGCCCGCCAGCGCGGCGTTCGTCGCCAGCGCCGTCCCGGTCGCCGACACCGTCCACCCCGCGTCCAACTCCCCGCCCTCGAACCCGGCGCTGGCCGCGTCCACTACCGCCGTCGAACACACACGCACGCGGTAGCCGTCGGCGTAATCCACTGCATCCCACGCGAGCGTGAAGCCCGCGTTGTTCGTCGCCGTCACGGTCACGCCCGTCACCTGCCGCAGCGAAAGCGCGGTCGGGTCGGTCCCGTTGAGGTACTCCTGCCAATTCGGTACGCCGTCATCGTTCAAATCCTCCAGCTCCGCGGCGTCCCAGTCGTTCGTGTAGCCGTACTGCACCAGCCACCAAATCGGCGTCCCCAGCGCCGCCGTGTCTGGTGCGAACACCACTGCCAGCGTCGAGTTGTTCGACACCGCCGGGGTCGTGTAGTTGTAGTACGACGCGTTCGTGTAGTACGCCTGCGGTACCAGCGCGCCGTTCCACGAGATGCTCCCGATGTGGTAATACGCCGAGGCGTCCGGTTGCACGAAGAACGTCTTCGTCAGCCCGTTCGTCACCTCCGTCGTGAACGACCCGTTTTCGCCGTTCACCCATCCCTCGCCTGCCGCCGTCACGTTCACCGTCCAGGTGATGGTTTCTTCCGTGAAGTGCTCGGGATCGAACACCGCCGTCACCCACGTCGGGTGGTCGATGAACGGATTCCGGTTGTGCTGGTACGTCGTGTAGATCTTCTCGTTGCGCTGCCGCTCGAAGTCGTCCACGGGGTCCAGCTCGTGCCATGCCAGCAGCGTGCTCAGCTTGCCCAGCTGGTTGCCGGTGGACGTGGTGCCCACGTAGTCGACGAGTTCGAGGTTGGCGTTGGCGTGGTACTGCCCCTGGTAGCGCACCGCCATGTAGAGACACGCCCGCGCCACGTCGCCCTTCGCGGCGTCCGGCGGCTCGAACGCGCTCGACGTGTAGTAGCACCCCATCGAGGAACCCGCGCCCGACACGCCCTTGCAGTTGTCGAAATCCTTGTCCGAGCGCTTGCTGTTGAGCGACTCCGTGCACGCGCGGATGTGGTGGAGGTCGCTGTAGCCGGGCAGCGACTCGTCGATGCCGTGCGACTGCGCCCAGATGTGCTCCCGGTTGAACGCCGAAACGCCGGTCTGCGCGTAGAGGCACCGGACCTGCGACGACCCCTCGGGCACGTCGATGACTTCGAGGATGTTGTCCACCCGCGTGTACTGGTTGGTGGTGACTCCCGTGTTGAGGATCCGGCAAAGCGTGCTCTTCAGCTCGCTCCCCGTCTTGAGCACCCCGTTCTTGTAGCAGCTCGCGTAGTAGCTGGCGTTTGCGTCGTCGTCGTCCACGATCGTCACCGTGCACGTCGCCACGTCCCCCAGCGTCGCCCCGCCCGTCACGTTGCCCAGCGTCACCGTGAACGACTTGTTTTCCTCCGCCGCCGTGTCGTCGAGAATCGCCACCGTCAGCGTCTTCGACGTCTCCCCGTCCGCGAAACTCAGCGTCCCGCTCCCCGCCGTGTATTCGCTTCCCGCCGACGCCGTCCCGTCCGCCGTCGCCCACCGCACCCCAACCGTCCCCAGCGCCCCACCGCGCCGCGCCACCGTCAGTGACACGCTACCGGCGCTCTCGCGGACGTTCACTCCTTCCGACGCGAACTCCAGACGTCCCGGTCCCTCCGGTTCCACCGTGAACACCACCGTTGCCGTGTTCGTACCGTCCTTGTCCTCTGCCGAGAACACCACCGTCCACGTCCCCGTCGTATCCGGCGTCCACTCGAACAGCCCCATTGCGTTGCCCGTCTTCGGATCGTCCGCATACCAGATGGCATCCTCCGGCAACCCGCTGGCCGACAGCGTGATTTCGTCCCCCTCGAACTCCGTCGCAATCACCTCCAGCGAATACGTGTCCCCCACCATCAGCGCCACCGCGGTGTTCGACGGCTCCAGATCCAGCACCGGTGGCTCGTTGCTCGTCGTCGTTCCTCCTCCACCTCCGCTCCCCGACTGGTACACCGCCACCGGACCCAGATGGAACCGTTTGCCGGCCCCCGTCCACTTCAGCTTCACCGACTGCGTCGCCGCCAAATCCACGCTGTACGCCGTCGCCGTGTCCGACAGGCTGGAATAAGTCCCCAACGCCTCGCTCCAGCTCGATCCGCCGTCCGTGCTGCTCGCGAGCGTCACCGTTGTGCTGTCGCTCCCGTACGCCCTGAGCGTGAACTCCACCCGCCCCGCATTCCCTCCCAGCGTTGCCGCCGGCGAAATGACATGTCCGGCCGTGCTGCTGCTGCCGATTTTCAGGCAATTCGTGCCATTGAAGACTTTGCTCCCTGTCCACCCATTGTAACCGCTGGTGCCCACGTCCGTGCTCGATCCCGATGCCATTCCCGAGAAATCCTCGCTCCACACCACCGTCTCCCCATCGCCCGCCGCCCGCGCCGCGCGTGCCGGTTCCACGACCCGGAACCGTATCGTCCCCCGCACCTCGTCGTCCGTCCCGTCGCACCACCCGATGGCCCGCAGCCAGTATTCCCCCGCCGCCGCTGTGTCAAGCACCCACGTCTCGTTCCTCCGTCCCTCCGCGTGTCCCGGGGCATTCCCCTCCCACCCGCGGAACCCGTACCCGCCGCCGTCCTCCACCCGCGCCGTCACCGCTGTTGCCGCCCCCCGTTCCACCGTGAACCCGCCCGCCCGGTCGAACGCGACCCGCGCCCGCGGAACATCCTCCGCGCCCGCCGTGGCAACCATGGCCCCGACCGCGAATGCCGCCGCCAGCCCGCACGCCAAGATGTCCTTCTTCATCGGATGTCCTTCCGCTTCCTGGTTCCGGACGGCCCTGCAATGGGCCGTGTCCGTTCTCTTACCTTACCCGTTCCTTTCCCCGCGCGCACGCCTTACCCGCCCCCGCCCGGTAAAACGTTTGCCTGCCGCCCGCCGTCCCATGCCGTGAGATTACGGAAAAACATGGGGTTTTCCTCCATTTCCACCCACATCCCCCTCCCATGGAAAACACCGCCCCGCCGCCCTGTCCGCCGCCCCGCCGCGCCGGGGGCTTGCGCCAGCGCCGCGATGCGCGTAGGATGTGCCGCCATGCAAACGAACGACACTCCGAAGCGGGCCTCGTGGTCCGGACAGCTCTCCTTCATCCTGGCGGCGGCGGCCTCGGCCATCGGCCTGGGCAACCTCTGGCGCTTCCCCTACCTGGCGGCGCAGTACGGCGGCGGGACCTTCATCCTGGTCTACCTCGTCCTCGTCGTGACCCTCGGCTTCACGCTGATGGTCACCGAAATCGCCCTCGGCCGCCTCACCCGCCAGAGCCAGATGACGGCCTACGGCAAGCTGCATTCCGGCTTCGGCATCCTGGGGTTCCTCTCGACGCTGATCCCGTTCGTGATCGTCCCCTACTACTGCGTGATCGGCGGCTGGGTCCTCAAGTACTTCTGGACCTACCTGCGAATCGTCTCCGGCGACGTCTCCTCCGTGGCGGCGCTGGCGGACCCGGGGGCGTTCTTCGGCGGGTTCGTGTCGGCGCCGTTCGCGCCGTTCGGCTACGGCTTCCTGTTCATCCTGGCGTGCGCGCTGGTGATCGTGCTGGGGGTGAAGGGCGGGATCGAGCGCTCGAACAAGGTGATGATGCCGCTGCTGATGATGATGGCGGTGGGGATATCGGTGTTCGTGTGCCTCCAGCCGGGCGCGGGCGCGGGGCTGAAGTACTACCTCGTGCCGAACATGGACTCCCTCCGCGCGGTGGGGGCCGACGGCGTCGCGCGCTTCTCCCTGGCGCAGCTGGGCAAGACGGTGCTGGGCGCGATGGGGCAGATGTTCTACTCCCTCTCCCTGGCGATGGGCATCATGATCACCTACGGCTCCTACATGCGCGGCGAAGACTCCATCGAGAAGAGCGTCCGCCGGATCGAGATCTTCGACACCCTCGTCGCGATCCTGGCGGGCCTGATGATCATCCCGGTCGTCTACATGTACGCGGTCAAGACGGGCACCCCCGTCAAGGAAGCCATGAACGCCGGTCCCGGGCTGATGTTCGTGACCCTGCCGCGCGTCTTCGCCGAATTCGGTCCGGTGGGCCCGTGGGTGGGGCTGTCGTTCTTCCTGCTGGTGGTGTTCGCGGCGCTGACGTCGGCGATTTCGCTCTACGAAGCGTGCGTCGCGTCCGTCTGCGACCTCCTCAGGATGGAGCGGCGCCCGGCGACGTTCTTCACCTTCTTCCTCATTTCCTTCCTGGCGGTCTTCTCCGCGCTGGGCTACGGCGCGTGGGGCGACGTCACCCCCGGCGCGGGCCTGCGCAACATGGGCATCATGGGCGGCTGGACGTCCAGCGGCCTGCTGGGGATGCAGTTCCTGGACTTCTTCGATTTCATCACCAACTCGTTCCTGATGCCGGTGGTGGCGGCGCTTACGTGCGTGTTCGTCGGCTGGGTGGTCAAGACGAAAGCGATCGAGGACGAAGTCGCGCGCGGCCAGCCCCACGGCTTCGGCGCCGCGCCCTTCTACCGCCTGATGATCCGCTGGTTCGCGCCGGCGCTGATCGTGGCGATCCTGGTCAGCGAAGTCTGCCGCGCCTTCGGCATCGGCGGCTGGAAGATCTGAGGCCGGCGGCATGCTCGCGCAACTCCTCCACAACCTCGCGCTCATATCGAGCGCCGCCGCCTGGATCGCCGCCCAGATCGTCAAGCTGGCGATATTCGTCGTCCGCGAGCGCAAATTCGACTACGGCTTCCTTCTCCGGCTCGGCGGAATGCCCAGCTCCCACACCGCCGCCTCCGCGGCCGGCGCTCTTTCCATCGGCCTGACGTGGGGCTTCCACTCCGCGGGCTTCACCGTGGCGGCGGGCCTGATGGCCCTGATCATGGTCGACGCCCAGTCCGTCCGCTACGCCGCCGGCCGCCAGGCGCGCCTCCTCAACCAGATGGCGGAAGACTTCTACCGCAACCACAAATTCTCCCCCGAGAAACTGGTCGAGTTCCTGGGCCACACCCGCTTCGAAGTCCTGATGGGCCTCCTGCTTGGCATCGCCGTCGCCCTCGGCGTCCATTGGCTCCTCGGCGACTGGGCCTCCGCCTGGCTCGCCGAAACCACCACCGTCCCCGCCGCCGGCTGATTCCCCTCCCCGGCGGCCCGCCCGCTGGCCCGCGGGTTTTCCAATGATTGGAAAAATTTTTTCCAATGGTTGGAAAAAACGGCCCGGTTTTTCCAATGATTGGAAAAATTTTCCGGCAATTTTCCAATGAATGGAAAAAATGTTTCCAATGGTTGGAAAACTTCCGCGTGGCGGCCGTTGGCCGAAAATCGGGCTGGACAGGGGAGAGGGGATGGAGGATGATGGGAAAGAATAGCGATTTCCAAGGAGTGAACGAATGGCATACGGAATCTTGACGCAGGGGATGAGGCGGGCGGCTTGCGCCTTCCTGCCGCTGGTGCTGGCGGGGTGCATTTCGGTCGGGCCCGACTACGAGGAGCCCGACGTGCCCGTGCCCGACGCCTGGCGCAATGCGCCGGAGGCCGGCGGGGCGGGCGCCGCCGATGCCGCCGCCGGCTGGTGGACGGTGTTCGGCGATCCCGCCCTGGACGCGGTCGTGCAGCGCGTGCACGGGGACAACTTCGACCTCGCGGCCGCCGTCGCCACGATGGAGGCCTACGCCGCGATGCTGAACATGGAGCGCGCGGGCTACTTCCCCTCCGTATCCGCCAGCGGCAAGACCGGCGAAGACCGCCAGAGCGAGGTGGTCCACGGCGAGATGCAGTACGAGGAGAACCCCGCCTGGCTCTACAACGCCGGCCTTTCCTTCTCCTGGGAACTCGACCTCTGGGGCCGCGTCCGCCGCTCCGTCGAGGCCGCCCGCGGCGAGCTGGAAGCCTCCGAAGAGGACCTGCGCAGCACGCGCCTTTCCCTCGAAGCCTCGGCGGTTTCGGAGTACATCAACCTCCGCACCCTCCAGCGCCGGATCGCCTACGCCGAGCACAACGTCGAACTCCAGGAAGAGAGCCTGAAGCTCACGCGCGGCCGCTTCGACGCGGGCCTGGTGAGCGAGCTCGATGTGCACCAGGCGGAGATGAACCTCGCCTACACCCGTTCGACCATCCCGACCCTGAAGGCCGCCGTCGAGTCCGCGCTGAACAACCTGTGCGTGCTGGTGGGCGCGCTGCCGGGCGAGCTGGAGGACCTGGCAACGCCGGCGCCGGTACCCTTCGCGGCGGACCTGCCGGACGTCGTCCCGGCGGACCTCCTCCGCCGCCGTCCCGACGTGTGCGCGGCCGAGCGCCGCTTCGCCTCCAAGACGGCGGGCATCGGCGTGGCGAAGGCCGACTTCTACCCGAAACTCTCCCTCAACGGCGAATTCGCCTTTTCCTCGACCTACTCCGACAAATTCTTCGACAAGGGCGCCCAGTCCTACTTCATCGGACCGGACTTCAGCTGGGCCATCTTCACGGCGGGCAAGATCCGCAACAACGTCCGCGCCAAGGAAGCCGCCGCCCGCGGCGCCCTGGCCGTCTACCGCAACACCGTCCTGACCGCCTTTGCCGAATGCGAATCCGCCTTCGCCGGCTGGCGCGGCGCCGTCCACCGGCTCGACGACCTGCGCGAGGCCGTCGAAGCCGCCGGCAAATCCGTCGAACTCGCCGCCAACCTCTACCGCAACGGGCTGACCGACTTCCAGAACCTCCTCGACATGCAGCAGCAGCTCACCCAGTACGAAGACGCCTACGCCCAGGCCCAGGGCTCCGTCGCCTCCGCCCTCGTCGACATCCACAAGGCCCTCGGCGGCACCGTCGCCGCCCCCGCGGCCGCCCCCGCCGAGGCCGAAGCCGCCCCCGCGGCCGAAGCCGAAGCCGAGGCCCCGGCCCCCG